>Ga0247841_10002379_pt1 | contig 37905 bp, 36 predicted proteins | sample LaCruzMarch2015__2_FD_192410 | JGI IMG/M metagenome (GOLD analysis project Ga0247841, IMG submission 192410) | Freshwater microbial communities from meromictic Lake La Cruz, Castile-La Mancha, Spain - LaCruzMarch2015_18m | ecosystem: Environmental > Aquatic > Freshwater > Lake | place: Spain... | reverse complement strand
CTTAGCCGCTTGAGAACCGGAGAAGATCGAGGATCAGACGCCCTGCCGGGCTGGCTCAGCACCTCAGTGCCGCGCCGTTGAATTGAATAAACAATATCACAGCCCCCGTGTCAACGCCTGATTCTAACAATTTTCATGACAACAGGTGCTGCGAAAAAAAAGACGTAACAACAGGCACTTAATTCAAGTCTTAGGAGAGTAGTAATCGCGGTACCAGTCGACAAACGCTTGGACGCCGACGCTCAGCGGGGTCGATGGGCGAAAACCGGTCAGCTGCTGGAGCAATCCCGCATCTGCGTAAGTGACTAGGACGTCGCCAGCCTGCATCTCCATGTAATTTCTCACGGACTTGAGACCGACACAAGATTCAACGGCTTCGATGAAATCCAACAATCTCGTTGGCTTACCAGCGCCGATGTTCACAATCCGATAGGGCGCCACAGAGGAGAGCCCCAACTCGGCCGTCTGCGATGGCTGGCCACATCCAGGCACACAATGCGACAGTCGATAAATGCCCTCAACCAGATCATCGATATAGGTAAAATCGCGCTCCATGTTGCCGTAGTTGTAGATATCGATAGGCACGCCCTCGATGATCCCTTTGGTAAACTTGTATGGCGCCATGTCGGGACGACCCCACGGTCCATAGACCGTGAAAAACCGGAAAGCTGTCGTAGGAATAGACCATAAGTGACTGTAAGCATGCGACATTTGTTCGGTAGCTGCTTTTGTGGCCGCGTACAATGACAATGGCGTTGCTGTTCGATCCGTTTCAAGAAACGGAATATTGGTATTGGCCCCGTAGGCCGAACTGGTCGACGCAAGCATGAAGTGCTGCACGCGGTGACGACGCGTTAACTCCATAATGTTAAACGTCCCGACGATATTTGCGTCGATGTAAGCCCGTGGGTTATCGATACTATACCGAACCCCGGCCTGACCGGCCAAGTGGATGGCAATGTCGATTTTTTCATCAGCCCATATCTTCTCCAGGGCGGCCATGTCCTCAAGCATAACCCGATACCCTCGGAAGCCGTTGCGAACCTCAAGGAGTGCATTGCGCCGCTCTTTCAAGCGCACGTCGTAATAGTTCGTGAAGCCGTCCAGACCAATAACGTCATGCCCCTCGTCTAGGAAGCGCCTCGCCACGTGGAAACCTATAAAGCCCGCTGTTCCGGTCACGAGATAGCGCATCGAACGTCCCTGCCATCATTAATAATCACGGTCGTTTTACCATCAACTTCTCTCAACAAACGCAAAGAAGCTTGGGTCCCGACATAATCACGTCATGATCCCTCGAGGAAGGACAAGAGCCGCTCGGCCCCCACTTCCGGGTCGCCGTCGTTCATGATCAGCAAATCGGCCTCAGTTGAATCGAAGGCCGATGAGGTTTGAACAAGCCGCGAGTGGACGTCATCCGCGCTTTCCCGCCCACGGTTAGCGATGCGCTGCGCGCGCATCGCAGCAGGCGCGTCGATGTAGACCACCCCGACATTGGCGAAGCTGGCGCGGGCATCGGCGACAACGGTGCGGGAAACATTGAGGACCACAGTCTCCCCGCGCGACACCGGCTCCGCAATGGTAACGGGGATGGCATAGTGCACACCGTGCGCGCGCCAGTGGAGGATGAACGCGCCGCTTTCGATGCCCGCCACGAAAGCGTCCGGCGTGATCACGATATTGTCTTCGGCAGCGCTCGCCTCGCGGGTCACGCATCGTTTGGGAAACGCAACTCTAGCGTCGGGAGGGAGCCGTGAGCGGGCAAGCCCGATCAGCGTGTCTTTGCCAGCCCCGCTTGGCCCGACAATCAACACGACACGGCCGGGACCGATCTTTGCAGCCACCCCCGCAGAGCCGTTAGATAACGCGCCGGCCATCGCGATAGACCTCCCGGACGATCGGCAGATCGGCAGCGCGCCAGACGCGGACAAGGTCGGCTTTGAACCCGACCTTGATGGCACCGCGATCCATCAATCCAACGGCTCTGGCCGGGTTCAGCGACACCGTCGCAAGTGCCGCCGACAAACTGATGGTCTCGAAGCGAGCGGCCAGTTCAAACGCCCCCATCAACAAACTGGACGGAACATAATCTGACGACAGAATGTCGAGCACCCCTTCGCGTGCTAAAACCTCGGCGGCCACATTGCCCGAATGAGAGCCGCGCCGCACAAGATTGGGCGCCCCCATCAACACCTGAATGCCCGCCTGATGGCTCGCAGCGGCAGCCTCCATCGTGGTCGGGAATTCGGCGATGCTGACACCGTCTCGGACGGATTGGTCCACGTGATCAAGCGTCGTGTCGTCGTGGCTCGCCAGCACAATGCGGGCATCCTGGGCAAGTTCGACCAGCGCGAGGCGCTGAGCGTCGTGCACGTCGGCATGAACTTGGAGGCGGGTCTTCGCCATCTCGTTCAATTCGCTGTCCGAGAGGCCCGATTTGCCGCCGTAATAGATTTTCCATTTTTCCAGGCTGCGGAATTGACGCATGCTTGGCGTGTGATCCATCAACGAAATCATGTCGATGCGGGTCCGGCCAATCAAGTCCCGCGTCGCCTCGATCACGTCGCCGGTGCAGATTTCGCAGCGCAAGTGGAGGTGGTGGTCGACGCGCAGAACATCGAGTTCGCGCGCCTGAGCGATCGTATCGATGAGCGTGTGGATTTTCTTCCCCAGCGAACCGCTGTCGAAATCGGACCCGACACGGAGGCTGTCGAACACCGTCGTGATGCCGGATGCAGCGATCTGCGCATCGTAAGCGCGCACCGCAGCAAGTGGATGCCAATGGACTTTGGGCCGCGGCACCATATGAGCTTCTAAATGATCGGTATGGAGTTCGATCAGCCCGGGGATCAACATATCCCCGTCCATATCCGTGCCGCGCTCAGGCGCTTTGCCCTCACCGATTTCGACGATGCGTCCGTCCTGCACCGCCAACCAGCCCATGAAGTCGGCATCAGGTGTGACCAGGTGGGCGTTTTCAAGAATGGTGGGTTTCATCATGCAGATCCAGAGGCAGCAAACACGGACACATCAACCACGCGATCGGCAACACGGCCTCGGGTATCTTCATCATGAAAAATACCCAGGATGGCCGTTCCGCGCGACTTTGCCTGCGCGAGCAGATCGACCACAACGGCGTGGTTGGCCGCATCCAAAGAGGCGGTCGGCTCGTCCATCAAGAGAACCGGCCGGTCGGCAGCAAAAGCCCGGGCGATGTTGACGCGCTGCTGCTCGCCACCTGAAAATGTCGCAGGTGGCAGCGTCCAAAGCCGCTCGGGGATCGACAGCTGGGCAAGCAGGTCGCGCGCCCGCGCAATGGCCGCATCACCGGGTGTTCCACTCATGCGAGCGCTATGGGCAACGATGTCCAGGGCACTGACCCGGGGAATGACCCGCAGAAACTGGCTCACGTAGCCCAGCGTCCGCGACCGGAGCGCAAGAATACGGCGCGGGGCGGCGCGCGCGACATCGACCTGCTCGTCCCCGTCACGCACGAAGATGGTGCCGTCCTCACACCGGTAGCTGCCAAAGATCATTTTGAGGATCGACGACTTACCAGCCCCCGACGCCCCGCCCAGCACCACACATTCGCCCTGACGAACGTAGAGCGATACATTGCGGACGACGGGGATTTCGCTGCCGCCCTGAAGGTGCATGACAAAGGTTTTGGACACGTCCCGCAGATCGATCATCGTTTGTGGATTGGCCATCGGTTACGCCTGCAGCACAGAGGAAACGAGCAACTGCGTGTAGGGCTCGCGCGGATCGTCGAGAACCTGGTCGGTCAAGCCGTGCTCAATAATTCGGCCATGACGCATGACCAGCATCCGGGTCGACAGCAAGCGAGCAACCGCCAGATCGTGCGTCACCACGATCGCCGCCAGCCCCAGATCGTCGACAAGGCCGCGCACCAGATCGAGCAGGCGAGCCTGCACTGACACATCGAGCCCGCCCGTCGGTTCGTCCATGAACACGAGGCGTGGCCGGGTAACGAGATTTTTCGCGATCTGAAGCCGCTGCCGCATCCCGCCCGAGAACTGCGTCGGCCGGTCGTCCATGCGCGCCGGATCAATCTCAACCCGCGATAGCCAATCGGCCGCCTCATGACGAATATTGCCGTAGTGACGCCAACCCACGGCCATCAAACGTTCGCCGACGTTTCCCCCGGCCGAAACGCCCATCCGCAGGCCAGCCCGCGCATCCTGGTGGACAAATCCCCAGTCGGTGCGCAGCAGCAGCCGACGTTCGGCCTCGCTCAGCGCCGTCAGGTCACGCATGACCCCATCGCGCATGCGGTAGGAGACGGTGCCGTCTGATGGGGTCAGCTGCGTTGAAAGCACCGACAGCAGTGTCGATTCTCCAGACCGTGATTCACCCACGATGGCGAGCACTTCGCCTTCATACAGGTCGAAGGAGATATCGACACATCCCACGCGCGAACCATAGGAATAGGCCACGTTTTTAGCGGCGAGCAGCGGAATGTCGGTCATGCCGTCCCCTCCGGATGGAGATCAATGCGAAACGCCAAACCATGCCGCGTAAATCCCAGCCCGTCATAGAACTTGTGAGCGTCGATGCGCTTGATGTTGGAGGACAAGGTCAACTTATAGCATTTGGCCGCCCGCGCCTCGTCCATGGCATGATGCATCATGGCGGTACCAATCCCCATGCCTTGCACGCCAGGGCCAACGAGCACCTGCTCGACGACCGCCGACAAAGCGCCCATATGGCTCAGGTTTTCCATGACGAGCAGAGCATAGGTGCCGACCACCGCGCCATCATGCTCGGCAACATACATGCGATAAAATGGGTATCGCGCCATCGTGTGAAACACGGCCGTTGCAGCGTCCAGCCCGAGAACCTCGCCATCGTCCATGCCGGGTTGGGCCGACAGAGCAAGGATGCCGGGAAGGTCGGTGATCAGCGCCTGACGGATGACCGTTGCAATAGGTTCGCTCATGAGGCGCCCCCCCTCGTGGGTTGACCCGCATTGACCGGCAGGCCCGGGCCGACATGCCCGGCAGCCCGGCGTGTCTCGCAATGGTCGGTGTCGGAACAAACAAACATCCGCCCGCCCGCGTCGTCGGTCACGATTTCATCAAGATAGACGTCATCGCCGCCGCACAGCGCGCAAGGGTGATTGAACTTCGTTCGCTCGAACGGATGATCTTCAAAGTCGAGGCTGACGACTTTCGTGTAGGGCGGTACGGCATAGATGCGTTTTTCGCGACCCGCGCCATAAAGCTGCAAAGCCGGGCAGCCGGTCATCTTCGGATTATCGAATTTCGGCGTTGGCGAGGGGTCCATCACGTAGCGGTCGTCGACGCATACCGGATAGGCATACGTCGTTGCAATGTGGCCATGTCGGGCGATATCTTCATAAAGCTTGACGTGCATCAGGCCGTAATCTTCCAGCGCGTGCATCCGCCGCGTTTCGGTCTCGCGCGGCTCCAGGAAGCGCAGAGGCTCAGGGATCGGCACCTGATACACGAGGATCTGGTCCTCCCGCAGCGGGTGCTCGGGAATGCGGTGCCGGGTTTGAATAATGGTTGCTTCCCCCGTCGAGGTGGTCGTTTCGACCCCGGCGGTCTTTTCAAAAAACGAGCGGATCGAAACCGCATTCGTCGTGTCGTCGGCCCCCTGATCGATGACCTTGAGCACATCGTCTGGTCCCAAGATCGCGGCTGTGACCTGCACGCCGCCCGTACCCCACCCGTAGGGCATCGGCATTTCGCGCGACGCAAACGGCACCTGATAGCCCGGGATCGCAACCGCTTTCAGGATCGCACGCCGGATCATGCGCTTGGTCTGCTCGTCCAGGTAAGCAAAGTTATAGCTGAGGCTTTCCATTACTCTGCGGCCTGCTTTTGGGGGACGTCTTTCGATGCGGCGCCCGCGCCGTCGCGCGCTGCGTGTTCCGCCCGCAGCGTCCGCACCAGCGCTAATTCGGACTGAAAGTCGACGTAATGCGGCAGCTTCAGATGCTCGACGAACCCCGTGGCTTGAACGCTATCGGAATGGGACAAAACAAATTCTTCGTCCTGGGCGGGGGCTTTGACCTCCTCACCCAATTCCCGCGTTCTCAAAGCGCGATCGACCAGCGCCATCGACATGGCCTTACGCTCGCACTGGCCAAACACCATCCCGTACCCGCGCGTGAACTGTGGTGCTTGCGTGGCTGACCCCTGAAACTGGGTGACCATTTCGCATTCCGTCAGGGTGATCCGGCCCAGCGGGACGGCAAAGCCGAGTTCCTCCGGCGTGAACTCGACCTCGATTTCGCCCATCCGGATCTCGCCCGCAAAGGCGTGCGTGCGGCCATAGCCGCGTTGGGTCGAGTAGCCAAGCGCGAGCAAAAACCCCTCATCGCCCCGCGCCAGGGACTGGAGACGCAGGTCGCGATCGGCCGGAAAACTGATGGCATCGCGCGTCAAATCAGCTGGAACGTGGGCCGGATCGTTCGCGGGATTGCGCTCTACCAGCCCTTCGCGGTCGAGCAGCGTCATCACATGTGGGATTTCAACCTCAGGACCCGGAGTGGCTTCGAGCGGAGCGGCAGGCGTCCCCGGCACCGCAAGTGCGGGATCAATCAGGCGGTGCATGTAGTCGAATGTCGGCCCCAGGATCTGGCCGCCGGGCAGGTCTTTGAAGGTTGCCGAAACACGGCGGCGAACCTCCATCGCAGCGCTGTCGAGCGGCTCACTGTAGCCAAACCGCGGCAACGTGGTCCGATAGGCGCGCACCAGAAAGATCGCCTCGATCAGATCCCCTCGGGCTTGTTTGATCGCGAGAGCAGCCAGGTCGCGATCAAACAGCGAGCCCTCCGTCATAACCCGATCCACCGCCAGCGAGAGCTGTTCACGGATTTGGTCCGGGGTGATTTCAGGAATCGATTGATCGCCACGGCGCTCGTGCGCCAGCAACGTATGGGCGGCAGCGATCGCCTGTTCACCACCTTTGACGGCAACATACATGTGATCAATCTTTCACGATGCGCACGGAGCGCGGCAAAGCGGCCATGGCCGACTGCGTCACGAACACGAGATCGACGCCGCAGGGGAAGCTTGTGCGGTTCTGGCCAAGCTCGCCTGCAAGGCCGGGAACAGCCGGTTCGGCCGAAAACGCGATGCGACCGTCGATGCCGGGACCCCCAAAGGCTTGGCCGGTAGCTGCAAACCGAGCACATTGAATGATCAGCGTCGTCGACCGGTCCGGATAATCAGCCTGTCCCTGACCGAACGCCGACAGCGCGGGACAAGCCGATGGATCGCTGATGGCAGCAAACGTGGCCTCGGCAGGATTGGTCACGATCTTCGCGCCCGTATGAAAACGCAGATAGGCCGCCACATCGGGAGCAAGCGCCAACCGTGCATCAAGCCAGATCGTCGTCTCAAAGTCGGCCATCGCCAGCAAGATGTCAGCGGTACTGGCAAACAAAGGGGCAGGCGCGACCACGTGCGGCTCCAGCGCCACAATCCGGCCTGGCCGCGCAATCGCATCCAACAGGGCACGGAATACACGCTGACTTTGCGCGCCCGGATTGTCGAACCCACGCGTCTCAGCACTGGCCGGGGCTTGGGATGGGATCATGTTAATCCTCCCCACGAACGAGCGTGAAAAAGTTGACCTTCGTCGCTTCGGTCTGCGCCCGCGTGGTCGCGCGCTCGGCTTCAACACGCGCCAGCACGGGTACCACGAAAGCAACCTCAAGACGCGCGGCCCAGTACGGGTTTTGGCCCAGAGCATCGACAATGGCGGCAAGCCGCGCCTTCGCAAGCGCACGCCCCAGAATATAAGAAAACCCCGCTTCCCCCGTGGCCAGCACGATCGCCGCACGCGTCACGGTGGCTTCACCCAAATTGAACGTGCCACCGTCGCCGCCAATGCGACCGCGCAGCATGACAAGCCCGGTTGAGACAGGACGCGCGTCGCGCACATCGGGCAGCGGCGCGAGCGCTGCAACGGCGACCCGCAGCTCATCTTCCGTTGCTTGCGCACAAACGCTCATTAAGGCGCGTCGTTGACGGTGCGGAGCCTCGATTTGTGGGTCGGCTCCCGTAAGGGTATCATAGCTCATGGATCGTCGCTTAGTCCTCCTCATTGAAGGATGTGTGACAGCACGCCGGCCATCTGGGCACGCTGGCCTAGTCGAGCACTGTGTGTCACGTCGCCCAACTGTCATTAAGCCCTGTTAGGAGGAACAATAACGACAGGAGTTATGATTTGGAACGGCTTGCCATTCAGGTCCGCCACGTCTCGAAAACGTTCGAGCGTGGCAAGACCGTTTTGAACAACGTGTCGATCAACCTTGATCGCGGCGAGATGGTCGCACTGATCGGCGCTTCGGGCTCTGGAAAATCGACGCTGATCCGCGCCATTGCAGGATTGACGCCCATTGATCGCGCCAATCGCCCCCGCGGCGGGGAGCCGGTCGAGGGCACGATTATGGTGCTGGGCGAAACCGTTCAGCGTGACGGACGCATTGTTGGCGCCATGGATAACGTGCGCCAACGACTCGGCATTGTGTTCCAGCAATTCAATCTAGTGCCGCGACTTTCGGTCCTAACCAACGTCCTCATGGGCAGCCTGGGCCGCACGCCGCGTTGGCGCGGCACTCTAGGCTTGTTTGCCCGCGACGAGAAGGCGCGCGCCATGCTCGCCCTGCAGCGGGTTGGGATCGCAGCCCAGGCGCTTCAGCGTGGTGGATCGTTGTCGGGCGGGCAGCAACAACGTGCAGCCATTGCGCGCACGCTCGTGCAGGGCGCTGACATCATCATCGCCGACGAGCCGATTGCCTCGCTTGACCCCAGTTCGGCCCGCCGCATCATGGACATACTCGCCCAGTTGAACCGCGAGGACGGGATCACCGTGCTCGTGTCCCTGCATCAGGTCGAATACGCGCTGTCCTATTGCCCGCGCACGATCGCCTTACGCCAAGGCGAAGTTGTATTCGACGGCCCGTCTAGCGCACTGACACCGGGCTTGCTGAACGAGTTGTATGGGGCTGAAAGCGAAAGCCTCTTCCTTCCAGGACTGTCGAGCGACGGTGCACCGGTGGCAGCCAGTGTCCCCAAACCGTCAGCACGCCCGGTCACAGACGCGCCCCCTCACGCCAGACCCGGCGCTGCGGGCAATATGTCGCCCGCTCCCATTTGACCCCTTTCTGTCCAGCATCTGCAGCCAACGCTGCGGGCCTGGACAGGGACACGCGCGCAGATCGCGCCGCTGTGACGACACCTCACGACCCGTCAACTCGACAAAGGAGACTTGAATGCTGCGCAAACTGGTTATGGCCGCTAGCGCCGTTGCGGTCCTCGCCGCCGGAACGATGGCACGTGCCCAAACGCCAGCCGAAATCAATTTCGGCATCATCTCGACCGAATCTTCAAGCAACCTGAAGACCGTCTGGGAACCATTCCTGGCCGACATGGAAAAGGGCACAGGCCTCAAGATCAAGGCCTTCTTCGCCTCTGACTACGCTGGCATCATCGAAGGCATGCGCTTCAACAAAGTGCAGCTTGCCTGGTACGGCAACAAATCGGCCATGGAAGCCGTGGACCGCGCCGACGGCGAAGTCTTCATTCAGTCGGTCGCCAAGGATGGCAGCCCCGGCTACTGGTCGCACCTCATCGTCCCGATCGACAGCCCGATCAAAACCCTCGACGACGTCCTCAAGTGCGACAAGTCGCTTGATTTCGGCATCGGCGACCCCAACTCGACCTCGGGCTTCCTGGTTCCCACCGCTTACATCTTTGCAGCCAAGAACATCGACCCCAAGGCCTGCTTCAAGACTGTTCGCAACGGCAGCCACGAAGCCAACGCGCTGGCGACCGCCAACAAGCAGGTCAGCGTCGCAACCAACAACAGCGAATCCATTGAACGCATCAAGAAGACAAACCCTGATGCATTCACCAAAATTCGCGTGATCTGGACATCGCCGCTGATCCCGTCCGACCCGCTTGCATGGCGTAAAGACCTCGATGCTGGCGCCAAGACCAAAATCTATACCTTCCTCATGAACTACGGTCGCGTCGGCACGCCTGAAGAACTCAAGCAGCACAAGGAAATTCTGGCCGGCCTCGGTTGGGCACCGTTCCGCCCATCGTCCAACGACCAGCTGCTGCCGATCCGTCAGCTTGAAGCCAACAAGAAGCTGTTCAAAATCGAAGGCGACGAAAAGATCGCTGCCGAGGATAAGGCCAAGCAGGTTGAAGCCGTCAAAGCCGACATCGCCAAACTCGCCGAAGAGGCGACCAAGATCGCGGGCAGCGACATGACCAAGAAGGTCGCAGCCTTCGTCGAAGCGGAAAAGGCTGGCAAAGCCGAAGACGCCGCCAAGATGATCGCTGACTTTGCCGCTGGCTTCGCCAAGAAGTAAGCGCGCCAGACTTGCAGCGGGGGCACCGTCTCAACGGTGTCCCCGTTTCCCATCCCCGCACAAGGTGCCGCCATGACCCTGCAAAACCCCGCCGGTCCCGTTGACCTGTCGTCCATACAAATTCCGGTTGCGTCGTTCGCGTCGCGCCTCTCGCGGTGGTTGATCATCGGCACAATCGTCGCTCTGCTCTCATGGAGCTGGGCACCGGTTGAAATGTACAAGTCGACAATGCTTGTCACCGACTGGCGCAACATGGCGACGTTTGGCGCCGGCTTCCTGCACCCAAATTTTCATGAGTGGCGCGCCTACCTTGGCGAAATGGTCGAGACCGTGCAGATCGCCATCTGGGGCACCGCTCTGGCCGTCGTATTCGGCGTGCCCTTCGCAATCATGTCATCCAGCAACGTCTGTCCACAGTGGGTGGTGCAGCCCGTCCGCCGCCTGATGGACGCCACCCGCGCCATCAATGAAATCGTGTTCGCGCTTCTGTTCGTCGTGGCCGTGGGCCTCGGCCCCCTGGCGGGCGTGATGGCGCTGTTCATCCATAACCTCGGTGTCGTCGCCAAACTGTTTTCCGAAGCCGTCGAAGCCATCGATCCTCGCCCCGTCGAAGGCATCCGGTCGACCGGCGCAAGCCGCCTGCAAGAGGTGATTTACGGCGTGGTACCCCAGGTCCTGCCACTCTGGAGTTCGTACACGCTCTACCGTTTCGAGACCAACGTCCGCTCAGCCACCGTGCTCGGCATCGTCGGCGCGGGCGGCATTGGCCACTCGCTGTATGAAAACATCCGCTCCTTCCAGTACGCCGAGACAGCCGCCATCATCCTGATCGTGATCGTCACCGTCAGCATCATCGACCTCATCAGCTCTCAGCTACGCAAGGTCCTCGTCTGATGAACCAACCCTATATGACGGCTAGCCATGAAACCCGGCTTGGCTTCGACCCGCTCATCCATCCAACTGCCTGCGTGCGCAATGCCACCATCGGTCGCTACTGCGAAATCGGCGCACACACGTCGCTGATCGCCAGCACGTTCGGCGACTACAGCTACGTCGCGTCAAATGCCGACATCATCAACACACAGATCGGCAAGTTCTGCTCCATCGCCGCCATGACCCGCATCAATCCGGGCAACCACCCGATGGAACGGGCGAGTCAGAGCCACTTCACCTATCGCGCAAGCTGGTATTTCGGCGGCGAGCAGGACGAGGCGGAATTCTTTGAGTGGCGCGCCCAACACCCTGTTGTCATTGGCCATGACGTCTGGATCGGGCACGGCGCGATCGTTTTGGCCGGCGTTCATGTTGGCGATGGCGCAGTCATCGCAGCAGGCGCCGTCGTTTCCAAAAACGTCGCGCCCTACACCATCGTCGGCGGCGTCACGGCGACAAAGATCAAGAACCGGTTCGCACCCAAGATTGCAGAACGGATGCAAGCCCTGGCCTGGTGGGACTGGGAGCACGACCGCCTTCATTCAGCGCTCGCCGATTTCCGCACACTCTCAGCCGAAGCGTTCATCGAAAAGTACGAATAACCTTTCCTGGGCCGCCGCTGGCTGTCGCCTCACAAGAGTGCAAACCGCTCCAACACATGAAACGGCCCATCGCGCGAGGGCTGGCGAAAGATCGCTATGGCGTCGATGGCAAGCGGACGGGGATCGACAGCCGCATAGAGGCCTGAAAGCGCCGCCGCCAGACGTGGCAGCGTGTCGGCGTCCAGTGCGCCTGTCAGCGTCATATGAAAACGGAAGTCCTCAAACACGAGATGATACCCCCAGCGATCGAGATTGGCGCGGCGGCGATCACTCATCGGGCGCTCCAGGCGACGGGCCAGATCGGCAGCACCCAAGGGCGCACGAAACGGCTCGAATGCGCGCACGCAATCATCAGCCAATGCGGCGAGTGACGGACAAGGCTGATCCTCGGTGAGGGCTAAAAACCGGTCGCTCACGGTCGAAACCACAAGCCGGTCGACGGCGACTGCCTGACGCGTCGCTACAAAAGCCCGAGCCGCGATGAGTAAGTCGTCCTCGCAGGTGCCCGCGCGCATTTCAAACGGCGCCTTCAGCGTGGCATGAAAGCCGTAGCGAGCGGGCTCGCGCACCCACTCGCGCGCCCGCGGGTCGTCGTAGACTGGGTTCGCGGGCAGCGCACACCGCTCCCGAGTATGGGCATCGTAACCAATCGCGCTGGAACCGAAAGTCCATAGCGGCGAGTGCGGCGGCGGCATGAAGTAGATCGCGTAGCGCATCACATCCCCACTCACGAGGCTGGCTTAAGCATGCAACATCAAGCAACCGGCTTGATGCCGATGAGATGAGCCATCCGGCGAAGCGCGAGGTCATACCCCTGAACCCCACATCCTACGATCACGCCATCCGCCCGCTTGGACACATACGAATGGTGGCGGAACGCCTCCCGCTTGTGGACCTGCGAAATGTGAACCTCGATCACCGGTGGCGCGAAGGCGAGCAAAGCGTCGAGGATGGCAATCGAGGTGTGCGTGAACGCACCCGGATTGATAATGATCCCCCCGGCCGTCTCTCGCGCCTCGTGGATCCAATCGATCAGTTCGTATTCACGGTTCGATTGGTGAAAGCGCACGTCGAGTGCAAAGTCCGTGGCAACCGCGCGGCAATTGCGCTCTACATCAGCCAGCGTGTCGTGGCCGTAGATTTCCGGCTCGCGCTTGCCAAGCAGATTGATGTTGGGTCCGTTCAAAATGAAGACAAGTCGGCTCATGATCCACCTGTGGCAGGATACAGTCTGCCGCATTCCAGGCATGATTTCAGCAGCGATGTCCAGCGCCGCATCCCATCACGCGGCTTTAAAAAATCAACATGCCGATGATCCAGGGTCTCGCCGCGAACCTATTGGGTCCGGACGCCCCTGATCACCTGACCCCGTCAACACCGGATGGAACATGTCGACGCAACACGAACAGCCCAGCTTCGCCGCAAAACTCCTTAAACGCATTCCGGTCGTCGGCTACGCAATCCGTTGTTTGGAAAACGAACAGCACGGCCAGATCGCGCTGCTGGCCGGAAACATATTTATGGCGGCCCTGCTGGCGGTTTTGATCTGGGGCTACCCGGCGTTCATCACGATTGTGTTGTCTGTCGTGGCTGTGACCTCGGCCCTGATTTTGCTCGCAACGCGCGGCTGATCGCACAGACCCGACAAGAGCATTTCCCCACCGAATTGGTCACCGCTTCGGCAAAAAAGCGACAAACCAAAGACCTAGAGTGATCCGGCCTAATCGGCAGGGTGTGGCGGCGGAGCTTTTGCTTTGGACACCCGCGCTGGAAGCTCTGCAAGCCAGCGGCAGATCACGTAGAACACCGGCGTGAAGATAAGACCAAAAATCGTCACACCAATCATGCCAGCAAACACCGCCGTACCAAGCGCTTGCCGGAGTTCAGCGCCAGCGCCCGTCGCCCAAACCAGTGGAATAACCCCCAGGATGAACGCTAACGACGTCATCAGGATGGGTCGCATCCGTAGGCGCGCAGCCTCTGTCGCCGCAGCAAAGCGGTCGCGTCCCGCCGTTTCCAGCTGCGACGCGAACTCGACGATCAGAATCGCGTTTTTAGCAGCCAGACCGATCAGGACGATAAACCCGACTTGGGTCAAAATATTATTGTCCTGCCCGCGCAAGATGACGCCGGTGATCGAGGCGATCAGGCTCATGGGCACGATCAAGATAATCGCGAGCGGTAGCATGAGGCTCTCGAACTGAGCGGCCAGCACGAGGAAGACGAATACCACACCCAGCGCGAACGCAAACGTGCCAGCATCGCCCGCCTTGATCTGCTGGAAGGCAAGACCGGTCCACTCATAGCCAACGCCTTGCGGCAGAGTTTCGGCGGCCAGCTTCTGCATGATCGCAATGGCTTGGCCCTGCGAGATACCCGGTGCAGCGGCACCATCGAGTTCGGCAGACGGATAAAGGTTGTAGCGCGGCACGCGCGCGGGGCCTGAAATGTCGCTGACAGTTGCAAATGACCCCAGCGGGACCGTCTCGCCTTTCGCGTTCCGGATTCGCAATTTCAAAACGTCTTTATTGTCGACCCGATAGGAAGCGTCGGCCTGGGCCGTGACCCGGTAGGTACGCCCGAGCAAATTGAAGTCGTTGACATAGGACGACCCCAGATACGTCTGCAGAGCGCTGAAAACATCGGAAATATTGATCCCCAGTAGCTGGGCTTTCACGCGGTCGATATCGAGATAGAGCTGCGGGGTTGATGTCTCAAACAGCGAGAAAACCTGTTTGAGTTCAGGCACCTGAGCAGCCTTGCCCATCATCGCGTAAAGCGCGTTCTGAAGCGCAACCGATCCCGCCCCCGAGCGATCCTGCACCATCATGCGGAACCCGCCGGCATTGCCGATGCCGCGAACGGGCGGCGGCGCGACAACGAACACCATCGCATCCTGGATCGACGATAGTTTCGCAATCAACGCGCCCTGGATGGCGGCCGCCGACATCTTGGGGTCTTTCACCCGTTCGTCGAAAGGTTTGAGTACAACGAACACCGCCCCCGAATTGGAAGCATTCGTGAACGTCGCCCCCGAAAACCCGACCAGGTTGACGGCATGAGCGACGCCGGGAACGGTGAGGGCAAGTTCAACCGCCCGGCGGTTGACCTCGTTGGTGCGGGCGAGCGAAGACGCGGACGGGAGCTGCGTCACCGTAATCAGGTAGCCGCCATCTTGAGCAGGGATGAAGCCGAGCGGCGTTTTGCGGAATTCGTTCAGACCAAAGGCAAGGATCCCGGCATAAATCACGAGCATCAAAAGCCCCATCCGCACGGTCCGGCCCACGAGCCAGCCATAGCCCGCCGACATCTTATCGAAGCTCCAGTTGAAGCCACGGAAAAACGCGTTGATGGGACGCATGATGAGGCTCGTCGACGCGGTTTCGCTATGCGGCTTTAACAGCAGTGCGCACAATGCGGGCGATAGCGTGAGCGAGACGACGAGCGAGATGATCGTGGCACCAGCAATCGTCAGCGCGAACTGGCGGTAGAACTGTCCCGTGATGCCGCTGATGAAGGCCGACGGTAGAAACACAGCCGTCAGCACCAACGCGATGGCAATCAAAGCCGCGCCGACTTCATCCATGGTTTTATGGGAAGCGTCGTAGGGGCTCATGCCTTCGGCGATATTGCGTTCGACATTCTCGACCACCACGATGGCGTCGTCCACCACAATTCCGATAGCCAGCACGAGACCAAACAGCGAGAGGTTGTTCAGCGAAAAACCAAAGATGGCCATGATAAAAAACGTGCCGATGAGCGACACGGGAATTGCAACGATCGGGATGATCGCCGCGCGCCAATTCTGAAGGAAGATCACGATCACCAGGATCACGAGCACCACAGCCTCGATGATCGTTGTGACGACAGCGTTGACGGACTGCTGGATGAAATCGGTCGGATTGTAGACGATGGCGTACTCGAGTCCGGACGGGAAAGCCTTGGAAAGCTCAGCCATCTTGGTCTTGATGGCCTCGGCCGTCGCAATCGCATTCGACCCCGGCAGCTGGAAAATCCCAAGGCCAACCGCCGCCGTTTTATCGAGATAGGAGTTGAGATTGTAGTCGAGCGCTGCCAGTTCGACCCGCGCCACATCCTTGAGGCGCACCGTCGCGCGATCGTTTTGCTTGACGACAATCCGCCCGAACTCTTCAGGGTCCGCCAGTCGCCCCTGGGTCTGCACCGCGATCTGGAACGCGCCCTGCTGGGCCATCGGCGGTTGGTTCAACACGCCAGCCGCGACCTGCACGTTTTGGCGCTGCAGCGCTGTGGTCACGTCGGTTGCAGTAAGAGCCAGGGATTGCAACCGGTCGGGATCGAGCCAGATCCGCATGGAATAATCGCGACCGCCGAACACGCTGATCGACCCGATACCCTCGATGCGACTGAGGACGTCCGTGACGTTGATGTTGGCGTAGTTTGAAATGAACAGGCTGTCGCGCGAGTTGTCGGGTGATAGCAGGTGGACGACCATCATAAGGTCGGGAGACGCCTTGGCGACGGTCACGCCGATGTTGCGCACGTCGGCGGGAAGGCGCGGCAGAGCAATCGCAACGCGGTTTTGGACTTGGACCTGCGCGGTATCAAGGTTTGTACCCAGATCAAAAGTCACAGCGATCGAAAAGCGTCCGTCCGCCGTCGAGTTCGAGGAGATGTACAGCATCTTCTCGACGCCGTTGATCTGCTGTTCAAGCGGCGAGGCAACCGTTGAAGCCACAACGTCGGCGCTGGCACCGGGATACTGGCCGGTGACGTTGATCACCGGTGGCGCAATTTCGGGATACTGCGCAATCGGCAGCCGCCCGAGCGATACCGTGCCGAGAATGACAAACACGATCGAGATCACGCTGGCGAAAATCGGCCGGTCGATGAAGACGTGTGACATGCGCATCGGTTTTATCCCGTCAGGGTCGCCTCGAAAGGACGAGGGCCTAGTTTCTGGCTTGGTCGAGCGCGGCGGCTGCTGCTGGCGGGGCCTGTTGCGGCGTCACTTTCGCGCCGGGGCGAATGCGCATCAAACCGTTGACAATCACACTATCGCCGGCGTCCAGGCCATTGGCGACACGCATCCCGTCAACGACGCCACCCAGCGTCACGTACTTGGGCGTCGCCACGTTGTCTGGACCAACGACATAGACGAATTTCCGCACCTGCTCGGTGCCGATTGCGGTTTCAGGAACCAGCAGCACCATCGCTGGCGGCTTGGTCTCCAATTGGATGCGACCGAACATGCCGGGCGTCAGGCGGCCGTCGGCGTTCGCGAACTGGGCGCGCGCGCGAATGGTGCCCGACGACGTGTCGATCGCATTATCGACGAAATCGATTCTGCCTTCGTGCGTGAATTTCGGCTCGTCGATCAGCTTGAGCTTGACCGGGAGCGTGAGGCCTAAGTTGGCGTTATTGGCAGCGGTCGGCGCCGTGTTGCGCACAACCCGCAGATAAGACCCTTCGTCCAGTGTGAATTCAAACCGGATGGGGTCGATGGAGGCAATCGTCGCCAGCAGTGTCGTCCCCGCGGTCCCCCCCGACACAAGATTGCCCACCGAGACTCTGCGGTCACCGATGCGGCCCGAGATCGGCGCAGTGAGGTTGGTGAACTGAAGATCGAGTTCGGCTTGTTTGATGGCCGCGTCCTGCGCCAGCACATTGGCTTCGGCGATGCGTTTGGCTTGCGTCCGCTGCTCGAACGACTGCTGTGTGATCGTGGAGCCGCGCACCAAACCTTCGCCACGTTTGAGATCGCTTTCGGCAAAGGCAAGGTTGGCTTGCGCCGTCCCGCGCGCTGCCGTCGCTTGGGCAAACGCAAGTTCATAAGGCCGCTTATCGATCGTAAAAAGCCTGTCGCCCTTGGTGACAAGCTGACCATCCGTGAAATGGATGCCTTCAAGATAGCCAGACACCCGCGCGCGCACTTCGACATAGTCAGCCGCGATAAAGCGACCGACATAATCGTCGGTTTCTGCGACCATTTTGGCGATTGGTTTGGCGACGGTGACAGCAGGAGCCGGAGGTGGCCCGCCAGTTTGGGCGGGCGGCTTGCCATCGCCGCAGGCGGATGCCAAAGCGGCCAAGGTTAGAACCGCAGCCCATTGCATCGTTGTTTTCTGTGAAAACATTCGTCCTCCAGCCCCAAATTCATCGCAAGCGCGTGAGCATCGTCTATCGTCAAAGCCTCATCTGATCGCCGCACCGCCGTTCAATGGCACGCCTCCGATAACTTTAGCCGTGACACTGTCCGCCAGAGCAGCCTACATGTTACCGGTCGGTAAAGACCGTTGGTACTGATCGGTAACATCGCGGTCAAGCGACATTTGATAGACAGGCCCATGACCAAAACGCAGACCAGCTCAAAAAGCTCCACGACCGGCGACGATTTCGCAAGCCTGCCCCCGCGCGAGCGAATCTTGGCTGCGGCCCGCACACTTTTTTATGCGCGGGGCATTCACAGCGTCGGCGTGGATGCGATTGCTGAAGCAGCTCTGACGAACAAAATGACGCTTTATCGTCACTTCAAATCCAAAGACGAGCTGATCGTTGCTTATGTTCGGCTGCTGGCAGCCGAGGGCGATGCCAGCTGGGACCAGATTGCCACAGCCTGTCCCGCCGATCCGCAAAAGCAGATCGCCGGTTGGATCGCCTATGTCGAAGAGTGCTTGGCGTCCAAGATGGAACGCGGATGCGCTTTGGCCAACGCTGCCGTCGAACTGCCACCCAGTCACCCGGCACGCGGCGTCATCGACGCCTACAAGCAGGACAAGCGCGAGCGGTTGGTCCAACTTTTCGCGCAAGCCGACTACCCCAATCCGAATGGACTGGCGGACGAGGTGTTCTTGTTGTTTGAGGGCGCGAACATCAGTCAACAGTGCGGCGGCAAGGATTTAGCAACGCGCGTTGTGGCAATGCTGAGGGAACTCGTGCGACCCCGTTAGGGAGCCCGCCTATTGTGGCGCTACCTTTTTGGCCGGCGCCGCTGCAGGTTTCGATGCCACGGCAGGAGCCTTGGGCTTTGCTTTCGCGGCAGGCACCGCCGCCGGCTCACTGCTGCTGGCAAAGCTGAACAACGACGACAGCGGCGCACTTTCGCTGACGCCACCTGTGTAGGCCTGAAGCACCTTCACCTTGGTGCCGACCTTCGCAATCGAGGCAAGGTGCACCACGTGCTCGTTCATCAAACGAAAGCAACCCGACGAGTTGGCCCGCCCAACGGTGCGGTCGTTGTTGGTGCCGTGAATGCGGTAAATGCTGCTGCCAAGATACAGCGCACGGGCCCCCTGCGGATTGAGCAAGCCACCGGTCACCGTGATGGGAAGGCCAGGAACCCGCTTATGCATTTCCGGCGGTGGGGTCCACGTCGGCCACGCGGCGATCCGGCTGATCCGCTCGGTACCGCTCCAGGCAAAACCGTCGCGACCCACTGAGATCGGATACTGATACGCTTTTTTGCCGGGCAGAACGTAATAGAGTTTGCGCGCCTGGGTATCGATCAGGATCGATCCGGGTTCCTCGCTCTGGTCAAAATAGACGATCGGCGGTTCGGTCGGCTTGATGTCGGGCCGGTCCCCACCTTGCATGAACTTCGGATAAACCGTTGGGCCGTAAGACTTACGGCGCTCAGCGCGCTCGGCGGCCTCCTGCTCGGCTTTCCGTTTGACGTCGCTCTCAAACACAGGACCGCCATCGGTCAAACCCTGCTCCGCAACGGCAGCATGGCCAGCAAATAGCAGGCTGGCGGCCAATATCGGCAGCATGACGATGGAGCGTTTCATGCAAGTCCCTTGGATCAATGTCAAAACCGCCCGGATCAAACCGGAAGTCAGCGGCGAGCTAAGCGCGGCACGCAACGCCCGGCAAGTTGTGTTCGGCAGTTGTGAACATCGTTGTTCGCAACTGTGGCTGCATTGCGCCATTCAAATGATACAAGCGAGCAGTCACACCATGTCCTTCAGCGCCGAAGCGCGGGCGTCTCGATCGGCAGTCCGTTGGCGCGCCAGGCAAGATAGAGTTCCAGCGCCAGGTAGTCAGGCCCGCCTTGCGGGAATTGCACGGCCCGCACGCCAAGCTGACAGGCTTTCAAGCGCCGATGAAGCGATCCCATTCCTTGCCATTCGAGGCGGTACACAGGATACCCCACCGGCACCGCACTCGAAATCGTGTCACCCCGCAGCCGCTGCCCGACTTGACCGTCGTGACATTGCGCGCATGACAGGTTCATCTGTCCTTGACGCGCCTGCCAAAGCGCCTGTCCGCGCTCGAAATACGGTCGCGCCGCACCATCAATGGATACCGTCAAAGCCGTGCCCAGCGATTGCCGTGCCAGCATGGCCGTCAGCCCGAGCAACTCGTTTGTCTCATAGGCAAGCGGATCAACCCCCTGGTGACGGGTCCGGCACGTGTTGATCCTACCCTCCAGATTGACAAGCGCCCCTCCTATCGCATCAACCTGCGGATAACGGGCAGCAACGCCCGCCATCGCCTCGGGTTTGCCATGACACGACGCGCAGGATTTGCTCTGCGGTCCCACCAGGGTCTGCCACAACGCAAGCCCCTGATCGACCCAAAGCATCCCGCGATTGCGCATCTCATCGGCTTGCTCCGCCGCCATCTCCGGCGACAAGAATTCGCTCGCACTGCGCAGCGCCAGACCGCTCTGCTGCCCAGCAACCGGCCATCCCACGCCGACCAGCGAGGAAAACGCCACGACGGCAAATACCTTGAGACGCAAACCGCTCAAGACACGCTCAGTCGTCGCGTTTCGATCGAAACCTCTCCCGCATCGTCCGTCCACGTGAACACAACGTCCCCCGTGACAGTTGCCCGCGTCGTGAACGCAACGAACGGGTTTGCCGCCACGCCCTGTTCAAACGCCGCCCGAAAGATCTCGGCCCCATCATACGTCACGGTCAGCGTATGAATGATGTTGCGTGGATGCGATTGCGGCCCTGCACGCGTGATGCCCACAACCATGGGATGCTGGATCAGCGCCTTGATCTCGATGATCTCGCCAGCCTTTGCAGCCTGCGGAATGACAACCCTGCGCGGTCGCATCTAGCGCCTCCTCTCAAGCCTCAACCACCATCCAGACATGCCGCCAACAGGACGACCGATTCAGCCTGTGCTTCAAACAAGGCCCCCGAATTCATCTCGGCGATGGCATGGATCGTCTGCGTTGTCGCCAAACGAATCGACGTCGAAACCTCCGCCCGCCCCGATCGCGGCGTCATAAAAAACCGCGCCACAAGGGCCACCGGATTCTGTTCCGCCAACAGGTAGACCGTCGTGACGTAATCAGCCTCCGTCATCGGGCTTTCGATGCGCACCCGCAGCGTGACCGAATGGCCGCTTTCCGCCAATCGCGGCAGGTCGAGCGTGACCCGGCCTGTCGCGATCTCCCGCCCCTGAGCCACCGCCGCACGCGCGTCCTCATAAAGTTTCGACGGCAGCATCCGCCCAGCCGTTGCCGCATCAGACGCAGCCTTTGCCAAGTTCGGGACAGCAACGACAGCAAGCCCACCCAAAACCACCGCACGTCGTCCGATGCTGATGCTCATTTGGGCGTCTCCCGCAAATCCGACAGCCATGCCACCACATCTTCGATCTGTTGCGCATCCATGATTGGCTGGCCCGCAAACGCAGGGTCCACCCGCGTCAAATCATGCATGCGGTAATAGGGCGGCATGACTGTGTCGGGGTTGAGGAGGCTTTGATCCACTAACCGCAACCGGATCTGACGCGGGCTCAGTCGCCCGCCGACCCCAGACAGGTCAGGGCCCAGGTTGCCCTGAAACGGTTCGGAAGCAACCGGCACCCGGTGGCAGATCAAACAATTTCCCAACGTCCGGTCGAGAACAATTGCCTTGCCGCGCGCGCCATCGCCCAGCTTCCCGCCCAGCGGCGTCTCAATGCCATCGCCGATCCGCGTATAAGCCTCGAGCGCATGCACAGCGCTCGCCCAACAAGCGGTCAGGGCTGCTGCGGCCAGCAAAACAACGCGTGCCGACCGCACCATTGTGCGCTTTACCATTACGCCCTCAAGGCTTGGTCTTTCACTGGCATCTGCCGGATGCGCTTACCGGTGGCATTGGCAATTGCGTTGAGCACTGCGGGGGGCGCGACCGCAATGGTCGGCTCACCGACACCACCCCACCAGCCCCCGGACGGCATCACGATCGTCTCGACCTTGGGCATCTCGTGCAGCCGCATCGGTTGATAGGTGTCGAAATTGGTCTGCTCGACGCGACCGTCTTTGACGGTGATCTCTTGCTTCAACGCAGCCCCAAGGCCATACACGAACGAGCCTTCGACCTGCATGGCGATCTGCTGCGGGTTGACCGCATAGCCCGAGTCTGTCGCCGCCACGATCCGATGGATCTTCAAAGCGCCTTTCGCATCCACCGAGACTTCCGCGCACGCCGCCGTGTAGCTGCCAAAGGACCGGATAACCGCCAGTCCCCGCCCCATCACGCCGCCAATCAACGGTTTGCCCCAAGAGCCCTTGTCCGCGACCGCTTGGAGCACGGCCAGCGCCTTTGGCTGATTGCCAAGCAGTCTCCGCCGGAACTCCAACGCGTCGACTTTGGCCGCCGCCGCCAATTCGTCGATGAAGCTCTCGATGTAAATCGCGTTCTGGTTCACGTTCACGCCGCGCCAGAACCCCGGCGGCACATGCGGATTGCGCATCGCATGCTCAACCAGCAGGTTCGGCACCGCATAGACCATGCCATGTTCCGCAGCCGTCGGCTTTGTCGGATCGTCCTTGGCGACACCTTGGAACACCACCGGGTCCATCCCGTTGACCATCCCCTCGCGCCGCACCGACGCCAGAATCGACTGGCCGGAAATGCGCATATGCAGCGCCACCAGATTGCCAGCTTCATCCAGGCCGCCGGTCATTTTGCACATGGTCACCGGATGATACCGGCCCTGCGTCATGTCCTCTTCGCGCGTCCACATCAGCTTCACCGGCACGCCGGGGATCTGCTTGGCGATACCAACGACTTGCGTGACGTAATCCTGAAACGCTCCGCGCCGACCAAACCCGCCGCCCAGATGCAGCTTCGTCACATCGCACTGCGCCTGTGGCAGTTCCGCAGCGGTTGCAGCGGCCGCAAGGGCTGCTTCCCCGTTCTGCGTCGGGCACCAAACGTGACACTTGTCTTTGGTCCAAACAGCCGTCGCGTTCATCGGCTCCAAAGTCGCGTGGTTTTGGTGCGGAACGCTATAGACCGCCTCGAGCTTCACCTTCGCCGAAGACAGTGCACCCATCGCGTCGCCAGCCTTATTGCCCGCAAACACATCTTTGTCCGACGTGAGTCCGTCACGCAAAACCTCGGCAAACGCCGCCGAGGATGCGGATTTGTGCGCCCCCTCGTCCCAGACGATCGGCAGTTTATCGAGCGCAACTTTGGCCTGCCACCACGTATCGGCGACCACGGCCACACCGGTCGTGCCGACCCGCAACACATGGCGCACGCCCGGCATAGTCTTGATCTTGGCATCGTCGAACGAGACGAGCTTACCACCGAACACCGGACATTCCTTGATCGTCGCGTTCAACATGCCCGGCAGTTTGAGATCCGCACCATAGATCTGCTTCCCCGTGATTTTATCGGCGGTGTCGAGCCGGGGCATTGACGTACCGATGATCTTCCAATCCTTGGGGTCTTTGAGAGCGACGTCCTTGGGCGGCTCGATCTTGGCAGCTCCGGCAGCCATTTGACCGAATGTCGCTGTTTTGCCGGACGCTGGGTGCGTCAGCACACTCCTCGCCACCGTGATTTCGCCCGCCGGAACCTTCCACTCTGCGGCGGCCGCCGCAATCAGCATCATCCGAGCCGCAGCGCCACCCTTGCGCACATAGTCATGTGAGTTGCGGATTCCGCGCGATCCGCCGGTCCCAAAATCGCCCCAGACCCGATTGCGCGCAAGGTTTTGCCCGGGCGTTGGATACTCGGTCGAAACCTTTGCCCAGTCGCATTCGAGTTCCTCCGCGACAAGCTGTGCCAACCCAGTCAGCGTACCCTGCCCCATTTCGGACCGCGCAATCCGCACGACGACCGTATCGTCTGGATTGATGACGACCCACGCGTTGACCTCGGCGACGTTGCGCGAACCCTCGGCAGTAGCAGCCGAAGGCGTCAGCCCCGGAATATGAAACGCCAGTGAAACACCACCCGCGGTGGCCGTTGCCAGAAACGCGCGACGAGAAAGATGTGTCATGGCCTTGATCTCCCTCAGCCGTTGCTTTTGGTTGCAGGCGCCGCTGCAGCAGCGTGGATGGCCGCCCTGACACGCAGGTACGTTCCGCACCGGCAGATGTTCGTCATCGCCAGATCGATCTCGGCGTCTGTTGGCTTCGGCTTCTCTGCAAGCAGCGCTGCGGCAGCCATGATCATGCCGGTTTGGCAATACCCGCACTGTGGCACATCCATCGCCAGCCAAGCCTTTTGCACAGGATGCGAACCATCCTGCGAAAGGCCTTCGATCGTTGTGATTTTCTGGTCCGCTGTCACCTGGCTCAGCAGCACGCCACAAGACCGCACGGCCACCCCGTCCACATGGACCGTACACGCCCCGCATTGGGCAACGCCGCACCCATACTTCGTTCCAGTCATACCAAGCTGCTCGCGGATGACCCACAAAAGTGGCGTGTCCCCGGCTGCATCGACCTCTACCAAGGTGCCGTTCACATTCAGCTTTGCCACAGATATCGCTCCGCGATGATACGCCCTGTTGTGTCCCTACGATCAGACCTTAAAGCCGGACCTCGACACACGCGTGACGCCTCGATAATTCGCGAAGCAAATCCAAACACGCAATGCACGAACATGTGCATGCCCGTGATGGAACCTGTCTCGCCAATGGCGACGGGTGGCGCCAAGGCCGCAAAAAACGAAATGCCCCAGAAAGCGGTGCAAGCGTCCGCGACGTCAAATCCCCAAGATCCGATAACTATCGGATCCGTAGAGGCCTGATCCAAGCAAATGGCGGAGAAGGTGGGATTCGATATTTTAATAAAATCCAATAAAAACAATTAGTTGCGTGGCCTTCAGACGTCTGCTTGTGGCACAGCCTGTGGCACAATCCGTGGCGCGAAAATATTCGTGTTGAGTGTACCGATTTAAGGGTCAACCCGAGCAGTGCAAGCAACTGCAAAGCGGGCCAGGACTGTGATTTTCAGCAGTCGGCTGACGAACCTCGCCTAGGGCGGCTGACAGCAAAGAGCGATCCCACTTGCAGACATAGAGGGCAGACGAATCGGCGTCGCTTGATAGGCCACAGACGATGTACTGAGTCAGGGGGACTGCGTTGCAATCGAATCGTGATCCCCACTTCAACGTGATTGCTCGCCAATCGTTCTAATCGGTCGTACTTAACTTGATCCGACCCGATTTCAACCGGTGTATTGACGACTGCGCCAGGTTCACACTGTCCTTCAAGAATTCCAGTCTGGCTACACCCGCGTGATATTGCCGGAATGCGTCGGAGATCGTTTTGTCGGTCAGCGTCGTCGCCACCTGCTCATCGGCTGCCTGCGATATCAGCACGTCTTCGAGACGGAGCCCGCGGCCTTGCAGAAATGTTGTAACGATCACCTCGAACGTCATCGGCGGCATGTGGTCCATATGACCGTCATCCGGCGAAATGCGCTCGCCGGTCTTCCCGCAGGCAATAAGACCGTCAGCGTGCTTGTGCGCAGCGAAGAACTTGTCGCGCGCTTTTAACAGGTCGATCCGAACCGACTGCCGGAAGGCTTGCGCGACTTCCTGCTTGAGTGACGGCGCGCTCCCTTTGATGCAGTGAAGATAGGAAAAATCCGTGCCGGTTCCGTCCTTGCGGATTACGCGAAAACATTGCGTGCCGTGCTCGGTCATCATGACCGTGAAGTGGTCGACGCCACAACCGACCTTCTGGTCATACTCCGTGTGGCGCTCCAACAAGGCAGCGAGATGCAGAGCATCATTGTCTGATACCCGGTCTTTCGGCTTGTACGTGTTCAACACTTTCTTGAAGAACGCCGTTGCCTCGGCTTGGTTGGCAAAGGATTTGGTCGCCAGTTCAACAGGTTTGCCTCTCGCCATCGATGTTCCCCGTTAGTGTTTGGCCTGGAGGCGTCAATCCAGATACGCCTTTTTCAGTGCTTTAAGGTCGCCGGCTGCTTGTTTTAACTCACCGGTTGATGGCGGCTGGTCATCGTGCGGACCCGGCGTCACATAACTGTGCGCCGATCTGAGTTTCCCTCGATGCGAAGGGTCCTTCGTCAACAACGCTTCGACCTTCGTTTTGAAGTCGCCAAAGTTCTTCCCGTCGTAGTCGGTAAGGGCGGCCAGACCGTCACCGGCCGCTTGCCGGTCGCGCACAATCAGCTCCTTGCAGAACCGTTCGATCGCTTGTCGAAGCTGCGTTGCGCCTTGCTTCCTTTGCTCCGGGTCTTGCGAGTTGATGAAAGGTTGCACTTTCGCCAGCATCGAGGCCAGCTGGTCGTTCTCATTGCGCACCTCGGTGCCAATAACCGGATCGTTGCGCACTAGCTGAAGTTGTAGGGCACCGCGAAAGTCCCAGCGATGACCGATGTTCTTCCAACTCTTGTAGTCCTGAGTCAGCACGATCACCTGGATACCCGCCGCGAGCAGGGCCTCGATCACACTTGCCTCGAAGTTCGGCCGGAAATCGTCGTCACTGGATAGCACCGGATCGTCGAGCACCACGAACCCGGCGCCTTCCTCGGCGACGCGAGCTAGAAACAGCGACAAACCAAGGCAATGCAGCTGCGACTGGCTGAATACCGCTATTGCATCGCGCAACTTAGGGTCTGTCCGATCGGTATGCGCCGACAGTCCGACCTTGAGGTCGATGTTGCGGCGCGTTTTGGTCCCACGCCGCTTCACCGCTTCGAAGAAGGACGGCTCGCCAGGACGAAGGCGCTCCCACCAATCCTTGATTCCGCGACTCAGGTCGTCGAACTTCTCATCGGCAACCAGTCCGTTCGCCGCGTCGATTTCCTTTACTGCGGCTTGAACCGCTTTCACCTTGCCCAAATGCTGGCGCTGCATTTCGAGGCCGCGCCAGAGCGGGTCGGCGTTGCGGCCAAACACCGCCAATTCATGCCAAGCGGCCGTCGACGACGTTCGATCGATGGCGGCATTCAGGCTTTCGGAAAGGCGGCGGACCTGTTCGCCATACTCACTCTGGGCAGTTTCGAAGGCCGTCGCGGCAGCCGTGATAGCAGCAAGGTCGGCGTCAAGCAGTATTGCTTCCTGCCAGTTCGCCAGATCGTTCAAGGCGCCTTTGACCCGATCGCGCGCGATACGGATTGCGGCATGCAGCGCGGCGCACGACCGCCTCAGCCTTCGATATGCCAGAAGCCATTCAGACAGGACCGTTGCATCGGGAACCAGAGCGGCGAGCTTGGCGACCGTGAACCCCAGCGCCCGCCGTTCTGCCGGTATCGATTGGCTGAAGCGTGGGAGGGAATGACCACCAGACTGGCCAAGACTGGAAAGACCGGCGTCAAGAGCGCGAAGTCCATCGCCGACCGCGCGCTCTGCCGCCTTATAGACCGCATTGGCCGCGACCTGTTCCCGGATGTGGGAGATCCGCTCAAGTGTCATGGCAGCCGGCGTCGCACACAAGGGACAGTCGATCGGCGCATGCGCCATCTTGATGGTCTCGATCGAAAGCGCGGCCGTGAAAAGCGCGAGCAATCGTTGCGTCTCCGCCTCAACGGCGTTTCGTTCACGCGTGAAGGTCGCAAGAACGTCCCTCAGCTTTTGCTCCGGCGTCGCCCAGGGCACGAAGGGGCGTCGTCCGAACAGTTCGACCGGAAACGTCTTCGACCGCTTTGCCTCAAGGGCTTTCTCTAACTGAGTGGCCCGTTCGATGCGCGTCGGGTTCGGAGTAATGCCAATGGCGGTGAGCAATGCTTCAAGACCGCGAGCGACCTGTTTGTCGAGCGCGGTCTTTGTCTTGGCCGTTCGCATCTTCTTCGCGGACTCAGCGACTTCCGGAATGGTTTCGACGGCCGCCAATGCTTGCAACTCGGGAAGCTGGGGCGCCGGAAGCGCCGCCTCCAGGCCAGCAACCGCGTTCCGAAAATCCTCAAGATCCTGCGTGTCGAGCACGGCGCGGAAATACGTCGCCCGGTCGCCGGGTCCTGCGGAAAAAATGTAACCCAGCGTATGCTGCGCCAGCACTGGCGCGCGCAACGGCGCGGGCATGAGTTTCAAGCCCAACTGTTTCAGCAGATCAGCTTCGGTTGCCGGTTTGCCATCAATCTCGATGCGGCTCGTGCACGCCGAATTGCCCTTGAAGTCATTGACCAGAGCCCGGCGGAGCTTGCGTTTGACGCCGTCAGGGCACTCGATGGTCGCCTCGACTGTAACTGGCGTGGCCGCCGGAATGTGCGCGTTGCGCAGAGAATCTGCGAATTCGTCCTTTGCGCTTGCCATAAGTTCGCGGCGCACGATCTCGCCGGTGAACAAGAATTCGAGTGCTTCGGCGAGACTGCTCTTGCCCTGGCTGTTTCCGCCCCAGAGTACCGTGACCGTATCGGACACGTCAAATGACTGCCGGCCCGTTCCGAAGCTCCGGAATCCCTGAACCTCAAGCTTGCGAAGATGTGGAAGGGGCATCGCTCTCCGGAGTGGTTATGGTTTGAGCATCGAGAACGGCGCGCAGGCGAGCCAAAGCGTCCGATGCATCGCCGACCACCCAGGCGTCCAACAGGCGACTTGCAAGGGTGTCAGCCTTCAAATGTCCCCGCAGCCGGTCGAAATTGGACCGTGGCAACGACTCGGCCTCGGTGCGTGCCGCTTCGGTATTCATTGACGGCAAAGAGAATTGGTTCATGGTTACCACTCTACGTTATCGGACATGCGCCAGCATCCGCATTCGTCCTAACTGTGCGACCTGTTCCGTGGATAACTATCGACGCCCAGCCGGGACCCCTCGGCAGCCAGCGCCCCTAAATCGTTCGCTACAGAGTTGCGAGCGGACATGAGTTTTCGACCCGGAGCGGTTCAGGCAGCCGAACACTCTGGACTTTACGCAACTGCTTGCGCTTTAAAACTTGCCACTCACCCAGCCTTGCCTCGCGCGGCGCGATATGTAGTAATTGGTCCACTCATGTAAGTGATTTCGGGGCGTGGTGATCATGACAGAAAGAGGTCCCGAGGCTCAGAAGCTCGCCATATTTATCTCTTATTCTCGTCGCGACTGCCTGGATTTTGCGGACCAGCTCGCCAAGGCGTTGACCACATTGGGTCATGAGCCGGTTCTCGACCGTGAGGCGATCTCGGGCGGCGAGGCCTGGAAAACCCGTCTCGGCGACATGATCCTGAATGCAGATAGCGTCATCTTCGTGCTGTCACCGCAATCGGCCGCATCCCCGATCTGCGAGTGGGAGGTTCTGGAAGCTCAACGGCTGTCGAAACGCATTCTGCCGGTGGCCGCGATAGCGCTCGGCGCGATCAATCCGCCGGACGCGTTGAGGGCGCTGAATTACATTCATTTCTATGCCGATCCAAGCGTGCCCGGTGCGGGCTTCGGCCATGGCTTAGCCAAGCTCGATGTGGCGCTGAAATCCGACCTCACTTGGCTGCGGGAGCATCGTAACGTATTGACGCGGGCGGAAGGCTGGCTCGGCAAAGGCCGCGACCCAGACCGGCTGATGGCTGGCAGCATCCTGGCGGACGCCGAACGCTGGGCTGCATCCCGGCCGCCGACTGCGCCAGACCTGACTACGGTCCAGCGCGAGTATCTCGTTGCCTCGCGCACGGCGCAGGACGATGCCGCCGCCGCCCGCGAGCGCGAGCTTGCCGAACGAGAACGGCTGGCGCGCGAGGCAGTGGAAAGCGCGAAGCGCGCCGAGACCGAAGCAGCTCGAGCGGCAGCCGCCGCTCGTGCCGCAACCGTTGCCCAGGGGCAGGCGTTAGTTAACGCCCGTTGGGGGCGCAACGCGGCGCTCATCGGCATCGCAGCCGCACTTGTCCTGACTGGCGCGGCTGGGTGGTTCGGCTATGACTCGACGCGGAAGGCGGATGAAATCCTGGTGCAGAAGGGGCAGGTCGAAACCGAGCGCGCGACGGCAGTCAAGCAAGCACTAAGAGCTGCGTTGAGCGAGACAGCAGCGGCATCGACTACGCGTGAGGCTCAGATCACACAAGCCGGTCTGATTTCAGAGGCGGCGCGGGCGATCTCGGATCAACCTGCTGGTGGGGATGCGCCGCTGGCTATGTTACTTGCGCTTGAAGTAATGCCGGATACCGAGAGTAGTGACTGGATCCAAGCACAGCGCACCCCGGTCGCCGAAGCAAAGTATCAGCTTGGCAGAGCTTATGTCGGCAATCGCGAAAGGGTGGTCTTTGCAAACAGCAGCCAAGTGTACGCCATCGCTTGGAGCCCGGATGGAAATCGACTGGCGACTTGGTCGAACGATAAGACTGCGCGGATTTTGGAGGCGACGACGGGCAAAGAACTGGTGCGCGTGGTACATGAAGGCTATGTTAGCTTATTGGCGTGGAGCCCGGACGGGAGCCGACTGGCGACTTGGTCGAACGATAAGACTGCGCGGATTTTCGAAGCGGCAACAGGCAAGGAACTGGTGCGCGTGCCGCCCGATGGCAATGTGGGGGCGCTGGCATGGAGTCCAGACTGGAGTCGACTGGCGGCAACATTCGACGACAAGACAACCCGGATCTTGGACACGGCGACGGGTAAAGAACTGGCACGCGCGGCGTACGACGGTCCTGTCACGACGGTGGCTTGGAGTCCGGATGGGGCTCGGCTGGCGACCGTCTCACAGCAGACGGCGCGGATTGCGGACGCGGCAACCGGGAAAGAACTATTACGAGTGGCGCACAACGGTCCGATTACGAAGGTGGCTTGGAGTCCGAATGGAATGATGCTGGCAACTGCGTCGGGTGAATCCACCCTGTCGGGCGAAGCGCGGGTCGTTGACGCAGCTACGGGCATGGAACTCGCGCGCATGCCACATGATATCAATGCACTGGAATGGAGCCCTGAGGGTGCTCGGCTGGCGACCGCGACACAGAAGGCGGCGCGGATAACAGAGGCGGCAACCGGGAAAGAGTTAATGAAAGTGCCGCACGACCTCACGATTACGGCGATGGCGTGGAGCCCCGATGGGACGCGGTTGGCGACTAGGTCGGGTGGAACCGATCGACCGGGCGAGGCGCGGATCTTTGACTTGGAGAAGGGCAAGGAACTGGCCCGCGTAGCGCACGACGGCGAGATTAGGACGATGGCATGGAGCACTGACGGGACGCGGCTGGCGACAGGCTCCGGGCGCTTCGACAAACCCGGCGAAGTGCGGATCGTAGAGGCGGCAACGGGGAGGGAGCTAGCGCGGATGTCGTACGACCGCCCGGTTACGGCGGTTGCTTGGTGTCCGAACGGCGCGCGGCTGGCGACAGTGTCCGACGACAAGACGACACGGATCTTAGATGCTGCGACAGGGATGGAACTGACGCGGGTAGTACACGGGAGCGCGGTCAATTCCGTTGCGTGGACCCACGACGGCAAACGATTGGGGACCGGGTCGGAGGACAAGACCGCGCGGATCGTAGACGCGGCGACGGGCAAGGAGCTGGCGCGCGTTGCGCACGATGGGAAGGTATGGGCGGTAGCTTGGCGCCGGGACGGGTCGCAACTAGCTACTAGATCGCAAGACAAGACGGCACGTATAGTGGACGCATCGACGGGTCAGGAACTGGTTCGGATAGTCCACGACGGCGAGGTTTGGGCGATTGCATGGAGCCTGGACGGGACGCGGCTGGCGACCGGGTCCGGGCAGTTCGACAAACCCGGCGAGGCGCGGATCGTGGAGGCAGCGACGGGTAAAGAACTGTTACGGGTGGCGCACGACGGCCCGGTTAGGGCGGTGGCGTGGAGCCCTGACGGGACGAAGTTGGCGACGAGGTCGGGTAACATCGCTCAATTAAGCGAAGCACGGATCATCGAGGCTGCGACGGGGAGAGAACTCGCGCGTGTGGCTCACGACGGCCCAGTTCGGGCGATTGTGTGGAGCCCGGACGGAACACGACTAGCGACAGGGTCAAACGACAAAACGGCTCGGATCGTCGACGCCGCAACGGGACAGGAGTTGGCGCGCGTTGTGCACGGCGGCGATGTAAATGCCGTGGCGTGGAGCCCGGACGGGACGCGGCTGGCGACCGGTTCGGATGACAAGACGGCGCGTTTCGTGGAGCCAACGACCGGGATGGAGATCGCCCGCATAGTTCTCGACCACGCCGTCACTTCCGTGTCATGGAGTCCAGACGGAACTCGACTAGCGACCGGATCGTGGGACTTCATTATGTTGAATGGTGAGACCCGGATTGTAGAGGTCGCGTCGATAAAGGAACTCACAAAGGTTGCACACGACGGCGAGGTTAAGGCACTAGCATGGAGCCCAGACGGGGCCAGGTTGGCTATTAGGTCGCAAGACAAGACGGCGCAGATCATTGATGCGGCGACGGGGAGCGAACAGGCGCGGGTGACGCACGACAGCGATGTCAATTCACTGGCTTGGAGCCCGGATGGGATGCGGCTGGCAACAGGGTCAGAGGACCGCACCGCGCGCCTCTGGCGTGTTTTTTCGTCAACCGACGATCTCGTCAAAGCTGCGAAGGACCGGGCGGCTCGCTGCCTTACGCAGCGGCAGCGCAAACAATATTTTCTTTCCGCCGCCCCTCCGACTTGGTGCGCCGAGCGGCGGCTGTGGCCTTACCACGGCGAAGATTGGAAAGCTTGGCTGCCACAACAGAAAGCTTGGCTCGCCAGCGGCCGCCAGGGGCCCCAGCCGCCGTTACCGATGGCGGAATAAGCAGTTCGCGGTAGACGTTAAGATTCGGCGATTAGCTCCGTCAACTCTGCCATAGAAACCGAACCAAAATTCTGTGTCAAAGCCGAGTGACACTATTTCAGAGCTTGGCCCAAGCCGCCCTTGTTCTGGTCGGCTGCTGCTGAAGGGGCAGCGGACCTAGCCGAGAGACTTCAGCCGGATCGCATATTGTGGACCCATGATGTTGGCTGTCTCACCAGGGCAAACGATTGGCTGCGGACGCAGAATTAGCTCCTGCGGAGGGATTCCGAGACAAATGGAAGTCGCCGCAATAACAACGAACTGGTAGGCCCGCGCAGCGCCATGTTGTGGCACACTTTGTGGCCAACGCCGTTATGCCGGATTGCGCTTGGACCCGCGAGGTTTGGATGCCTTGGCGGATGGCGGCTTCGGTTTTGGAGACCGCTTGCGCTTGCCGACTTCCCCCTGCGTCTCCGCCCAGCTGAATAAATCGCCCTGCGCCCTGGCGGCGGCCGTCTTGGTCCACGCCTTGCCCTTGGCTTCCTGGTTGATCCAGGCGGTGACGAACGTCACGGGTCCGCCGGCATTGATTAGGTCGAGTGCCGGAATGAAATGCGAGCGGTAGCCGGTCTCGGTGATCGGCAGCCGTGCCCGTTTTGGCTTGATGCTCTCGATCTCGAGGTGATCGCTGCCGCTGGAGAGGTATTCGCGCGCGTGGGTGATGCGGATGCGCACGTTCTCGTTGGTGGCGGGGTTCAGCCAGTCGATTTCGTAGCGGGACTTGTGGGGCGAGTTGCCGCCGATCGGATCGGGCTCGCCGAGCCTCGGTTCGCCCGGCCGCCGTTTAAACTCCGCCGCAACCATCTGACGAGCCTCGGCAATGGTGCGCGCCCGGACGGTGATTTCCTCGGCACCGGCGGCCGTCGTGGCGATGAAGACATCGGGCCCTGAGCCCCAGTACGCGCCGCTGCTGTCATAGCCGTCGCGGTTCACGCGAATGCGCTGAAAGTCGAGCTTGGCGACCGGTTCCTGGCCGGGCTTGCGGTTTTCGAGCGTCATGCGGGACCCTCCGGCGTTGAGCCCGATGCTGCCGCTGGCTGCGACGGCTCGCTCCGCTCCGGTGCAACTTCGGGCTCGGGCTTCGGCTGCAGGCCTGCGAGATAGCTGACGGCGCGGCTCGCCTGCGAGGCGGCGGCGAAGATCGCTTTCTTGTCGCCCTTCAGAACTTCCAGCCAGTGCGCGATGTACTGGGCGTGATCGGGGCGCGGCGTGTTGGTGAATTGGAGTTCTGCGCACAGGAAGGCCGCTCCAAGTTCGGCTACCAGTTCCTCAAACGAATAGGCCTTATCGCCAAAACGCTCGCCGAATTGGCGGTTGAGGCGATGCTCGGCACCGCTGGCGTGGATTTCCTCGTGCAGGATGGTTGAATAGTAGGCCTCGGTTGGCGTCGACGTGGCTGTGCCGGTGAACAGGTTGCGCGGCGGCATCTGGATGAAGTCGCCCTGGCCATCGCCGCCCCGGTGGCGGTAGAACGCGCGCTGGCCACCTTCGCGGATTTCGACGCCGACCGCCGTGATGAACGCGTCGACGTGGGCCAGCCGCTCGGTCAGATCAGGACGGAGTGCTCCGGGCTCGATTGCAAAGCCATCTACCTGATCCACATTGAAGACGTGGGCAGCTTTTGCGAATAGCCGCTTGCCGCCGTCCTCGTCGTCAGACTGGGTATCTCTGCCTGCTTTCTGATCAGCGTTCTTCGGTATCCATTCGCCGTACTTGACGATGAGGGACGCCTTTTCGCCCTTGCGGACCTGGGCGCCGAGTTCGCTCCATTGGCGGTAGGTCGCCCAGACCTGGTGTTCGAATTTCTTGGCGTCGGCGTCGATCCACAAGCTCAGGATATTGGTGCCGCGATAAGTCTGGCCGGTCAGCGCGTTCTTCGGCAGCGTGAAGCTGACGCCGGGCCGGTGCCAGGGCATTTCGAAGGTGCCAGCGCCCGCCTCGATGGCGGCGACGATCTTGTTGGTGATGGCGTCATGCACGTCTACTCGTTCGCGTGTCGACGCGTCGGCGTGTGCACTTGTGTTGAGTGATTTGTATTTTCCCATGGGGGCGCTCCTTTCGCTGGTGGGGTTCGCCCCGAGGGGCCCCAACAGCGAAAGGAGACGCGCGGCTTGATCTGCCGAACGTCCCTCTCCCAAAAGTACGTGCTTAAGCGTCGGCGCTCGGTGCCTTGTCGCGGCCCTTGCGCGAGCGGTTCGTTGCACCCTCGCGGGCGGCACTCGCATCAGGCTGTGGGGCTACTGGTTCGGCCTTGGTAACGCGGTCAGCCTCCAAAGCATCGGCAGATTTCCAGGCCAGCACATTGCCGCCGAACCGCAGTCCGGATTTGCCGGCGAGATCGCGGGCGAGGATGGTGTAGCGGCCCTTCGCGTTCCAGAACGAGCCGATGTCGGTGAAGCCCTTGCCGGGGCGGTTGCGCAGGGTAATGTAGAGCGGGATGTCTCGGGCTTCGGGCGCGAACAGGTCCGCCGGGCGCTGGCCGGTTTTCTTGAATTCCGCCTGCATCATGGCGTCCTTGGCTGCGAGATCGCGGTCGCGTGCTGTGGCATAGCCGCCCCAGATGGTCACCACTTCGCCGGTGCGCGGGTCGGTCACCTCGCGCGGGTCGAGCTTGCGGATGTCGTAGGCGTCGCCATCGGTGGTGGTGAACCAGCCGCTGAAGGTGCCGTTGTTGATAAAGAAGCCATTGCGGATTTCGGCATCGGCTGGTTTTTGGTTCTGGTCAGTCATATCGTTTCTCCTGTGAAATAAATAAAAGTAATGGAGGGACAATAGATATTTGCATCGAAAGTAAAAAGATGTTTTTCGTTAAAATCGCGAATTATTACAGAATTCCGAAATTTCAACGCGTTATATATTAAGCGCATCACAGCCACTCCTTTATTGTTGGCAATCGAGCCTCCGTCATCGGGGCGTTTTCACGGAGCCGGCCATCGCGAGCCATCGCCCGACCCGGGGGCTCGCGTAGACGGCTTCGTGATAGCCCCGGGGGTGTTTTCATGGTGAGGTCTAAGCAGCCATTTTGGGTGGCCGGTTCAGCCTTGGCCTTCGTGTGCCGCGAGCAGCAGCAGCGCCCGGAAGAAAAGGTTGGCGTTGAACGTGAGCGCTTGCGTCAGCGGCAGTTCGGCGACGACTTTCAACACGACCGCGTCGAATGCCTGATGCGCTTCGGGCGAGCACGAGCGAAAATAGGCCGACCAGGGCAGCCAGCGTGGATCGTTGAATACAATGGCGGTCGCGCGAATGCGGACGATTAGGGCCGGCGTCTCGCTGTCGCTGCAGCCGATCCCGCGGGCAAGACCGAACAGCACCACGCTATCGAGCCGCATGCCGACTGGCACATGCTTGAGACAATCGAGCAACTCGGCGACTTGCGCGGGCTGAATGGGAATGGTTGAAAGTGCCGTGTGCGGTGTCATGGGAAGCCCCGTCTGTTGATGACGAAGCCCAACCTGCGCGCGTCACGCTGGTGTCAAAAGCGATCTGGATGATAGCAAGCTGATTGCCGCGTGCGGTTTCATGGTACCCGCGTCATGGACCGCAACCCGAATGGGCGGAGACGCCCCCTTGCGGCTCCGGGGCGCCGAACTGCACGCGGCGCCCTAGGGCCAGACCCCGCGCCCTTCGCGCGGGGGGGACGCCCGACCCTTCCTCAGGTCGCGAGGTCAGAGACTGCAATGGAAATGCCACGCGAGCACTCACCCGAGTACCTTAGAGGTCGTCAATCCTGACTTTACGGCGTTCACCGAGCTATGGCATGTGGTTGTTTTCTGGGAGATGCGGCCATGTGTAAGAGGTTGGACTGAAAAGAACTAGAATATCTATGTTGCGCAATTACTGAAGCGACTGCTTTTGTAGGCAATAGGTAGCTATGATATAACTTTGGACAGCCGGTCAGCTGCCACGCGGATGATTGTTTTGAGGGGGGGGGAATGGAGCTCGTTCTGGTTATTCACGGCACCTTTGCATCCAATGCGACGTGGTGGCAATCTGGCAGCAGTTTTTGCACAAAACTCGAAGCCGCACTTAATCATCGGGACCTAAATGCAGCGTGCTGGATGAAAGTAGCACACGATGCGAAAGACGAAAATGATGCCGTCCGCAATTCTTACTATTACTTCCGATGGAGTGGGTTAAATGATCACCACGCAAGATTAAGCGCCGGAGAGGATCTTGCGTTTTTTATTTCACATCGAGCGCGTATTGGATCTTTCTCCAAAATTCATATTGTAGCTCATAGTCACGGAGGCAATGTTTTGCTGGAGGCTCTGGATTTCATTCAATCAAATCCACTGCTGAGGAGAGAACTAACAGACAAACTTGGCGTAATGATTACGCTGGGCACCCCTTTCTATCATTTTGGTAAGCACAAGAACAAGCTTACGCGCTTTGCAACTGCGAGCGGGGCACTGATATTGTCGACTGGCTTGTTTTTGATATCATACCCGTTATTAGAATCTCTCTTACTCAGGCTGGCTGTGTGTGCGGGCATCGCTTTTTGGGTAATTTTCGCAGGTTGGGTTTTGTTTGGGCCTGGGCACGGATACCGTCGAAATTGGAAGGGTCCGACGTTGCGGGTAATCGCATCCCAACATGACGAGGCTATTCGAGGATTACAGGCTTGCGCTATTGCGGCGAAGACGCGAGATGAAATCGCAGGAAAGCTCTCACCCACAAGGTGGAAGCCTTTCTTTACGACGAGATCAAGATTGCTAAGGAAATATTCAAAAGACGTTACGGACGGCAAATATGCTGATGAATTAACATGGATGATTGGTTCAATCGTAAATAAGATTAAGTGGGAGCGTGCTGAAGCTTTGCCTCGATGGAATCAGCGGTTAGAGGCCAAGCTTCGGTTGGGTCTCAAAAAACTAATTAAGCCCCGTCGTTGGCTTTCGTGGGGCTTCGACCTAGTGCTTAGGGTGCTGCTTTTTCCAATTTACTTTTTTGACAACACTATCTGCCGGACGGTGGGTTATCTTTTTGGCTCTGTTTTGACTTGATGTGGGCGCTGACTGGCCCCTGTGATTCGCGACGGCGGGGGCAGCCATGAAAGTGCAGGATTTCCGGACACTTGTCGAACAATTGGGCGACCTCACCGAGGTGCAGCG
>Ga0247841_10002378_pt1 | contig 37905 bp, 32 predicted proteins | sample LaCruzMarch2015__2_FD_192410 | JGI IMG/M metagenome (GOLD analysis project Ga0247841, IMG submission 192410) | Freshwater microbial communities from meromictic Lake La Cruz, Castile-La Mancha, Spain - LaCruzMarch2015_18m | ecosystem: Environmental > Aquatic > Freshwater > Lake | place: Spain... | reverse complement strand
CTTTTTCATGTCTTTATAGATTATGTAAAACATTGAGCTTCGAGCTCGTTATCACTATAAAGGTAAGGCTGTGGTCTCTGATTTTTATGCGGTGCGTGTAAGAATTACAATTATTATGTAAGTTTGTAAGAAAAAATGAAAATATGCTGACGCTGAATCACATTCATCCGATGATTGTTCATTTCCCGATAGCGCTGATAATCGTTGGATTTCTTGCCGATCTTTTCAGTCTGTTTATTAAGAAGGAGCCCTGCCTTTCTAAAATCGGTTATTATCTTGAGATTCTCGGCATGTTGGGCGCAATTGCTGCATGGGGTACGGGGTATTTCCTTACCGATCCTCTGGAAGGTGATGCCGGTCTTTTAAAAGAGAGACATGCATTTTTCGCCACTATTACCCTCGTCACTATTGTCGTGGCCACCATTGCCCGGATTATTCTGGTATACCTTGGTAATGAAAATACAAAGTACAAATACATCCCACTGTTCTTGTTTCTCCTGGCGTTTATTTTCGTTGCCTATACGGGATTTCTTGGCGGAACGCTGGTAGTTAATTTCCTATAATCACTTTTTCTAAAACCACAACATTATGAACAAGTTAATCATTGCCTGTCTCCTTCTTATCGGGAGTGCGGGCTTTTCTTTTGCCGGAAAAGAAAAGACAATCGAGAATCTAAAAGCAGCCGTTAAAGGTGAAACAACGGCCAGCGAAAAATATGCCGGATATGCCGGGCAAGCAAAAAAGGAAGGCTTTATCCAGATCGAAGCTATGTTTTCGGCTGCTTCAAAATCAGAAGCAATTCATGCAGCCAACCATAAGTCTGTCCTTGTAAAAATGGGTCAAAAAATCGACTCTTTCAAACCGGAATTTGATGTAAAGACTACCAAGGAAAATATTACCGATGCTATCAAAGGAGAGTCTTATGAAATATCGACCATGTACCCCGGTTTTATTTCAACCGCAAAAATGGAATCGGAAAACGATGCCATTAAATCATTTCGTTGGGCCATGGAAACGGAGAAAAAACACCAGCAAATATATCAGTCTGCTTTAAATGCACTTAATGCTGGCACGGCAGTTAAACTTCCAAAAGTTTATTGGGTTTGTCCAAAATGCGGTAATACATACGATGTATCAAAGCCCGAATCATCCTGTTCCTTTTGTAGTACCAGCAGCGATAGATTTCTTAAGTTCATAGATCGCTGATCTCCATGTTCATGCCCGGTCATCCTTTATAATAGGTGAAATCCGGCTGCGGTAGAATTAGGCCGGATAGGAGGCTTGAAAGTCGGAAAGGCAAGAGCGGAGAAACGTTCACCCGGAAGGCGGAAAGAAATTGCTTAGAAGGCGGTGGAAAGCAGGTGAAAGAAGGGTAAGTAATTTATTTTATTATTGGGTTTGAAATTCACAGAGAATTATAACCATAATAAAGTTGAGAATATTCAATTAATCTCAAAAGGCCCTCATTTTATAATAGTAAAATCTGATGACTTTATATTTCAAAGGTCAATATTTATTAACTAATACTTTTAACTTACTCTGAAAAATTAATATGATTTATCGTTAAGTCTTATAATAATGCCTATCCCTTCGAATGGACAATGAAAAACGTATTTCAAAGAACATTAAAGAATATATATGCTGATTTACACAACAAAATACTAATGTAATGAAAACCAAAAAAGCTATATATTCGTATCTGAATATTTCTTTTGATCGAGGAGGATTTCAGTTCAATTTTATTTCATGAGACGGTTTATTCCTGTTTTCATTTTTTTATCAATCTCTGGACATTTATATGCTCAGAATTTTGAATTCAGCGGAGAATTTGGTTATGGAAGTACTTATATAAACACCAATATTTCTTTTAAAGATTTTTTTGGACACTCATCGATCAACAATTTCGGGGGGGGGATCTATTTCGCCTATAATCCGGGGAAAACATGTATTTTCCTGACATCAGGGATAAAGTACCTGCTGAAAGGTGATAACACCTATTCCTTCAATAATTTTAGAATTCCTTTGGGATTCCACGCAGAACCCGGGAGAAAAGTAAAGTATATTATCGGGGGAGGAGTTTATTTAAACTATCTTTTTTTACCAAAGGGAGATATCAACCCGGATTTTAAAAAAACGTTCAGAGACTTTCAATTTGGAGGTTTCGTTGATACGGGTTTAAAATATAACTTTTTTTCATGTTGGAATATTTTTTTGTTAGCACAGGTCTGGTTTGATTTATCACCCATGTACACGAATGAGTTTATCTTTCATGATGGAACTCATGGAACAGAAGTAATCCGGTCTTATGATTTAACATTAAACCTGGGCTTCTCATACTTGATTCCGGTTCGGGATACCGACAGGCTTTCTTCCTGTTTATTACATTAAGATTTATTCCATTGTTTGGTCAATTCAAAAAAAATCCCGAATTTTGCACCCCTTAATTCAAGTATTTATTTAATTTATCAAATTATTTACCAATGCCAACGAAAATCAGGTTACAGAGAAGAGGTAAAAGGGGACAACCTTATTACCACATTGTTATTGCGGATGGTCGTGCACCACGTGACGGGAAATTCATAGAGAGAATTGGCATCTATAATCCGCTTATGCAGCCCGCTGAAATTGAAATTAATTTCGAAAGAGCCTTAAAATGGCTTGAAAAAGGGGCACAGCCAACCGATACGGTAAATGCAATTCTTCATTATAAAGGAGTATTGTATAAAAACCACCTCCTCAAAGGCGTTCAGAAAGGCGCCTTGACACCCGACCAGGCGGAAGCAAAATTTCAGATCTGGCTTCAGGAAAAACAGGCTAAAATTGCCAATAAAAAGAAAGAAAATGAGCTTAGCATCAAAGACACCCATAAAAAAGCGCTCGAAATCGAAAGTAAGGTGAAAGATGCAAAAGCCCAGGCACTGGCAAAAAAAATCGCAAAGGCACAACAAGAGGCAGAACGCACAGAAGTCGCTGAGGCTATCTCCCCCGATGTTTCTGTACCCGAACCTGCAATGAGTCAACCTGCTGAGCCTGCCGCCGAAGAACCAAAGCAGGAATAATCGCGACAAAAACATCGCTTTATGGCCGGGGATCCTTTTTATTACCTAGGCAAAATACTTAAGACATACGGTAATAAAGGACATTTACTAGTACACCTGGATGTGGATAATCCAGAAGGGTATCTTAATATGGAATCCGTTTACCTTGATCTTGATGGGGAACGGATTCCGTTTTTTTTGGAAGTGATAGAACTTAAACACAATCAAAAAGCAGTGGTTCGTTTCCAGGACGTCTCGTCCATTGAAGAAGCGGAAATCTATACCGGACGACAAATCTTCCTTCCTCTGAAAAAACTCCCCAAACTTGAAGGCAATAAGTTTTATTATCATGAAGTGACCGGATATTCTGTAATAGATAAAAAACATGGGTTATTAGGAATTATCAATGGAATTCTTGATCTGCCTAATCAATCCTTATTCCAAATCATGCATGAAAAACGCGAAATTCTTGTTCCTGTCGTTGATGAAATTATAAAACGGGTTGACCGCGAGAAGAAAATAATTTTTATTGAAGCCCCGGATGGGCTTATAGAAATATACCTTTAACTATTCATGTCATTTCGTTTTAAACATTTCACGGTCGAAGATAACCAGAGTACGCTCAAGATTGGCACTGATGCCATGTTGCTCGGAGCCTGGGCCAACCCGGGAAATGCAAAGAGAATTCTCGATATCGGATCCGGTTGTGGTGTTCTTGCATTGATGATGGCTCAGAAATCGAACGCATTAATAGATGCCATTGACATCGATCAACTTTCAGCAGATCAGGCGCGGGAGAATTTCGACAAGAGTCCCTGGTCGGACAGAATCGTTTCGGTTTGTTGCTCCCTTGATGATTTTCGACCATCATCAGGCGATCTGTACGATTATATTATTTCAAATCCCCCCTATTTTTCAAATCAGCTAAAGTCCAAATCCGTACGATTAAACAGGACCAAACATGAGAAAGGAATAGAGGTTCATACACTGGTAAAAAAGATTCATTCTTTATTAAGACCCGATGGAAAATTCTCTGTTATTTTCCCCTATGAGAATCATTTGTTTTTCATCAATGTCTGTGAAAAAAATGGATTTCATATTCTTAAACAGGTTAATGTTCATTCAAAACCAAGAAGTTGCGCGGGAAGAACATTGATGGAATTCGGGCGGACCGTAAATAGATGCCCTCTGATCACACAACTCTGTATTTTAAATGAAAACGGAAAATTCACCGACGATTATTTAACGATGACAGCAGATTTTCATTATTTTTAATTCGTATTTTTACCTCTTTCTATTAAATCTTTTTCGAAGGATCACAGCAAACAATTAAAATTTTCATAAACACAAACAAATTGAAGAAATAATGAACGCTCACGACATATATCTACATGCTTTTACTGTGTTTATGGGCTTTTTTGCGATGCTAAATCCCGTTGGCAACCTTCCTGTTTTTATTGGAATGGTTCAGGATTTTGATCAGAAAACACAAAAAAGAGTTGCTTTCAGGGCAGTGATGGCAGCATTTATAATCATCGCCGTTTTCACCATTTTTGGTCATTTTATTTTTCAAATGTTCGGAATTACTCTTCCGGCTTTCCAGATAGCAGGCGGTATTATTGTATTTATAATTGGATTTAACATGTTGAATGCCAAGGAGAATCGAATCCATGTCCAAAGCCCCGAAGAAAAAAAACTGCAACTACAGGCCGCTAATAATATGGCCATTTCGCCACTCGGAATTCCTCTTTTGGCAGGTCCCGGAACCATTTCTACAGCAATGAATTTTGTTGGCGCCGACAAATCAATTCTCAATGTAATCCTGATCATATCGATTTTTGGCGTTATGTGCCTGATTACCTATATCTTATTTCTCTCTTCCCGGATCCTCGCAGATAAAATCGGCCCCTCTATGTTAAAAGTCGTTTCCCGGATCATGGGATTAATTCTGGCAGTGATTGCTACCCAGATGTTAATCAATGGAATTGAAGGCACTATTATTCTTTTTCAAAAATCATGAAACAGTTATCCTCCTATGCATTTTGCTGGGTTTTACTCTTTTTCACTGCTTGTTCCGGTGTTAAAACCGAGAACTGGCCCAATGGGAATATTAAATCAGAGATCACTACTCTTCATAACCAAAGGAATGGACCCGCAAAATATTGGTACGAAGACGGAACACTGCAGATGGAATGTACTTACAAGAACAACAGGCTCGAAGGGAGCCTGATCCGCTATTATCTCAAAGGATTCAAGGAAGAACAACAGAAATATAAAAACGACTCACTTAACGGTCCTGGCTTATTCTGGGACCGGCTTGGGAATCTTGTTATTGAAACGAATTACTTGAATGGGAAACTTCACGGGAATTACCGTGAATTTTATCCAAACAAGCAAATTAAAAGCGAAGGATTCTATATCAAAGGCAATATTGATGGTCAATGGTTATATTATAATGAATTTGGTCAGGTTATCGGACTGGGGAATTTCCATCTTGGCAATGGAGTTCAAAGATCCTTTTATCCTGAGAACGGGAAAGTGAAAATTCTGACGAACTATAAGAATAATTTAAAAGAAGGTTCTGAAATCGAATATTCCCCCGAGGGAAGGGAGATCATAGCAAGAATCTTTTCCAAGGGGAATTTAATCGAAGAAAAAACCATCCCTGCTCGCTGACCTATCCTTTATTTTTTTTCGATTTCCGGTTTGCTCATTCAGGGCAAACAATACCGCATAAATTTATCCTGAATTCCTTTGTTAATTCCTACGAATACAATAATTTTGCAATGCATATTTTCCGAGATACGGGATACAAATTTGTTTTCACTATATAGTAACCTACAAAACTGAATTAAAATGAACTTAGAAAAAATTATGAATGACCTGGAGAAAAAAAATCCGGGTGAAGTGGAGTACTTGCAGGCAGTTCGCGAAGTATTGGAATCCATCGAAGAAATTTACAATGAGAATCCTCATTTTGAAACTGCAAATATCGTTGAACGGCTTATTGAGCCCGACCGGATCTTAACATTCAAAGTATGTTGGGTGGATGACAATGGGAAAGTCCAGGTCAATCGAGGTTATCGCGTACAATTTAACAATGCAATTGGTCCATACAAAGGAGGTTTGCGTTTCCATCCCAGCGTTACCCTGAGCATCTTAAAATTCCTGGGATTTGAGCAGATTTTCAAGAATAGTCTTACTACCCTACCCATGGGTGGAGCAAAAGGCGGTTCGGATTTTGATCCCAAAGGAAAATCCAATTCAGAAGTCATGCGTTTCTGCCAGAGCTTCATGCTTGAACTTTGGAAACTGATTGGTCCTGAGACAGATGTACCTGCCGGAGATATCGGAGTGGGCGGTCGCGAAATCGGATTTTTATATGGAATGTATAAAAAATTAGCCCGTGAAAATACCGGCGTTCTTACCGGGAAGGGATTAAACTGGGGGGGTAGCCTCATCCGTCCTGAAGCAACCGGTTTCGGAGCAGTTTATTTTGCCAAGGAAATGCTTGCAACTAAAAAAGAGACCTTCAAAGGAAAAATTGTTACCATTTCAGGTTTTGGAAACGTAGCATGGGGCGCTGCAAAGAAAGCTACCGAGCTTGGAGCAAAAGTTGTTACCATTTCCGGTCCGGATGGATATATCTACGATCCGGATGGCATCTCGGGTGAGAAAATCGATTATATGCTTGAGTTGCGTGCTTCAAACCAGGATATCGTGAAACCATACTCCTATGAGTTCCCAAATGCACAGTTCCGTCAGGGTAAACGCCCGTGGGAAGTAAAATGCGATATTGCCCTCCCATGCGCTACTCAAAATGAATTAGGAAAAGAGGATGCCAACAACCTGATAAAAAATGGCGTTATATGTGTTGCCGAAGTAGCCAATATGCCAAGCACCCCTGAAGCCGTTGAATTATTCCTGGAACATAAGATTTTGTTTGCCCCCGGAAAAGCAGTTAACGCCGGTGGAGTAGCTACTTCCGGACTTGAAATGTCGCAAAACTCCATGAAACTCAGTTGGCCTGCAAAAGAGGTCGATGAACGTTTACATCAGATTATGTCGAGCATCCATGAACAGTGCGTAAAACACGGAAAAGATAAGGACGGCTATGTGAACTATGTGAAAGGCGCCAATGTTGCAGGCTTCCTGAAAGTTGCAAATGCAATGGTTGACCAGGGTGTAATTTAAACCCGACTTTTAATCATTACTTTATTTAAAGTTATTCCTTAATCCCGGCAATCCCGCCGGGATTTTTTTTAATTTTGGACATGCAATTTGCCCATCCTTTATTTCTTTTTGCGCTCTTCGCTCTTGCAATTCCAATCCTGATCCATCTTTTTAACTTCCGGAGATTTAAAAAAGTATATTTCACTAATGTCCGGTTCCTTACCGATCTCCAGCAGGAAAGTAAACGAAAATCAAAACTAAAGCAGTTGCTCATCTTAGCCGCCCGGCTTCTTACCCTTACCTGCCTGGTAATTGCATTTTCTCAACCTTATCTTTCATCCTCTGTTCAACAAAAGCAAAAAGCCGGTAAACGTGCTATCAGCATCTATATAGATAATTCATTTTCAATGGAAGCATTGGCGACAGAAGGAAGATTGATTGACATCGCAAAATCAAAAGCCAATGAAATTGCTCAATATTACAAGCCCAGTGATATTTTTCAATTGCTTACAAACGATTTTGAAGGACGGCACCAGAGATTCTACAGCAGGGAAGAATTTACCAAATTGGTTGAGGAAGTCCGACTCTCCCCTGTTTCCCGATCTCTATCTACAGTTATCCGAAGACAAAATGATCTTCTGACCGACCGTCAAAACATGGCAATGAATGCATTTCTGATCTCTGATTTTCAGAAAAGCTCGGCCGATATTCTATTCATTAAACCGGAACCATCCTGTTCCTGGTATTTTGTACCCATAGCGCCTCAACACAGAAATAATCTCTATATCGACACTATCTCATTTGAATCACTTGTCCACCGCCCAAATCAGATGGTACGTCTTAAGATTCATATTTGTAATTATGGAAATGAGTCCCTTGAAAAAATCCCTATAAAACTCACCATTAATAATATCCAAAAAGCGGTGGCAAGTTTCTCGGTAGAGTCAAATTCCACTACCGAGGTCATTCTACCCTATACCGAAAATGATGCCGGAATTCAGTTCGGAACCTTGGATCTTATTGATTACCCTGTACAATATGATGATCAGTTTTTCTTTTCATACTCAATATTTCCAAAGATACCTGTTCTATGTATCAATGGAGCCAGCGAAAATCAATACCTGAACGCCCTTTTTAAAGGCGATTCCTCTTTTTATTTTATTAACTTATTCGATAAAAAACTGGACTACACCTCCTTTGGGAATTACAATATGATCATTTTAAATAGCCTGGAAGAAATTCCATCGGGATTAGTCCAGGAGTTGACGGAGTTTTCCAAATTGGGAGGAAGCCTGGTAATTTTTCCTCCTTTACACATGAATTCGGATAGTTATAGAACCTTTTTGTCTGCTTTTAGTTTACCCTCTCCTGAAAGCATAGATACCACCAGACAACCCATTACTTCCATTGCCCTTGAAAGTGAGTTGTATAAAGATGTCTTTGAAAAAAACTCATCCGGGAAAGTTATTTTACCTGAAAATGCCGACTTTCCTTTAGTTACCAAGTATTACAGACAAAGTAAAAATTTACAGAGCGACCAAGAACCTTTATTAAAACTGTTGAATGGTCAGCCTTTTCTGACACTTACACGTTCGGATAAAGGGAAAGTTTATCTGTTTTCAATTCCATTGGAAGATTCCTGGAGTAGTTTTCCCCGCCACCTGCTTTTTGTACCTACGCTATTTCAAATGGCATATCTGAGTAATCCGGTAAAGGAGTTGTATTACCTGATCGGCTCTAATGAAATTCCACTTCCATTTGATTCATTAAATGGAAAAAATCTGCTGAAAATCAGACAAAACGACGATGGAGCTGAATTCATTCCCGGTTCCGGCGCTTTAACTTCAAGGATGAGTCTGCTTATTCAGGACCAGGTAAAGAAATCAGGTTTGTACACTCTTCTCAGCGGTAAACGTCCTATCGAAGGAATTGCGTTTAATTATAACCGAAGTGAATCAAATCTAAAAACCTTTTCAGAATCTGAGATAAAAAAACAACTTTCCCGTCACTCTTCCGGAAATATCCATCTCCTTCCTGAGAAAAAAACTTCGCTGGCAAAACAGATCCAGAATATCAACCAGGGAGCACCTTTGTGGAAATTGTTTCTAATTCTCGCCTTGGTTTTTATCGCTTCAGAAATTTTCCTTATCCGGCTGATCAAAGGATAAACAATCTCCTGCTGTTTCCTGCTGTAACCCTTAAGCCATTTTTATCGTTACAACCCTAAAGAGGTAAAAAAAATCATACACTTTTGTCAATTATTTTTACACTCCTGAGCTGAATTTTTAGAAAATATTTTTTTATCTTACTGTTATTTAATATGTTATGACTTTGGCACGTTATTTGATATATAATTACAAAATTACACAACAGTTACCATAAGATAGATAAATTAAAAAAATCAAATAAATAATTTCTACAATGAAAAGACTAAGTTTAGTTAATCTGTACAAAGCTGAGATCAAGAAAAACATGTTAGCTCAAATTAAAGGCGGCAGTGAAGTAAAATGTATTTGTACCTCACATAATCCTGCTGTAACAACAAATCAAACAGGAGGTTCTGTGGGTGAATTCTGTTCCTGTAATAACAATACTATTTCAAGTACCTCGGTTCACGCAAAACCATATTAATTTTTATCCACTTCTTCAAATTTGGATAAAATAATACCTTTGTCTTTCGGTTCATGGTTAATTATCCATGCAACGGGAGACACATGAAAAATACCGTAACATTCACTACGGAGAAAGGTAATATTTTTCTGTACAGTCCTTTCAGGAATCAATTTCTTTTATGCCACCCCCTTATAAGGCATTTCTTTCAGCTTGAAAAGAAAGGAATGAATTTGAGCGATCATCTTAATCAGATTCGTTTAAAAGGAAAATTAGAACTCAAGGATTTCGGTGTTTTCAAATTCGAAGAAGTTCGCTATCAATTATCCAAGTACCATTTTCTTCAGAAAAATGATTTTTTCACCCCAGTCAAACACCTTAACTTGGGAGGGATCCTGTCTCCGAACAGGATAGAAGAAAATATGAGTAAGCTTCAACAAATCATCTTTGAGACAACGGAAGAGTGTAACCTTTCCTGTACTTATTGCACTTATAGTAAATTTTATATAAATCCGGAGCGTGGGAAGCAAAAAATGAATCCCGAAGATGCCCACCGTATGCTCGATCTTATTCTTTCAAAGAGGGATCCATTGAAAAACAAGGAACTGACGGTAAGCTTTTACGGCGGAGAACCTTTAAAAAACTTCGGCTTGGTCTCCGGGGTTATCTCTCATTTACATGCTTACCCTAAACCGAAACCTAATTTTAGATTCACCATGTCGAGCAACGGTCTGTTGCTGTCAAAATATATGGATTACCTGGCAGAGAACCACGTTGAAGTGGCGGTAAGCCTGGATGGGAATGAACAAGAAAATACTTTCCGCGTTCTAAAAAATAATAAGCCTTCCTTCGAAATAGTAATCAAAAATCTCGAAAAGGTAAAAAAGAAATATCCGGATTATTTTGATAAATGCATCTCATTTCTGACGGTATTGCATAGTAAGAATTCCTATAAATCAGTCTATTCATTTTTTATAAAAAAATTCAAAAAGACTCCCATCGTATCCTCCATAGCAACATTTAATATTAATAAAGAATTTAAGAGTGAATTTATTTCCACTTTTCTGAAAGGGAAAATAATGAAAAGTTCCGACTTGAAAACGATGAGAAGAATGATGTTTCATCATCCCAGGGTAAAAGAAATAGCTGACACCCTTGAAAAATATTCAGGATATGTATTCACAACCCATGGCCAGCTTATTCTTCTGAGAAAAAGGAACGTATCCAAAAAGAACATCATCCCAACAGGAACTTGTCTCCCTTTCTCACTCCGGATTCTCCTTACTGCCGACGGGATTATTCTCCCCTGTGAACATATCAGCAGGATATTCGAAATTGGACGGTTAGACCGGGATGGAGTCCGAATTGATTACGATTCCATCGCATTAATGTATAATCGTTACTATTCAAAGATCAGGCCCCTCTGTGAACAATGTTATATGGAGGACCATTGTTTGGAATGTATGTTCAATACCAAGATTGAGACAGAGAGTCCGGAATGTGATTTTTTTACCGATGAGGCACACTTCACGCACCGGTTATCAAAGAATCTTAGCCTGATTGAAAAAGCCCCTCCTTTATACCTTCAAATTATCAAAGAAGCCTTTCATGATGCATAAACGATCTTCATGGCTTTTTATTGAACCCTATGTTCAGATGACTTTTCAGGGAAAATGTGTACTCTTTTATAATACCTTGAATAAGAAAATGTTACTCGTTTCTGATCATCAAAGAGTCTTACATATCTGTCGGATGCTTTCAAAACCGTCCAATAATTATGTTGTAAAAATTTCGGAAGAAGAATTGAACAACTCCGATATCCAATCATTTATCAAAGAATTACGAAAATATTATCTGGGAGATCTGCTGAAACAATCGTGGTCTGCAAAGAAACCGGTGATAATAGTGCCAAACCCACTTATAAAAAAGCAAAATACGGACAACTTTATACCCAATGATGAACTTTTACGCGAACTTACCCTGCACCTCTCTTCCGGGAATTCCGGACTTGTCAGGCAATATACAAATGCATACTCGCAATTTATTTTCCCTCACTATACTTACGGAAAGAGAAAAGAACTTGACCTCAAGCTGTTGAAGTTAATTCTTGCCGCAACCAAATCATTCTCAAAAATGATCCTGAATCTGGTTGCTGATGACATCAGTAAATATTCCAACCTTAAGGAATTGCTATCATTGCTTGAAACAGTAAGCCATCCGAAGCGGTTTTATTTTTTTCCGATAAATTTCGATTCTCAATTATGGGGAATACCCTTAAAAAAATCTTCCTACATCTTCCTTCTTACACCTCCTTTCAATGAGGCGAAGATCAACCCTGTTCTTGAATCATTGCATCAGACAAAAGCCCATATCCCAATTGAATGGCATTTCATTGTTCAGGATTCACATGAGCTGGCCGAGGCGAATGGAATTATTCAGAACCTGAGTCTTAAAAATATTTCCTTTAAACCTTATTATAACAAATCTAATTATTCTTTTTTCAGTGATTATATATTTATTACGAAAGAAGATATTAATGCATCCGCTCCGGGCCAACAACAGATCTTCGCCCGAAAAATGATCAATGAAACGGAATGGGGTAAGCTGACCATCCTGCCGGAGGGGAAAGTTTTTGCCAATGTGAATGACGAACCCCTTGGAAATTTGAAAAAAGACACATTGAATTACCTTTTAAAAAAAGAACAGGAGAACGGGGTCAGTTGGAAACGTATCCGGTCATCCGTGATTCCATGCAAAAACTGCCTTTATCATCTTCTTTGCCCTCCCATCAGCAATTATGAGATGACTATGAAAAAATTTAATTTATGTCATCTCCACTCTTAGATCCATAATTCATGCTCCGGATTTCGATCATTACTTCATACCGTTTCCTGGCCAAGAGCAAAACCTATACCCTCATTAACTTGCTTGGCCTTGTCCTTGGCCTGACAGCTGCCTTTATCCTTTTGATTTTTCTGATAAATGAACTGAGTTATAATCGTTGTTTCAAGGACAATCAAAAGTTATACCGGGTACTGTTAAAGGATAAAAACAAAGGGGAACTGGATGCACTGACCGGGCTTGTTGTTGCTCCTTCACTAAAGAAGTACTTTTCGGAAATTGATAATACAACAAGGATTACGAATCTGATAAATATCACAGGTCCGATTTCCGTTTGCCGTCATAACGTTTTTTATAAGGAACCACGTTTTATCTCCGCCGATCCTTCTATATTCGACCTGTTCTCAATTGAACTGAAAGAAATCTCCCCGGGGAAACTTCCACCCGCAACCTATTCGTTGATGATATCTGAGGAGACAAGCGAAAAATATTTTGGGAATATTAATCCAATTGGTCAAACACTTAAAATAAATGCAATTGGAAAAATTTATAATTTTTCAATTCAAGGAATTTATAAGAACATTCCATGGAATTCAAGCTACCAGGCAGATTTTATTTCCGGTATCGATTTCCTGGAGGAAATTTTGAAGGAGATCTTCGGACATCCGGAGTCTGTACTAACCTCTTTTGACAAATTGACGACAGAAACGATTATCCGGTTAAAAGAAAATATTCCTATAACTGTGTTGGAAAATAGACTTCCAGGTTTCAATAAAGCCAATAAATTTGATAAATCCGGAAGCAACCTGACTTTTCAAAATTTACGGGACATCTACTTGCATTCTGAACATATCCAAAATAACTTTCTCCCTAAAGGCAACCCGTCAAATTTGATCATTTATTCTTCCTTAGCAATTTTTATTTTATTGCTTGCCGGGATCAATTATAGCATTCTGAGTACCGCCCGATCGGCATTACGATTCAAAGAAATCGGCATCAAAAAAGTTCTCGGAGCAACAAAAAAACAGTTGCGGTATCAAATTCTTACCGAGTCAATTCTTCTGACCTTCTTTGCTTTTCCTCTTGCTTTGTTATTGCTGGGACTTATCAATCCTTTCATCAAACAGCTTTATGGATATGAGATCCATCTTTATTCCAGCAATATGGCGCTTTATTTACTTATTTTAGCAGGGATCACTTTGTTGATCGGTATCCTGTCCGGAATATACGTAGCTTTGTATTTATCGTCATTGGATCCACTTAAAGCCCTGAAAATCCGACTGTTCTCTTTTCGAAAATTCAGTCTGGGTAAAGTATTTACTGTGTTTCAACTTTTTATTACCCTTTCCTTACTGATCAGTTTCGTTACCGTTTATCGACAGATCAGGTACTGCTTCAACCAGGATCTTAGGATGAAGAAAGAAAATCTTTTAGTAGTCAGCTTCAATCCTATTGAATTTAAAGGTTATCCCTTATTCAAAAGGACTGTGGCGAAGACATTAAATGCCAGTTCCGTTTCTGGAATTTCTATAACTTTCCCTTCCAGCGGAACACAAGAAGTTAAAATCAGATCAGGTACGACACCTTCCAGGGAGATTATCTTTGATAGTTTTTTTATCGACTACCTGTTTTTCCAGACCATGGGTATAAAATTTGTATCTGGACACGATTTTAAGATAACGGACAGCATAAACGGTACATCCAGTCTTATCATTAATAAGTCAGCGGCAGAGGTGCTCGGATATTCCATTCATGGCATGGATTATATTGATCAGTATAAGATCATCGGGGTTGTGGAAGATTTCCATGTACGCTCTTTACATAATAAAATTAAGCCGGCAATGTTCCGTTTGCAACCTGACTGGTGTCAATCGATGTTAGTTCGGTATAAAACAGGGACTAAAGATCAGGTGATCGCTGATATTGAAAAAATATGGCGGCAATTGGCGCCTGCATTACCTTTTGACTATCAATTGTTCGATGAGGAGTTTGACAACCTTTATACACGAGACGAAAGTTTTCAATTTGTCGTGGCTTCCTTTACTATTCTGGCTTTTCTCATCACCGGGATGGGATTATTCGGGTTGGCTATTTTACTATCGGAAAGAAAGATGAGAGAAGTGGCAATCCGTAAGGTTTTCGGTGCAAGTAATCCGAACATTGTCTTTGAAATGCAAAAGGAATTTTATATTTATATTGCCATAGCTTCTATATTCGCGGCTCCTTTGACCTGGTTGTCGATGAATCGTTGGTTGAATACATTTTATTATCATGTTGATTTCTCCTGGTTTCTGGTTGTAGTTTCAATTTTTTCGGTAGCCGTTTTTGTCTCTGTTATCCTATTTATGAGAACAAGAAAGATTTTAAAAAGCAATCCTCTCATGGCGCTTAAATTCGAATAATGGGATTTAAATTTTATCATCAGCACGACTCGATGGACTGTGGTCCTGCATGCCTTCAGATGATTGCAAAACATTTTGGAAAGAGGTTCAGTTTGACGATGCTTCGTGAGCGTTGTTACGCTACCCGGGAAGGCGTTTCGATGCTTAGTATCAGCGATACCGCTGAATCGATCGGGTTTCATACACTGGGAGTAAAAATTACTCTGGAACAATTGATTCATGAAACCCCGCTACCGACCATTGCCTTCTGGAATCAACATCATTTTGTTGTAATTTACAAAATCAAAAAAAGGCCCAACAGGGAGATATTCTACGTTGCGGATCCCTCCCATGGAAAGATTAAATTTACCAGGGAGGAATTTCTGAAATCATGGCTTCCGAAAGAAGGAAATAGCGCTGAAGGGGTGTGTCTTGTCCTTGAACCTACTCCCGAGTTTAGCAGACAGATTGAAGAACGGCGTGAACGATCACCCTTTCATTTTATCTTTTCATACCTTAAACCGCACCACCGTCAAATGTTCCGATTGGGTCTGGGTATGTTAATTGGTAGCGTCATTCAATTGGTTTTTCCATTCCTGACCCAGGCTATTGTTGATACCGGTATCCGGGACCAAAATCTGAATTTTATCATCCTTGTTCTGGTTGGACAACTGGCCCTTTTTCTTGGCCTTGGCTCCGTAGAATTCATCCGGGGATGGATATTGCTCCATATCAGTACCCGAATAAATATATCCATGATCTCTGATTTTCTGCTAAAGATCATGAGACTTCCCCTGGGATTCTTTGATTCGAAAATGATCGGCGATTTAATGCAACGAATCGACGATCATCATCGCATACAATCTTTTCTCACCGTCAGCTCGTTGAATATCCTTTTTTCTACCTTCACTTTTATTGTTTTTGGAATTGTTTTACTATTTTATAATATTCCAATATTTTTTGTATTCCTCGCGGGAAGCGTTTTCTACGCGGTTTGGGTCTATCTGTTCATGAAAAAGAGGCGTCAGTTGGATTATCTCAGATTTTCACGTCTCGCCGAAAACCAGAGCACCCTCATTCAGTTGATTACCGGAATGCAGGAAATTAAACTGAATAACTGTGAGAATCAGAAACGCCGTGAATGGGAGAATATCCAGGAAAAACTTTTCAAAATTAGTATAAAGAGCCTTTTACTAAATCAATATCAGAGCCTTGGAGCTTTTATCTTTTTAAGGACTAAGGATATCCTGATCACTTTTTTATCGGCTTCCTTTGTTATAAGTGGTGAATTGACCCTTGGGATGATGCTGGCCATTCAATATATCCTTGGTCAGATGAACAATCCGGTTGAACAAATGGTTAATTTCATTCGTGAAGCCCAGGATGCCAGCATTAGTATAGAAAGACTTGAAGAGATCAATTCACATGAAGAAGAAGAGGATCCCTCTATTCCAAAATTAGAACGGCTTCCCGAAAACAGAAGCCTGAATCTTTCAGAAATAATTTATCAATATGAAGGGCCTCATTCTCCTACTGTCCTGAAAGGACTTGACTTATTCATCCCGGAGAGGAGGGTTACGGCAATTGTCGGTTTAAGCGGAAGCGGGAAAACTACACTCATGAAACTATTATTGGGATTTTATAAACCAGTAATGGGTAAGATCACCGTTGGGGATGTACCACTGGATGACATCTCCTGCCGGTTCTGGCGAAAGAATTGCGGATCAGTTATGCAAGACGGATACATTTTCTCAGAGAGTATTGCCCATAATATTGCCCTTGGAATGGAACAAATCGATGAAAAGCGGTTGTCGCATGCGCTCCTCATGGCCAATCTGACCGATTTTATTGAGAATCTACCCTTGGGCATCAATACAAAAATAGGTCAGGACGGTCATGGTATCAGCGAGGGACAACGGCAGCGTATCCTGATTGCAAGAGCAGTATATCGTAATCCGGAGTACCTCTTTTTCGATGAAGCGACGAATTCATTGGATGCCAAAAACGAACGAATTATTATTGAGCATCTGAATGACTTCTTTAAAGGAAAGACGGTTGTTATCGTTGCTCACCGGCTAAGTACGGTGAAGAACGCCGATCAGATTGTTGTCCTTGATAAAGGAAAAATCGTTGAGAAGGGTTCTCATACGCAATTATCAAATCTGAGAGGAGTATATTACGAACTTGTCAGGAATCAATTGGAATTGGGTTAAAAACTTTATCGATTCGATGTGATGATCAGGTCCGTGGCATTAAGAAAAGTTTTCCGGCACGAAAATGTGACAACGGTGGCTTTGAATAATATCGACTTTCAGGTCAGAGAAGGAGAGTTTATTGCTGTTATGGGACCCTCCGGTTGTGGAAAAACGACCTTACTCAATATCCTGGGACTGTTGGATAATCCCGACTCAGGCGAATATTATCTGGGGGATATGGATGTTTCCCGTTTTACCGAAAAACAACGTTGTAATCTCAGAAAAGAAAAAATAGGATTTATATTTCAGAATTTTAACCTGATTGATGAACTTACGGTTTTTGAAAATATCGAATTACCCTTGATTTATTTAAGAGTTCAAACAAAAGAACGCAAGATCAGAGTTTATGAACTTTTAGATAAATTGGGAATACCCGCCCGGAAAAATTATTTTCCTTTACAGCTATCAGGAGGTCAACAACAGCGCGTCGCTATTGCCAGGGCAATCATTTCAAACCCAGCCCTTATCCTTGCCGATGAACCAACGGGAGCTTTAGACTCGGCCAGAGGTGAAGATGTCATGAATTTATTGACGAAACTTAACGAAAATGGCACGACAATCGTTATGGTCACCCATTCCCAGCGCGATGCAGAATACAGCAGCCGCATTGTTAATCTTTTTGATGGAAAAATTATCGAAAAGAATTGAGGACAATTATATTTTTATGGTAAATACCGTCTTTTCACCCTGTATGGAATAGGCCTCGAGACTACCTCCATGAAGTTGAATTATCTGTCGCGACAAACTTAAACCAATTCCTGATCCCTTTTCTTTTGTTGTAAAAAACGGAATAAAAATATCTTCCAACACATCGGGCGGGATTCCCGGTCCATTGTCTTCAACTTCAATAATGATACGGTCCTGTGCAGATTGACCGGTCAACTTGATAACCGGTTGATCTGTATCTATAACTGATTCAAGGGCATTCTTAACTAAATTAATCAGCACTTGCTCCAATAAATCCGGATCTCCCTGCAAAAGAATGGAGGGATGACATTCCACAAGGATCGGAACTTTTCTCTCTGGCATCTGATATTCTCCCAGGATAATTACTTGTTGAAGCATTTCCCTGACATTCACGACCTGGAAATGAGGTTTTGGCAAACGGGTTACTTCACGGTAATTCTGGACGAACTGTACCAGTCCGTTACCTCGTCCTTCCACCAAATCCAATCCTTTGAGTGTTTTTTCTATTGCTTGCGAAGTAATTTCCTCTGGTTTTTTAATTGCACCTGTTTCTTTTTCCCTGAAAATTCGAGTCAGTGATGATACCAGCGAAGTAATCGGAGTGATGGAGTTCATTATTTCATGGGTCAGAACCCGGATCAGTCGCTGCCATGATTCTATCTCTTTTTGCTCCAGTTCAGGTTTGATATTTTGTACCGAAACCAGATGAACTGTCTTTTCTCCCGTCTGAAACTGAACTTTTCTTGTGGCCAGTTGAACCAGTTCTCCATTAATGATAATGGGCACCAATTCGGTTTTCTTAGAAGTCAGAAGCAACAGATGTTCACTTAACCCTTCCTTGAATTGATCTAGTCTGTTCAGGTTTTTCAGTACATTTATCCCGAATATTTTTCTTGCTGCATCGTTAAAAAACTCAATTCTCCCATCCTCTGTAAAAGCAATCAGACCAACAGCGGCGTGGTCAACAAGCGTTTTAAAGTAGGTACTGGAAATCTCATTTTCTAACCTTGCCTTTTCAAGTTTTTCATTAAGCTCATCAAAATAATGATAGAGTCTTATGAACTCTTCATCTTTTCCGGATTTGATGAACGATGAAGTGACTTCCCCACTAAGATGGGCGACAAAAAAATCTTCTAACTTCCGGTTGATTTTATTCATATAGTTGATCAATGATACGACCAGGTATATAAAAACCCCGGAGACGATAATGATCAAAGAGATATTTGGGAAATAGAAGATTGAGAGAATTAATATAAGACAAGAGACGGCAATAAGGGAAATTCGGAAAATAAGGTTGTAATAAAATTTTTTAGAGACCATATTTCTTCATTTTATTGTAAATGGTCTGCCGGGTTAATCCAAGCTCTTTAGCTGCAAAGGTAAGGTTTCCCATATTTCTAAGTAGCGATCTTCTTATAATATCCTTTTCGTATTCATCGAAAGTGACAGGCTTATCAATTCCAACTGTCTGCGGAAAAGGAATTTTTTTGAGAAACAGGTCTTTTGCTTTGACAATACTCCCCTCCGAAAGAATAACAGCTTTTTCTATGGAATGTTCAAGTTCGCGAATATTTCCAGGCCAGGGATAACTTTTCAGGGCAGTGATTGCTTCTTTGGTCAACGACATCTGTCCACGGTCGTATTTTACAGAATATTTATCCAAAAAATACCCTGCCATCAGGTCGATATCCGTGCCTCGGTCTCTTAGCGGCGGAAGATCAATCTGGATGGTATTGATTCGGAAAAGAAGATCTTGCCGGAAAAGGCCTTCCATGACCATCTTCTCCAGGTTTTTATTCGTGGCACATATCAAGCGAACATTGATCGGGATTATTTTATTCGATCCAAGCGGGATAATGTGCCTCTCTTGTAATGTGTTCAGGATTTTAGTTTGCATATTTAAGGAGAGATTTCCAATCTCATCGAGAAAAAGAGTTCCTCCCGTAGCAGATTCAAACCGTCCGATCCTGTTTTGCTTTGCATCTGTAAATGCTCCCTTCATGTGACCAAACAGTTCACTCTCAAACAAAGAAACAGGAATGGATGACATGTCGACGGTGACCATGACATCCTTTAACCGTTCTGACCTCTGATGAATTTCTTTTGCAATTACTCCTTTTCCGGTTCCGTTTTCGCCGGTGATGAGGATATTGGCATCCGTTTTTGAAACTTTATCAACAATATCCATAATCCTTTTAATCGAAGGACATTCTCCGATAAAATCAGAAAACTGCTGATCAAAATCCGATTCTGGATGCTCCGTCTTTTTTTCTTTCTTTTTAAGTTCCAGACGGGAAGCTCTAAGTTTCAGTCCTGTTTTCAAGGTGTCCAGAAGCTTATCATTGTCCCAGGGTTTTAAAACAAAATCATTAGCGCCAAGCTTCATTGCCTTGACGGCCAGGTCAATTCCCCCATAAGCAGTCATCATGATGACACATATCGTAGGATCGAATTTCAAAATCTCATTCAACCAAAAAATTCCTTCATTCCCGGTATTTATTCCTGCCGTGAAGTTCATATCAAGCAGAACGACATCATATTTGCCGGATTGAAGCGTAGACAATATCTTGTTTGGTGTTTTGAGGGTGGTGAAGATTTCGAATTCGTCTTCCAGAAAAAATGATAATGCTTCCAGAATTTCCGGATTGTCCTCAACGACGAGAAGATTTCCATTTTTTGCCATGCGTAAAAAAAATATCAACAAAATTGTGCAAATGTCTAAAATTTAAACATTCAAATGTCAATTTTTTTTACACTTATTATAAAATAAAATATATTATATTTTTTATCTTCCTGATTTTATGCATATTACATGTTTGGCCCAATATTTGATATATTATTCATTAAATATTTACCTTAAATGGCTGAAGCAACTATAATAGTACATATTAATGGATACTGGAGAGAAGAAGATACATCCATAATTTTGACTCACCCCGGGGTTTTCTTTGTTTATGAATCAAAATACAACCCCGATGAAAACACAGTCGATTTATTAAATCTGATCTATATTGGCGAAGCTCAAAATATCAGAGAACGAATCCGGACCCACGAAAAATTCAGTTTATGGAAAAACTTTATTAAACCCGATAACGAACTTTGTTTTGCAACCGGAAATGTCGAGGAGTATTTTCGCGAACGAGCTAAAACTGCTTATATCTTCGGAAATAACCCCATCGCCAATAACGGACGGTTCACCCAATTTCCTTTTGACACGACTACGTTGATCTCCACAGGCAAAACTGCTTTGTTAAAACCAACACTAACTATTAGAAAAAGCTTTCCAAGATACTCTGAGGATTCATGGTCGATGCTTCAACCCGATTTGGTTCCGGTAAGGTCGGTGCAGTATGAAAAACATTTCGGAAAGTAAGGAGAGTGAACCAATGCGGTCGCAGAACTCAAACCGACTACTTCGCTAAAATTGGCACTTTAATCTTGTCATTTTTTTTCAGTCCCGATATTATCTGGATATTGATACCGTCTGAAAGTCCGGTTTTTATGAGTCGTTTTTCGAAAACCTGGGGCGATGTCTCCACTTCGACAAATGCTGAATCCCCTTCAAACTGTAAAAGACTCTCTTTTATCGCCATAACCTGATCAACCCGCTGAAGGACAATATCTGCGTTTGCACTGTATCCTGCACGGATAAACTGGTCGGGTTTTAACATCACATCGGCTTTAATCTCAAACTGTACCGCTCCATTCTCAAGAATACCCTTCGGGGCAATATATTTCAGGGTTGCCTGAAAAGTATCGTTTTCTATCGCTCCAACAATAAGCGACAGTTCCATCCCGGATTTGATCTTTCCGACTTCAGTTTCATCTACTTTCCCCTGAAAGATCATATCCCCGACATCGGCGATGGAAGCAATGGTTGTACCCGGGTTGAAATTGTTTGCTTCGATCACCGAACTGCCCACTTTCACGGGAATGTCAAGAATCATCCCGTCAATGGTCGAGGCGATAAGGGTATTGGTCATCTTTCCCGATTTTTTATTAACTCCTTCCCGGATCAGTTGCAAATTCGCATCGGCAGCATCAACTTCCTGTTTGGCATTCTTAAAAGCGACCTGAACTACCTGGAATTCCGATTCTGAAATAACTCCATTCTTTGCTAATTTCTCCTGACGTTCGAAATTGGTCCGGGTATCGTCATATGAAATTTTTGCCCTTTCCAGGCGCGCTTCGGCATTATTCAAGTTGACCAGATCGGGGATTATCCTGACTTTTGCAATGATATCGCCTTTATGAATATTCTTTCCTGCTTCCATGTATATTTCTTCAACAATTCCGGAAACCTGTGGTTTGATTTCGATCTCTTTTCTTGGAATCACCGATCCGGTAGCGACCGTCTTCTTGATGATCGTCGTAACAAAGGGTTTCTCTGTTGAATAGACTGTCTTTTTTTGTTTCGATTTAGTATAGAGATAGAAAATTGTCGCGGCAAACACCAGGAGAATGACTACGAGAATAATGATCTTGAGTATTTTTTTCATTTTTAACAATTTAAATTTTCAATGACGAAAAGAACGGTATTTAAGTATTAAATCAGGCTTCATATCTCAATGCGTCAATAGGTTTAACCGATATTGCACGCTTTGCAGGAATAAAACCCGCCAATGCTCCCGATACTACCAGGATCGTCAGTGCAGTGACTGCAACCTGAAAATCGACTCCGGGGTGGACAAACATTTCGGTATTTGCCCCGGTAGAATCAAGCACATAATTGATCAATTCGAGTAAACCAACGCCAACTACCAATCCGAAATAACCTGCAAAAGTTGTTAATACAACAGACTCTGTGATGATCTGACCAATTACCTTGATCGGCGTAGCTCCCAATGCCCGCTGGATACCAATTTCCTTGGTCCGTTCCTTGACAACCACCAGCATGATATTGCTCACACCGATGATTCCCGCCAATAAAGTACCTGTTCCGACGATCCAAACCAGCCAGCTGATTCCTGTAAACAAACCACGCATCTTGTTATATTCTTCTTCAAGATTAAAATGACCAATTGCTGTTGCATCTTTTGGTGAAACCGAATGTTTCTTTTTCAGGAGGGATATTGCTTTTTCTTCCACCACAGAGACCGGTATTCCGTCTTTAGAAGTAATATTAAAAAATCCGACGGAATTTCCGTAGTTAAAGGTTTTTTGCAATGTGGTAAAAGGCATATGAATCCGTTGATTATCCTGTGCAGCCGCTTCCCCGTTGCGTTTTGATTTAAACACTCCGATGACCTTGAAATAAACCCCGTTGATTTCAATATACTGATTTAAGGGATACTCCTCTTTGTTAAAAAGAATCTCTTTCACACGCTGGCCGATCACGACTACTTTTCGTTTCTCTTTAATGTCGAAATCATTGATAAACCTTCCTTCAATAAAATTCACCGGATCGATCAGGTCGAATTCCGGAAAATCGCCAAAAATGGAAAATTGTCCGGATTTGAGCCCTCGAACAACATTGCTGTTTCCATCGTATCCACCGACATTGGTTCGCGGTGCGAGATACTTGATCTCGGGAATTGTTTGCCGGAGAGCATTGATGTCACTGTTCTCATACTCAAATCTCCTGCCCCTTGGAAAACCTTTGTAAGGTAATGTAGTTTGATTCGTCCACAGAAAAACGCTGTTCGTGGCCATATCTCCGAAATTCTGTGTAATTCCGTTTTCCAGACCTTTACCGGAACCCAGCATGATCACCAGCATGAATATCCCCCAGAAAACGCCAAAAGCCGTTAAAAAGGTCCGCAATTTATTACTGCGCAATACGTGATATATCTCCTGCCAACGATCTAAATCAAACATAATTCAATTTTTCTTGTTTTATTCATCGCGTAATGCTTCGATTGGCTTTATTTTCGCGGCTTTCATGGCCGGGACAAATCCCGCCACGGCACCCGAGACCACTAAAAGAATGGTTGCACCCAGGGCGATACTTAAACTTGCTTCCGGATTACGGAAAAATTCCGAGGGAGGAAGATTCTTGGCGACCAGTTCCAACAAACCAATCCCAAGGACAAGTCCTATATATCCGGCAAATGCCGTGATAACGATTGCCTCCTGGAGGATCAGGGTTATAATGGAAAAGGGAGTCGCTCCCAACGCCTTTCGGATGCCGATTTCCTTGGTACGCTCTTTTACAACGATCATCATGATATTACTGACGCCGACCACTCCCGCGATGATTGTTCCAATACCGATGATCCAGATAAAGATCCGGATGCCGGAAAAAAGCGCATTAAAGCGTCTGACATCCTCGCTCTTATTCCAGAGTTCAACCGCCTGGCGGTCTTCCGGATCGAACGTATGTCTGTTTGAAAGCATCATCCGGGCCGTACTGATCATTTGCTCCACCTTTTCCGGCGAGGCATCCCCGGTAGTAAAAGAGATCTGACTGATCACATTATTTCCTTGAAAAACACGTTGTGCGGTCGAGATGGGAATATAGATACGTCGTTGTTCCCAATCATTCCGGCTGAAGTCACGAAAAATGCCCACTACTTGAAAAAGGACTCCCTTGATGTTGATGAACTTACCAATGGCCATCGTATCTCTTCCTTTGAAAAGTTCTGCTTTTACCTTTTCGCCGATCACGGCCACTTTACGAAAATCGAGGATATCGAATCCATTGAGGAAACGTCCGTCCAGCATCTGTACCTCTTTGATATATCCATAATCGGGATGGCAGGGAGAAAGGAAAAAGGAACCATAATTGTTCTTGTAAGAAGTAAGTGCATTGCCTGAAAATAAACGGGCAGAGATCCTGTCTTCTCCCTGAATGGCCGTTTTTAGCATCTTATAATCTTCGTTGGTAAAATCAATTCTTCTCCCTATTTTCAAACCTTTGTATTGCTTACCTGTTAAACCACTCGAAATCCATACCCCGTTAATGGCTCCTCCTTTAAAATTTTCCTTAACTCCATTTTCCAAACCATTTCCGGAACCCAATAAGATGATCAGCATAAAGATTCCCCATGCTACCGAAAAACCAGTAAGAAAAGTACGTAGCTTGTTTTTCTTCACCGTACTGTATATCTCCTGCCATTTATCAATCTCGAACATCGTTGAAAGATTAATTCATGACTATTTCAGTGATTGTACCATCGGTGATCCTTATGGTTTTTTGGGTACGCGCAGCAATGTCACGCTCATGAGTGACAATCACCATAGTGATCCCATTCTTATTGATCTCCGTCAAAACATCCATCATCTCCATGGATGTGACCGAGTCGAGTGCCCCCGTGGGTTCATCGGCAAGGATGACTTTGGGATTGGTGATCAGCGCCCGGGCAATGGCGACCCGTTGCTTTTGTCCCCCCGAGAGTTCATTAGGCAAATGGTGCGCCCATTCCTTAATCCCTAACCGGTCAAGATATTCCATTGCGATTATATTGCGCTTTTTCCGCTTAACATTCTGATAGTATAACGGAAGTGCAACATTCTCCATGGCATTTTTAAAAGAGACCAAATTGAATGACTGGAAAACAAAACCGAGATACTGGTTCCTTAACTTAGCAGCCTTGGTTTCATTGAGTTTTTCAATTTTAATTCCATTCAGATAGTAGGCTCCATGGTCGTGTACATCCAGGATTCCAAGTATGTTTAATAAAGTCGATTTCCCAGAGCCTGAAGCTCCCATAATCGAGATCATCTCCCCTTGTTCGATGTTCAAATCGATCCCCTTCAGAACATGGAGACTATTGTTTCCGGTAAAATAGGATTTATGAATATTTTTTATAGAGATTATCATGGAAAAAATTATAAGTCATAGGACAGATTTTTTAAGGAAAAGTTACAAATCAGGGACAAAATTATTCATAGACAATTCTCTGAAAAAAATATTATTTAAAATGGTTATATCAATCGCCGAAATAAGAGATCTATAAGAACAATAAAACGATGTGAGGCCAAAATTTATTTTGATTGTACTGGTTGTGGTGAACAGTGCGACCGGACAGGGATAAATTCCTGCATTTCTCTTTACTGAACGATTTAATGATTTATTAACATTAAATAATGCAGGACAGATTATCTTTATTAAAAAAAGACATGCACTATTCAAAACATCTGTTTACCCTTTTTCTGATTATCATTTTCTCACCTCTGGTATTTGCAGGAAATAATAATAAGAGACATCACGAAATTACAAATTCGGCTGTTATTACGGGCTGCATCACTGACAAAAATACGAGCGAAAAACTTGCCGGCGTTACGATCCGGATTGAAGACAATGACGAAAAGGTATATTCTGATCCGGAAGGGAACTTCTCCTTTGAAGGACTTCAAGAGGGACCTTGTATCTTGCTTCTTAGTTGTATTTCTTACCAGGATAAGAAGGTATCCATTTCAATAAAAAATAAGAAAAACCAGGTTTTGGAGATTGACCTTGACCCTGTTAATCCCTGAACTCAGAAGGTTGATTTCTTATTTAATTTATCCGATAAAAGAATCACTTCGTTTGTATATATATTTGTAAAGAATTCGAATAAATAAATACCTTGCACATGCTCAAGTATTTCATTCCGTTTATCTTAATTGGATTTATAACCTTGAATCCTGCACATTCACAGGAAGTGGTAAAAAAAGATGACCTATTTTACAAACATGACGGCTCCTTGTATTCAGGGATTTTAAAGGAATATTATCCCAATGGAAAAATCATGCTTGAAAACATCGTTTGTAATGGTCTTCTCGACAGCATTGGTACAGTTTATTTCTCTGATGGTAAAAAGAAAGAACAAAGATTCTATAGAGCGGGTAAAAAAGATGGACTTTGGATAACCTGGGATGAAAGGGGAAGGAAAACCGGGGAAGCCAGGTTCAGAGAAGGAGAAAAGGATGGCTTTTGGTATATATGGGATGAAAATGGAATCAAACGCGTCGAGATGATTTATGAGAATGGCCGTAAAAGAGGGACTTGGTATGTTTGGGATGAGACAGGTATTCTGATAACAACTAAAGAATATTATTGAACAAACATATTTCTGCTTACCCCCGACTTAAAATATGAGACTAATGCCTATCGTATAATATCTTCCTGCCTTATAGGTTAAATTCGGTTGTACTCTTTCAATGGTACCTTTACCTGGAACATCATATTTGACTGTCTGTTGAAAACGGACATTCTGGTTGACGAGATTCTGTACACCAACCTTAATCTGAATATTTTTCCCGAATTTCCTGGAGAATGTGAAATCAAGCGAATTAAACGGAAGTTCATACATATCGGGAATATCTTCCTGCGGATTCTGATTGGGTTGTCCCACTACGATGATCCTTTTTCCCATCACATTGTACAACAGACTGGAAGAAATATTCAGCCTGGTATTCAAATAGTATAACCCGGCGTTTACGATATAAGGTGATTGCCCCTGCATATACCTGTCTCGTTCAATAGCTCCATCAGGGAATTGTACCTGGCTTTGTATATAGGAAGCATTTAAAACAATACTGAAGTCTTTAAAACATGACAGGAATCCTTTTCGGTCGCCCCAGTCAGAAAAACTCTTTCGCAATTCAACTTCAACACCGTAGGTATATGCGCTCTTAGCATTAACAGGCCCATATGCAAGACCTGATCCGGAATTGACGTAAGCAATTTCAATGGGATTGGAAAATTGTTTATAGAACACTGCCAGCGAGATCAGTTCTGAAAGGGTTGGATAAAGTTCATAGCGTGCATCAACATTCTGAATCCGGGCATCTTTCAGGTTTGGATTACCGACAAAGGAGGCATTTTCCTGGAACATATAGAAGTTAAATGGGGCAATCTCGCGGAATTCCGGACGGTTGATCGATTGGCCATAAGCAAGCCTGATGAGGCTTTTGGCATTCAGATCGAAGGTTATATTAGCGGAAGGGAAGACAGAAAAAATATTTCTGTCATACTGCACCGGCAGCGTGGAGAGATCAGAACTGAAACTGTTCATCTGCTGGTGGTTGTGTTCCGCACGAAGACCGGCATAGATTGTAATTCGCGACATGATTGGAATTTTCATGGTAAAATATCCTGATAGTTGTGCATTGCTCGCATCATAGGAATCGGAAGGATTTGTTGATTCATCAAGTTTTATACCTGAAGTATAGTTGATGTTTTGATCCCGGAAAACCGAATCAAAAGGTGAATAAGGCAGATCCTGGTTGAATTGATCTTCCGAACTCTTTATATAACCAAGCAAACGGGCAGAAAAAGTTCTCTTCTTATATTCGCCGTAAAACCCAACCCTCAGTTCCGGTTTAAATGAATTGAAAGAAAAAGGTTGTGTAAAATCAATCTTCCCCATGAAGATATGCTCCCGAAGTTTCTGGTAGACAATCCCGGCATATTTAGGAGAAGCCGTATTCCCGAATGCAATGCCATATTCATTGTAATGTGTATCACCGGAAGTTGTATTTAAAATTGTTGTCAGTCGTTTCTGGTTCGGTTCATTCCTGTCAGAATAAGAGTAGCTAAGCGTCCATTTGATTAATGAAGCTGACTTTTTAATCTCATGTTCTCCTCCCAGTTGACCCAAGTATGCGATCCGGCTTTGAAAATAATACTCAAAGGAATGAACCTGCTGGGAACTGTAATATTCTATTCCTTCACGAAGAGTAGTCCTTGTGAATCCGATCTGGTTGAACAGGTTTTGTAAAACAATCTTATTTTTCCGGTTCAGAATAAATGAAAAATTAAGTATAGCGCCTGTTTTTGCCGTATTTGTATATTGCTGATCATAGAAATCGAAATTGGGAGAGGGTTTGTCATCAGCGAAATCATATACCTGATAATCCAGGCGATGAATGGGCAAATAAAGAAAAGTATTTGTATAATTTATCGCCGCTATATTTGTTGCACTTACCTTCCCCAATTTGAAGTTATTGGAAACAGCAATATTAAAACGGTTGTCAAACATGGCTGAACCTGAATTTGCCATCCATGTTTTGCTAATTTCCTGTCCTAGTTTTGTCACTTCATCGCGTGCAGTCTGAGTATATGTATTGGTGAGCTGTTTGAATTCCTCGGTTGTCGGAAAATCCTGCGGCAAAGCGCGGGTACCATCATCGATACCCAAAAAGTCAAGGCTGCCCCCTTTATATTTGTAAAAATCATTAAATGTCGTTCCTTCCCGGAAAGAGACGCTATAGGAGATATCAACGGAATTTTTAGAAGGATTGTTACGGGTAGCAATTGCAATGTATGCTCCTGAAAAATCGGCAGGTAACTCGGGTGAAGGGTTTTTGTAAATCATTATATTTTCGAGCAAAGAACTCGGTATGATATCAAAAGAAAAGGCCCTGGTATCGGTTTCTGAACTCGGAGTCGAGGCGTTGTTCAGGCTCACGCTGTTATATCGTTGATTAAGCCCCCTGACAATAACAAATTGTCCATTAAAGAGTGTGACCCCGGGTACACGCCGAATGACTTCAGATGCATCACGGTCCTGTGATTTCTGAATCTGCTGACTTGATATCCCGTTAGCTATCAGGTTGGTATTTTTAATGACGTTTATAATGGATATTTCTGTATTTGTCGTTCTTTTATCGACAATTTCAACTTCCTGCATCGTAGTAACTTCTTCCTCCAGTTCGACTGAAAGTTCAGTTATATGATCTTTCGTAACCTTGACATTATCCAGTATCGTTCTCCGGTACGAAATTATTGATACCATGATTTTGTAAGTTCCGATCTTAAGGTTATTCAGTGTAAATTCCCCATTGATATCCGTTGATGTTCCCGTAGTTGTTCCATCAATCCAGACATTTGCTCCAACAAGCGTCTCTCTGGTTTTTTTGTCTATAATTATTCCTTTTATGATACCTGACTGAGAAAATAGGTTCAGAGAAAAGAAAAATATCAGAAATGTAAATAAAATTTTCCTGACCATGCTGATTAATTATACATTGTGAATTTTAGAAACAAAAAGGAGCAACAAGAATTTATCTTGTTGCTCCTTGCTATGTCAAGAGAAATTATTTAAGATCGTAAGGAGTTGTCTGGGGATTCCAATTGGTCCACCCTGTGGTCCAGTCGTTTGACCCCATGGCACCAATGAAATTTTCCTGTGTAAAGAAAGAATTCTGAAGATTGGGATTGTTATAACTCTGCATTCCGAAAACCGGCGAACTTGCGGATGGCATCATATTGGGTGCGTCTAAATTAAATGCATCTGCAAGTTTCAGATCAGCCGTATTATTGAGCGTATCATTTGCGAAAGCAGGTCTGAGAAACCAGTTTGCGACCGAATCTACCGTCCAATACGTGCTGCCGGATTGTACATTGAAAAATTGTGATGATTTGGAACAACCCGAGATAATCGTATTCTGGATCTGCAATATACCCGTTGCAGCATTGGTCTGGGATAATGTGCCATCAATAAGTAATCCATAGAGGTGGCCTGCAAACACACTGTTATATGCACTGAGTTGGGTGTTGCGTCTCAGGTGCATGGCATTCTTGTAATTTGCGTTGATATTGCTCGTACTTGCATCTTTACGGGGTCCGATCAAGGTCATGTTGCAGAATATCGGATGTGTGACGGGTATATTTGTTGACCCGGTTGCATCGTTATCGGATTCACAACCATTGGAACCGGATACATCGGCCACATTTTTATCGCGGATTGCAATTCCGTATTGAATTTTTCCAATAAATCCATTATCGGTATCGAAATCATCATCGAGGCCTCGCACTGCAATAAGGTGTTTGCAATTAACAGTACCTCCGAACCACTCAAATGAATCATCATTGGCAAAGGAGACCATGACGTAATCAACTTCCGTACCTGCGCCTACACCGCCAAAAGTCAGACCATTAACTTCTTTATCCGGCTGGAATGGATACCCGGCATATTCAATACGTACATATCTGAGAACACCTGAGTTGTCATTAGGATCTGAACCGCCATAATGTGAACGGGGACCTCCTTCGATCTGAGGATCACCATTATTAACAGGAGCTTTCCCGCAAAGAATGATTCCTCCCCAGTCGCCGCGATTCCTGTAATTTACAGGAGCGTTGGAAGTAAAGACGATGGGATTATCCACTGTTCCGTCTGCAATAATTTTACCACCACGTTCAATGATCAGTGATCCCATGGTGGATTTATCTCCTTTGATCACCGTACCTGGTTCAATAGTAAGAACTGCCCCGTCAATGACATATACAAATCCTTTTAATAGATATTGCTTATTGGCAGTCCAGGTGACATTTCCGCTTATCTCACCGGAGATTTCTATTAATTTTCCTGCAGCAGCCTGGGTAACATTGACAATAACAGGATTAAGACCCGAGACCGTAACAGTAATTGTTGCCACCCTTTCGACCGTTGTTTCATTGGCGTCATAGGTTGCGGTGATTATTCCATTTCCTGTACCATTTGGAGTGACTGTACACCAGGTCTGGTCAGAAGAGGCCGTCCAATCACTACCCGTCGTAACAGTAAAATCAAATGTTCCTCCCGGTTCAGACGGAACCAGCTGGTTAGCCGGGCTGACTGTGATACTTGGATTGTTCTGAGGCTCATCTGATTTTTTTTTGCAGGATGATAGGGCCACCATACTGATAACCACTATCAGGGACAAAAGCTTAAAATAGTTCTTTTTCATGTGATTGAGGTTTAATTTGTTTTTTGCAAAGAACTTGCTAATTGCCTAATAAGAGATTAACAAATGGTTAAATGAACGTTAATAAAACATTAACAAATGCAACTTCAATACATTCACAGATATGAATGTCTTAATGTTAGAAAAAATTGTAAAGCAGGATTTTGTTTCTGAAGATTATTGATGACAGGTCACTCTTATTCGAAACCGATGATCCTGACCCTGGGCCGACCCACCTGGATTTTAGTACGCTTAGAATTCCACAGGTACATTCTTAAGGTATAAATCTCATTTTCTTTAAGAAAACTGATATCAACATTATCTTCAACACTGATTGTTTTCCACTCACCAGGTTTTGCTGCCTTCAGGGAATCTGCAGGGAAGTTAAATGGCTGCCATAAAACCCGTTCCCCCTTTGAATTTTTCAGGTCAAAAACCTCGAATGGCAACTTTTCACCCCGGGTTTTGGGGACTTTAAAATCGACGGTAACCTCCAGTTTAATAAGTTTGAATTTTGAATTAAAAGTTAAATCGTTACAGAGGTTTTTAAATTCCCAATCTGTAACTCCCCAACGAAAAGGTAGTGTGTCGGGAAGAGGTAATTTGGTCCCGGTAAGAAACTTCCCGAAATATATTTCCGGAGGGATCAGCTTGTTTTGTCTTGCGACATAAGTGTTCAGGGTTCTAAAATCTTCAAGTTCCCGATTCAACCTTGTCTTGGTCGCATTGTTCTTGATCTCTTTCAACCTTAATCCCGGCTTTAATAACATTAATGCTGTACGATCGAGATAATACTCATGATCAAGGATATCCAGAATTTCATTATTATTTTGAATAAAGGGTACAAAATGAATATTCCGCTCTTCACGGGTAGTATCGATACCACTTCCCAGCCAATGAGCAACCGGATTGATTTCGATGGCATATTTTTTATGGAGCATGGCAAGAATCGTAGGAGTTATATCCAGATGGGATGAAACCGAATGAAAGACGGACTTTCTTTTAAGCATTGGCGAATAGATGATCAGGGGAACATGGTACCGTTCAAGGGAAGAAAACCTGAAGAGGTTAAGGTCAGACATTGCATGATCTCCCGTGATGATAAAAATAGTGTTACTAAACTCCGGCCTCTTGCTATACCTCTTCATGAACTCCTGAAGTGAATGATCAGTATAAAGAATGGTTGCGAAGATATTTCTATACTTCTCCATGTCGCTCTTTTCTCTTTTTAAACCAGGATCAGCTTTTTTCATGATTTTATCAAACTGCCTCAGATAATACTCCTGGTCAGGAATAAGAAACGGGACATGAAGACTCAGGGTCAAATAAATATCAAGACGGGGAGATCTTTTGACAGAGTCCATGACCTCGAATGACCGTTCAAATAAATCGGAATCCGAATAACCCCAGCTATAGCCTCCCTGATTCAGTTCGAGTATTTTGTACTTCGGGCCTAATCCCTTCATGAAATAATCAGTAGATTGACGCTTCAGAAATGATGCCATGTTATTAAATGAAGGATCGCCTCCGTAAAAGAAGCTGGTGTAATATCCGCTTTTCTCCAGATATCGGATCAAAGATAAATGATAAGGGAATTTCAGCATGGAGATAGCATCATGATAATTCAGATCACCCGGAGGAAGCGATCCGAACATGGCGGGCAGAACATTAAATGTTCGGGTGGCGGTAGAGATAAAATTTGGCCAATACAAGCTCTGACCGGCAAGGGAATCAAGAAACGGGGTAAAACTCCCGAATATTTTATTATCGCCGCTAAAACAGGATGAAAGAGCTTCACAGATAATAAAAACCAGATTTGGTTTTTCCTCTTTAAGGTCAAAGAAATTGCTCAAAACATCCGGTGTATTCTCATAATGAAGAAAAGGATATTGAGTACCCAGAAATTCAAATTCAGGATGTTCGGATTGATACCTTAATGCCGCTTCTTTAATAATTTTATCGGAAGCTATCCGGTCTGATTCAGTGAGATTAAAAGCATATTTTTCTGCAGTGAGATAAAAAGTACACTTTTCTGCAAGGTAATGGCTTTTATTGGTGACGAGATAATATTCAAATGGATTCCCGCTTTCATTTTCTTTCGGAATAATTGAATCCTGGAAAAAAACGAAAACCGCACTGAGGATAAAAAATGCGATCAGGACATATTTCGATAATTTGAGCTTTAGGGAGAAAAACAGAATGATAAGGGTAAGCAGTACCAGGACGATCATAGGGAGAAAAGTCAGAAAATCGATCCTGACACTGGATTCGGCAATCATCGTCATCTCCTTGAAGGTATAGGTAAATATAACCTGGTCGAGTGGGGCCAGGGTTACTTTAAAATACTGAAAAAGCGCCCATTCAAATCCGGCACAGATAATGAAAACAAGACCAAAAAGAAGGGCTCCGGCCCATCTTTTAAGCAGCGATAACAACATGAATGGGATCAGTAAAATCCAGGAAATAAACTGCCATAAAACCAGATCATGAAGGAAACCTCTACCTTCAAGGTAAACAGCATCCGGGGGCAAGGTATGAACCGCATTGATAAAAAAGTACTGACCGGTTCGCAGGATCAAAAGCATGACCGCAAAGGTCAGGTTAAGACAAACGAAATCATTGAGTATCCTGAATAGTTTTGATTTCAGTTTTTCCTGTCTGGATAATCTATCAGGACCATAATTGTCCTTCCTGAGTCGATCATTTACCAGGAATAAAATAAAAAACAAAAAAGGGATTCCCGTTATGATGAAAGTGAATAATAAAATTTTATCAGGCACACCAGGTGAATAAGAATTTAAACTAAAATTCAGATCAAAAGAATAAGCTTGTTTTTCACTACAAAAGAAGAATAAAAAACTCAAATTTGCAATTTTATTTACAGAGAATATCAAATTTCCGGTGTTGATTTTCATAAAAATATTTTACTTTTAGGCCATGAATCGACAAAAATGAAATTTCACATCACACTTAATCCTTTTTCAAAAGCAGATACTAATTTTATAAAGGGTGTTTCAATTTTATTGATCGCCCTTCATAATTATTATCGCTGGGTCAATCCGATCACGGGTGAAAACGAATTCTGGTTTTCCACGGCCAACTACATCAAGAGTTTTGTTACGCTTCGATCAAATCCGCTTGAACTCCTTAATATCTTTTTCAATTTCCTCGGGTTTTACGGGGTACAGGGATTTATCCTGATCAGCGCTTACGGACTGACGCTCTCCTACCGGAAGAAACACCCGGGATACGGGAAATTCATTCTGGAACGGTTCAATAAACTCTATCCGGCATTTTTCTTCGCGGCAGTTCTTCTGGTAGTCATTATGATACTGCAAAACAGCCAGTTGATCAGTCTGGGCCATCTGAAAGATATCGGGCTCCAGCTTACCCTGTTGGCCAACTTTTTCCCGGGCAAAGCCATGTCGGCATGCGGTCCCTGGTGGTTTTATTCCTTTATTTTCCAGTTCTACCTGGTCTTCCCATTTTTCATGTGGATCGTCGATAAGTGGAGCTATAAAGGACTGATTGCATTGACCATCTTCGGATACATCCTGACAATCCTGGTTTATCCGGCTATGGCAAAGGTCAACCTGAATCCTTATATGCTTGTATTTGGTCATCTTCCGGAATTCAGCCTCGGGATCTTTCTGGCGATTCGAAAAGAGATAAAAATACCGCTATGGGTCATCGTTCTTTCACTACTGGTGCTCATTGCGGGGAATATTTACAGCTATGTATGGCCTTTTGCAAATCTGGCAGCCGCCCTGCTGCTGTGGATTGCCGTCAGCAAATGGTTATCCGCCCTGAAGCCGGGAGTTCTGACCTTTAAGATCATTGCCTTTATCGGAATGGTCTCCATGTACATTTTCGCGATCCAGGGATTTACGCGTTTGAGCTTCATAAACCTGGCAAATGCGTTATCTAACCCGGTCAGTTCTCTGATTCTGGGTTTGTTTTTCTTGGCCATAACCACCGGTATCGCATATATGATGATGATCTCGGAAAACGGGATCCGGACATGGATTTCGTCTGCCGGAAGCACGCCACGTCGATATCTCCGTTTTTTTTCCCTGCCTTTGATTACCCTGTCTGCATTGACTGTTCTTTTTCTCACGAATTATTCCGCCTCTGTCCGGAATGAAAAAACACGGAACCAATCCGTTATACTGATCTCCGATTCAAATACATTTGAATCTCCAAAAAAGGAATCTTTGCAAAGGTATCCCGGTGGCATTTCATTCCGGGGTTCACGGAGTTACAGCATGCCCCCTCCCGAATCTTTTTCGCCAAGACTTGAAGTGGATTTCGGAAAGATCGATCCGAAAAAACTGGTCGAAGCAAATGCAACGGTCATGATGTTCACAACGGATTCTCTTTCTTCCGGACACTTCGTAATGGAAGTGCTTGATAAAAAAACAGACGAAAGGCTGGTCTGGAAATCGACCCATATAGAACAAGGCAAGTTCCCCCTGAACAAATGGTTCTCCTGTACCTATAAATATGTCGTTCCGAAAGAATACCTTTTTCCGGAATATTTTATCCGGGTATATGTCTGGAATAACTCAAAAGGACTTTTCTATATTGATGACCTGAAAATTGAAGCAAAAGGAATCCCCGACTGATCCTTTTTTATTGCACTACGCTCCGGCTTTGGTTATACTTTTAATCCTTTTTACTTCAAATCTTTTCAATGAGATCACTTTTTATCAATGGGTTATATGTCTGATGTTCTGCAAGATATGATTAACTTGCAGAATGAAACAGATAAAACGAACCTAAAGTTCAAGGAATATGCGCAGAATCAGGTAATGCTGATTCCTCCGACACTCAATGAGATGATTAATGGCAATTATCCAGTGCGCATAGTAAATCAAGTCATAGACCGAATCGACATAGATCCTCTTATAGCTAAGTTCAAAGGTGGAGGCACATTGAGTTATCATCCCGGGATATTACTGGCGGAAATAACCTATGAGAATTCTGGAAGTTCAGCGTTTCAGACCTTCAGAAGATCAAAGGCATCGGAGAAAAACGTGCCGTCAAGATCGCTGCCATGTTTGCGCTGGCCCGCCGGCGGAATGAATCAGAAGTGATCTGCAAAAACAAAATTTCAAAGAGCCAGGATGCCTTTGAAATCTTTCATTCCCTGATGGGCGACCTTCCTTACGAAGAATTCTGGCTCTTGCTGTTAACAAGGCAAACAGGGTCATTAAAAAAGTGAAGATCTCCGAAGGCGAAATATCCGGGACTGTTGTTGATCCAAAGAAAATTTTTCAGATTTGCCTGGAAAAACATGCCACAAGCATCTTGCTTGGGCATAATCATCCTTCTGGGGCAGTCACACCAAGCGAAGCCGACAATAAAATCACCAAAAAGATCAAGGATTGCGGCATCTTTAATATCAGTGTCCCAAATATTTACTAAATTTGGGACATTAATTTTATATAAAATGAATATTAATATTGTAATTCAGATACTTACAAAAATTAAAAAAGCCAGAAGGGGTTCGCTGTTTTTTGGTGATGATTTCATTTCAACAGGCAATTCAGAAGCTGTCCGTAAAGCGCTGCAACGTCTTGTGAAATATGGCGAATTAGTAAGAGTTGCAACAGGCATTTATGTAAGGCCAGAAATAGACCCTGTTATCGGCCCGGTCACCCCCAGCATTGAAACTATTGCCAAAGCAATCGCAAGGAGAGACAAAGCCCGGATTATACCTACAGGAGTATATGCCCTGAACAGGCTGGGTCTGTCTACACAGGTACCCATGAACCTGGTGTATCTTACCGATGGAGCAGCCCGAAAAATTAAAGTTGGTAAGAGAACTATCACCTTCAAAAAAGCCACTCCTAAAAATGTGATTGCTATAGGTGCCATCAGCAGCTTAGTTATACAGGCTTTAAAAACCATTGGCAAGGACAAAGCGACACCCAATGAAATAGAAAAAATTCAGTCATTGCTGAAAAAAGAAAAACCCACTCATCTTCTGCATGATATACGACTTGCTCCGGAATGGATCAGGCAAATCATGCAACAGGTGTTAAACTATAACAAGGAATGAATCCTGCTATATTAAAAGAATGGCTTAAGCTAACAAACCAAACCAGACGCAATATATTTACTGAAACGTCGGCGGCTATTGGTTTACCCGATGCTGCTGTAGAAAAAGACTGGTGGGTAGTTCACACCATTGATCTAGTGTTATGTTAAGCATCAATTGACGGATATAACCGTTTGAGTTTAATCCTTGCTTGCTTAGTTGTAAACTGCCAGTTGATTTTACATTCCTTATTATTTCGAGTCCTCTGCCAAGCATTGACT
>Ga0247841_10002377_pt1 | contig 37923 bp, 45 predicted proteins | sample LaCruzMarch2015__2_FD_192410 | JGI IMG/M metagenome (GOLD analysis project Ga0247841, IMG submission 192410) | Freshwater microbial communities from meromictic Lake La Cruz, Castile-La Mancha, Spain - LaCruzMarch2015_18m | ecosystem: Environmental > Aquatic > Freshwater > Lake | place: Spain... | reverse complement strand
TGCGGCGCATCGCCGCCGTCGAGAAGCGCCTTGCCGACCTCGCCGCCGAGATCGTCGCCTGCGCCGAGGGCAGTCTCGCCCAACTCCACGCCCAGGCCCAGGCAGCGCAGGCCGAGGGCCGCGACCTGCTGCAGGAGATGGCCGCCGAGATTGAGCGGCGCATCGCTGCAGCGAACCTGCGACTGCGCGAGCTGGCCGCCTCCACGGAGCAAGGCGATGACTGACTCAAGCGAAGAACCCCGCCGCGACCTTGCGCGACGCAGCGTCGCTGTTGACCGAGCCGCCGGCCTCGTCGACCGTGGGCTGGCGCTGGCGACTGCTATCGCTGAGGACGCCTTCGTCAGTATTGCGGCCGGAGAGCGCCACTCCCTTGCTCTCAAGCGCGACGGCTCGCTGTGGGCGTGGGGATGGAACCGCCACGGTCAGCTCGGTCTCGGTGATGCCGCGGCCCGCGGCCGCCCCACGCGCGTGGGCGACGACAGCGACTGGGCGGAGGTCGCGACGGGATTGCTCTACACTCTCGCCCTCAAGCGCGACGGCTCGCTGTGGGTGTGGGGCAAGAACACTGGCGGTCAGCTCGGCCTCGGCGACACAGAGGACCGCGACCGCCCCACGCGCGTCGGCGACGCCAGCGACTGGGCGACGGTCGCGACCGGCCAGCGTCACGCTTGCGGACACACTCTCGCTCTCAAGCGCGACGGCTCGCTCTGGGCGTGGGGGCACAATGATGAAGGTCAACTCGGTCTCGGTGACAGAGAGCATCGTGATCGCCCCACGCGCGTCGGCGACGACAACGACTGGGCGGCGGTCGCGACAGGAGACGAGCACACCCTCGCCCTCAAGAGCGACGGCTCGCTTTGGGCTTGGGGAGACAACCGCCACGGTGAGCTGGGCCTCGGTGACAGAGAGGACAGCGACCGCCCCACGCGCGTGGGCGACGACAGCGACTGGGCGGCGGCCGTGGCCAGATCACTATTTGGCGGCGCCAACACCTTGGCCCTCAAGCGCGACGGCTCGCTCTGGGCGTGGGGACATCTCTACGGTGAGTTCGGCCTAGATGACAGAGAGGACCGCGACCGCCCCATGCGCGTGGGCGACGACAGCGACTGGGCGGCGGCCGCGGCCGCCGGAGTCTACCGCAAGTACCAGAACCACGGACACACCCTCGCCCTCAAGCGCGACGGCTCGCTCTGGGCGTGGGGAGACAATGGCGACGGCCAGTTGGGCCTCGGTGACAGAGCGAACCGCGACCGGCCCACGCGCATCGGCGACGACAGCGACTGGGCGGTGGTCGCGACCGGAAGCACCCACACCCTCGCCCTCAAGCGCGACGGCTCGCTCTGGGCGTGGGGAGACGACGGCGACGGCCAGCTCGGCCTCGGTGGCGCGGACCGCTACCGCCCCACGCGCGTGGCTGGCGAGAGGGACTGGGCGGCGGTCGCGACTGTTTCGGACCACAGCTTCGCCCTCAAGCGTGACGGCTCACTCTGGGAGTGGGGAGCCGGGTTCCTCTTGGCCTGCAAGCTCCCCACGTGCATGGGCTCCGACAGCGACTGGGCGGCGGTCGCGACCTACGCTGGACGTCATGCATACTTAGACGGACACACCCTCGCCCTCAAGCGCGACGGCTCGCTCTGGGCGTGGGGAGACAATGGCGACGGCCAGCTCGGCCTCGGTGGCGCAGGGGATCGCCGTAACCGCAAGCGGACCGTTTACCGCCCCACGCGCATCGGCAGCGACAGCGACTGGGCGGCGGTCGCGACCGGCGAGCGACACACCCTCGCTCTCAAGCGCGACGGCTCGCTCTGGGTGTGGGGACGCAATGACCACGCCCAGCTCGGCGTCGGCGTCCGCCGGAATGCAGTCCGCTACGGCCCCACGCGCATCGGCAGCGACAGCGACTGGGCGGGGGTCGTGGTCGGAAAGTGGCACACCCTTGCTCTCAAGCGCGACGGCTCGCTCTGGGAGTGCGGGTGGGGAGATAACCTCCACGGCGACAGCCTTTGGGCGGCGGTCGCGACCGGATACGACCATGGCTTTTCCGCGTGGAGCTTCTCAACCCTCGCCCTCAAGCGCGACGGTTCGCTCTGGGCGTGGGGAACCAATGGCGACGGCCGGTTGGGCCTCGGTGACAGTGAGTACCGCGATTGCCCCACGCGCGTCGGCGACGACAGCGATTGGGCGAGGGTCGCGACCGGGGACTCCCACACCCTCGCCCTCAAGTGCGACGGCTCACTCTGGGCGTGGGGACTCAATGACCAAGGTCAACTTGGCCTCGGTGACACCGCGACCCGCGACCGCCCCGCGCGCATCGCCGGCGACAGCGACTGGGTGGCGGTCGCGGCCGGAGGCAACCATACCCTCGCCCTCAAGTGCGACGGCTCGCTCTGGGCGTGGGGACATCACCGCGCCGGTCAACTCGGCCTCGGTGACGCCGTGGCTCGCGACCGGCCGACCCGTGTGGCGGCTTCCAGGACGCAACAGGTCAGCATCTTGTCTGACCCCTCACAGGTAGGACTGCCGTGAAGTACGAGCCATCTGATCAAGAGGAGCAAGGCCGTGCCCTCAAGAGCGACGGCTCGCTGTGGGCGTGGGGATGGAACGAATACGGTCAGCTCGTGCTCGGTGACGCCGCGCTCAGTGACCGGCCGGCGCGCGTGCCGCCCTCATGGACCACGCGGCGGCGCTCGGCTCCGCGTCCTCGTTGTCGCGATGGACTGTGAAACAGGCTGGCCGGAGGGCACGTCTCCAATGGAGGGTGAATCGTCGTGTCGCCCTCTTTTGGCGGCCGGCGCCCGCAGTTGCGGCGACCGTGGTCGGTGGGCCGCTCGCCTTCCCTGCAAGCTGTGCACGTGCACGGAGCGAGTGCATGAAGGCCGCGGGTCAGCGACAGACACGGCGCGTTCACCACGGCCATCGTGCCTGCCGAGACGGCAGTAGCTGATGAGGAGGGGCCATGCTGGTCGCGACCTTCGGACCGGGTTCGAGCTGCGCGGGCAGGACCATCACTTTCGCGGGTGAGCAGTTCGTCCACGAGGTCCCCGGCCCCATCTCCGCCGCCGAGGTGATGGACTTCGACCGCAAGGGTTGGCTGGAGTGGCCGATGGAGGGGATGCGTGCCTGGGTCGGTTCACGCGACGAGGCGCTCGTGCCTGGGGCCGGCGCGGCACGCGAACCCGGTTCTGTACCGACGCCGGTTGCTTCCCGCCTTCCGAGGGCCGCGTGGACGAACCGCTGCCCGGCTTGCCGGCAGGCTGCGCTGGTGCCAGGCGAAGCGAAGACGCCGTTCTTCGGCGGCGCCCCCAAGCCCGTCTGGCTCTGCCCACATTGTCAGGCCGAGTTCGTGCAGAAGGCCGCGCCCGCGGGCGGCGGCGCGGCGACCTATGAGCTGAAGCGAGCCGGCGCCGCCATCGCCAAGCCCTTCGCCAAGGTCCTGACTGGAGGGGTGGATGATGGGTAGTGCCAAGGACTGGGAGGATGAGCAGCGGGAGCGCGGCTACTGCTACGTCGGCGACAAGTGCGTCTGCGCAGACTGCTTCAACGACTACGCGATAGAGAAGTTCATTGATGGTGCCGCTGCTGAGTTCTTTTGCGACTACTGCGGCCGCGACGAACCCGGTCGGCGCATTGCCGCGCCCATTGATGATGTGCTGGGCTTCATCATCGCTGGCTTGAGGACTCAATACGGCGAAGCCGACGAGGAACTGCCTTACGAATTCGCAGAAGGTGGCTATCAAGGTCGCGTCCTGGACTCGCGCGACATGGTCGAGGCCAAGGTGCCTGTTGCTGAGGGGCGAGAGGGACTCCTCGAAGACATCGTGAGGTCCCTTCCGGATCGTCCGTGGTGTCAGAGAGACTACTGGGGGCTGAGGCCTGAGGAATCGCTCGGATGGGGCTGGACTGAGTTCTGCCGTACGGTGAAGCACGAAACGCGATACCTGTTCACCGTGGCACCGGATCGAGATCAGGCATACAGGGGGCCCGAGGAGATCAGGCCGGCTGACATGCTTGGCCACTTGGGGACCCTCGTTTCTGACACGGAGCTGTTGCGCGAAGTCGCGGTCGGAGAATGCATCTTTCGCGCTCGTGTGCACGAGAGGGCCGAGCGCCCCCAGAAGGCTTCAGAATTCGGTCCGCCGCCTGTTGAGCACGCAAGAGTCTCGAATCGCATGAGTCCGGCGGGAATCCCCATGTTCTATGGTGCTTTCGATGAGACCACCGCGAAAGAGGAGACGCGAGACCTCGAGGCTTGCAACATCCTGTCCGTGGCGAGATTCGAGGTCGCCGTGAGCCTGCGCGTCCTCGATCTGTCGAAGTTGCCCGACATTCCGAGCATCTTTGACCAGGACAAGACCACCGTCAGGCCGGGACTCTTGTTTCTCCACCAATTCGCCAGGGATATCGCCAAGTGCGTCAAGAAGGATGGGCGCGAACACATCGAATACGTCCCCACCCAGGTCGTGACTGAGTTCTTCAGGCGCGTCTTCACTGGGCCCAGCGGGCAGTCGGTGGACGGCATTCTCTACACCAGCTCGAAGACGGGTGCTGGTTGCTGTGTTCTATTCCTGGACGAGAAAGACGTGCGGGATGAGGGCGATGACGATGCCGAGAGCCGGGCGCGACTTGTCCTGCCTCGCGGGGCGATTGCCACGTACGGTCTGAAGTGGGCGCCCCAACAACAACACCCAGCGTGACGCTCTTTCGGAGCCACCTGACGGAGGGCGCGACCATGTGGGAGTCCGAAAACGCGCTTCAGCGGAAAGGGGGGTAGTCGGTTAGCTCCTCCTCTCGTGCTCCGGCTCCAGGCGCAGTCGAGCGGCAGTCCAGCTGCGCTGAGAGCAGCCCGGCGACCACGCGTTGCTCGTTCAGGCGACGAAGTACGAGCCTACGACTGCCGGATTGCGTCTGTTGACGCGGAAACTCAACGCCTCCGAGCAGGATTGGCGGTGTCGTGGCCGCATAGGTGTCGATCAAGTCGATCGAGTAGACAGACCGCAGCACAGACCGCCGTGCTCGGTTCGGCCCGTGCCCGCCCATCCGCGCCGCCCCCACCGCGGCGAAGCTTGACCCGCACGCTCTCGACGTGGCGTGCTCGTCAGTCCGAGGGGCAGGCGTGGCGCGAATCTCCACCGGGCCGGCCTCGGCATCTCTAGCATGCAGGCGAATCCGTCCCAAGGGCCTGCCAAGCTGCAATGCTCGGGCATACGTCCACCGTCGCCGTTGTCGCGGCTGATAGTGAGGGATACTGCAGGGGAGAGGCCGTGCTGAACGCCGCGTTCGCGCCGAGCATCGGCTGTGTCGGCAAGACGATCATCGGTGCGTGCTCTGCCCGAGCCGGTCTGGTTCTGGGCAGGCTGCGGGAAGCGTGCTCTTCTGAATCGAGGCCTGCGCCTTGGGCGGCCTCACTGTTTCCGGGCCTCAGGTGCCACCACTTCCGGCCTGAGTGGGGCGCATAATGACTGTCAGCGAATCGACAGCACGAGTCGCTGGCGGCGGCCGGCTCTCCTGCGGACATCGAGCAGCGGTAGGAACGAATGGTGACTGACCGCAAGAACGTAGGCTCCCCGAGGCAGCGCCCCGAAGAGGAGGAGCTCGCCCGCCTCGAGGCGCGCCTCGCGGGCCTCGAAGAGGAGCTTGCCGACCGCGAGCTCGAACTGGCCACGATCCGGCGCGAGCTGCGCGACTTCGAGCTGCGCTTCCTGGCCGTCGTCGGCACCCGCCAGGCCGAGCTCGACCGCCTCGAAGCACAGATCGCCGCGCTCCTCGCCGCCCGCGACCCGTCACCAGAGGCCGAGCAGGCCGCCGCAGCCAGCGCCGAGCAGGCGCGCGCATCGGCCGAGGAGCTCGGCGACGACCCGGAGGCCCTGGCGCAGGCCGCCGCCGCGCCGCAGCGCGAGATCCCCGAGGACCTCAAGAAGCTCTTCGGCCAGGTGGCCAAGGCCGTGCACCCGGACCTCGCCGCCGATAGCGCGGACCGCGTCCTGCGCGAGCGACAGATGGTCGCGGCCAACGCCGCCTACGAGGCTGGCGACGCCCGGCAGCTGAGAGCGCTCCTCGACGATTGGCAGTCGCGACCGGAGGCCGTCAAAGGCGATGACACCGGCGCGCAGCTCGTGCGCGCCCTGCGGCGCATCGCCGCCGTCGAGAAGCGCCTTGCCGACCTCGCCGCCGAGATCGTCGCCTGCGCCGAGGGCAGTCTCGCCCAACTCCACGCCCAGGCCCAGGCAGCCCAGGCCGAGGGCCGCGACCTGCTGCAGGAGATGGCCGCCGAGATTGAGCGGCGCATCGCTGCGGCGAACCTGCGACTGCGTGAGCTGGCCGATGCAACGGAGCACGGCAGTGACTGACTCAGGTAAGGAACCCCGCCGCGACCTTGCCCGACGCAGCGTCGGCATCGAGCGCACCGCTGGCCTCGTTGAGCGCGGCCTGGAGCTGGCGAGCGCAATCTCCCAGGGCGCCTTCGTCAGTGTCGCTGCCGGACATGACCACTCCCTGGCCCTTAAGCGCGACGGCTCGCTCTGGGCGTGGGGGCGCAACGTCGAGGGTCATCTTGGCCTCGGTGACAGAGATGCTCGCGACCGTCCCACGCGCGTCGGCGACGATGGCGACTGGGCGGCGGTCGCCGCCGGACGGGGCCATACGGTCGCTCTGAAGCGCGACGGCTCGCTCTGGGCGTGGGGAGACGAGCGCCTCGGTGCGCTCGGCCTCGGCGACGCTTTCGATCGCGACCGTCCAACGCGCGTCGGCGGCGACAGCGACTGGGTGGCGCTCGCGGCTGGATGGGCCCACACGCATGCCCTCAAGCGCGACGGCTCGCTTTGGGCGTGGGGATGGAACGACAAAGGTCAGCTCGGCCTCGGCGACAGAGACGACCGCGACCGGCCCACGCGCGTCGGCGGCGACAGCGACTGGGCAGCTGTCGCGGCCGGATGGTCGCACACCCTCGCCCTCAAGCGCGACGGCTCGCTATGGGCGTGCGGAGATACCCACGCTGGTGGACATGGATACCGCAGTGCCGACCCCGACCGCCTCACGCGCATTGCCGGCGACAGCGACTGGGCCGCGGTCGCGACCGCAGGCAGCTATTGCCGTGGTGCCCTTGACGCCCAATCCCTCGCCCTGAAGCGCGACGGCTCGCTCTGGGGATGGGGATTCTGCATGATCGGCCTCGATGTCCAGACTCACCTCGGCCGCCCCGGGCGCATCGGTAGCGACAGCGATTGGGTGGCTGTCACGGCCGGATACGCACACGCTCTCGCCCTCAAGCGCGACGGCTCACTGTGGGCGTGGGGGGACAACGACGACAGTCAGCTCGGCCTCGGTGACACGGAGGCCCGCGATCGCCCCACGCGCGTCGGCGGCGACAGCGACTGGGCGGCGGTCGCGACTGGAGCGGACTCGTCACCGTGCTACACCCTCGCCATCAAGAGGGGCGGCTCGCTCTGGGCGTGGGGATACAACGACTGGGGTCTGCTCGGCGTAGGTGACAGTGAGTCGCGCGACCGCCCGACGCGCGTGCCGACTTCCAAGGCGCAACAGTCCAGTGTCTTGCCTGAATCCTCACGGGAGGGACTCCAGTGAGGTACGAGCCATCCGCGTTCGAGGAGCAAGGCAGTGGCTGACTCAGGCACGCAACCACGCCGCGACCTCGCGCGCCGCAGCATCGGCATCGAGCGCGCCGCCAGCCTTCTCGAGCGTGGGTTGGAGCTGGCAAGCGCCATGTCCGAGGGCGCTTTCGTCAGCATTGCGGCCGGAGTGCGCCATAGCCTCGGCATCAAGCGTGACGGCTCGCTGTGGGCGTGGGGCGACAACGCCCACGGTCAGCTCGGCCTCGGTGACGCCGCGATTCGCGACCGGCCCACACGTGTCGGCGGCGACCGTGATTGGGTTGCGGTCACAGCCGCATTCGACCACAGCCTCGCCATGAAGCGCGACGGTTCACTCTGGGCGTGGGGATACGGTGAGTACGGTCAGTTCGGCCTGGGTGACCTTGCGACGTGCGACCGCCCCAAGCGGCTGGTTGGCGATGGCGACTGGGCGGCGGTCGCAACCGGACTGGGGCACACCCTCGCTCTGAAGCGTGACGGCTCGCTCTGGGCATGGGGATTCAACGGCGCCGGTCAGCTGGGCCTCGGCGACGACGAGGACCGCGACCGCCCCGCGCGCATCGCCGGTGGCCCCGACTGGGCGGCCCTCGCGCCTGGATTCGCCTACTCCCTTGCCCTCAAGCGCGACGGCTCGCTCTGGGCATGGGGCTTCAACGACCACGGTCAGCTCGGCCTCGGCGACAGAGGGCTCCGCGACCGCCCCGCGCGCATCGGCGTCGAGAGCGATTGGGGAGCGGTCGCGGCCGGATGGGGCCACGCCCTCGCTGTCAAGCGGCGCGGCTCGCTCTGGGCATGGGGCTTCAACGACCACGGTCAACTCGGCCTCGATGACAGAGAGGACCACGACCGCCCCGCGCGCATCGGCGGCGACAGTGATTGGGCGGCGGCGGCACCTGCTTTCGACCACACTTTCGCGCTCAGGCGCGACGGCTCTCTCTGGGCGTGGGGAGACAACGAGTACGGTCAGCTCGGCCTTGGTGACAGAGCCGGCCGCGACCGTCCAACGCGTCTCGCCGGTGACGGCGTCTGGGAAGCGGTCGCGCTCGGAGCGCACCACACTCTCGCGCTCAGGCGCGACGGCCCGCTCTGGGCGTGGGGACACAATGACCACGGTCCGCTCGGCCTTGGTGACGCCGCAGCCTGTGAGCGCCCCACACGGGTCGACGGCGACAGCGACTGGGTGGCGGTGGCGACCGGATGGCGACACGCCCTTGCCCTCAAACGCGACGGCTCGCTCTGGGCGTGGGGTGACAACGACCACGGCCCGCTTGGCCTTGGTGACGCCGCAGCCCGTCAGCGCCTCACGCGCATCGCCGGGGAGAGCGACTGGGCGGCGGTCGCGACCGGGTGGCTGCATACCGTCGCTCTCAAGCGCGACGGCTCGCTCTGGGCGTGGGGGGATAACGGCTGGGGTCAGCTCGGCCTCGGTGACAGAGAGGACCGTGAGCGCCCCACACGCGTCGGCGGCGACGACGAGTGGGCGATGGTCGCGACCGGATGGAGCTACACGCTCGCCCTCAAGCACGACGGCTCGCTGTGGGCCTGGGGAGACAATGATCACGGCCAGCTCGGCCTCGGCGACTGCGATGACCGCGACCAGCCTGCGCGCCTCCCGGGCGACGGCGACTGGGCGGCGGTCGCGGCCGGATGGTGCCACACCCTCGCTCTCAAGCGCGACGGCTCGCTCTGGGTGTGGGGACGCAATGAGCACGGCCAGCTCGGCCTCGGCGATATCGAGAACCGCGACCGCCCCAAGCGCGTGGGCGGTGATTGCGGCTGGGCGGTGATCGCGCCTGGAACGCGACACACCCTCGCTCTCAAGCGCGACGGCTCGCTCTGGGCGTGGGGATGGAACAGCTACGGCCAGCTCGGCCTCGGTGACGCCGCGGCCCGCGACCGCCCCGCGCGCGTGGGCGGCGACAGCGACTGGGCGGCGGTCGCGACGGGAGACGAGCACGCCCTCGCCCTCAAACGCGACGGCTCGCTGTGGGCGTGGGGGCGGAACCGCCACGGTCAACTCGGTCTCGGTGACAGAGGGGACCGCAACCGCCCCACGCGCCTCGCCGGCGACAGTGATTGGGTGGCGGTCGTGGCCGCATTCGACCGCACCCTCGCCCTCAAGCGCGACGGCTCGCTGTGGGCGTGGGGACAGACTGACCACGGCCAGGTCGGCCTCGGTCACGGTGCGCTCTGCGATCGGCCGACGCGCGTTCCGCCGACATGAATGACGCGACGATCCTCGGCCCCGCGTCCTCGCCGTCGCCTATCATCTACTCAGGCGGCATCACTTCTGGCCCGCGTGAGGGCGCATGATGACGGCCAGCGAGCCGACAGCACGAGTCGATGGCAGCGGCCGGCTCTCCTGCGGACATCGAGCAGCGGTAGGAACGCATGGTGACTGACGGCAAAAGCGTGGCATCCCCGAGGCAGCGCCCTGAAGAGGAGGAGCTTGCCCGCCTCGAGGCGCGACTCGCGGGCCTCGAAGAGGAGCTCGCCGACCGCGAGCTCGAGCTGGCGACCATCCTGCGCGAGCTCCGCGACTTCGAGCTGCGCTTTCTGGCCATCGTCGGCATCCGCCAAGCCGAGCTCGATCGCCTCGAGGCCGAGGTCGCCTCCCTCCTCGCGGCCCGCGACCCGTCGCCGGAGGCCGCGCAGGCAGCCGCGGCGAGCGCCGAGCAGGCGCGCGCATCCGCCGAGGAGCTCGGCGACGACCCCGAGGCCCTGGCGCAGGCCGCCTCCGAGCCGCAGCGCGAGATCCCCGAGGACCTCAAGAAGCTCTTCCGCCAGGTGGCCAAGGCCGTGCACCCGGACCTCGCCGCCGATAGCGCGGACCGCGTCCTGCGCGAGCGACAGATGGTCGCCGCCAACGCCGCCTACGAGGCCGGCGACGCCCGGCAGCTGAGAGCGCTCCTCGACGACTGGCAGTCGCGACCGGAGGCCGTCAGAGGCGATGACACCGGCGCGCAGCTCGTGCGCGCCCTCCGCCGCATCGCCGCCGTCGAGAAGCGCCTCACCGACCTCGCCGCCGAGATTGCCGCCTGCGCCGAGGGCAGTCTCGCCGCCCTGCACGCCCAGACCATGGCGGCCCAGGCCGAGGGCCGCGACCTCCTCCAGGAGATGGCCGCCGAGGTCGACCGTCGCATCGCCGCGGCACGCCTCCGGCGGAGCGAGCTGGCCGATGCAACGGAGCAAGGCAATGGCTGACGCAGGCAAGGAACCCCGCCGCGACCTTGCCCGACGCAGCCTCGGCATCGAGCGCACCGCTGGCCTCGTCGAACGTGGGCTGGAGCTGGCGACGGCGATTTCCCAGGGTGCCTTCGTCAGTGTCGCGGCCGGATCGAGGCACGCCCTCGCCCTCAAGCGCGACGGCTCGCTCTGGGCGTGGGGACAGAACGACTGCGGTCAGCTCGGCCTCGGTGATAAGGAGGCCCGCGACCGTCCCACGCGCGTCGGCGGTGACAGCGACTGGGCGGCGGCCGTGGCCGGATCGCGTCACTCCCTCGCCCTCAAGCGGGACGGTTCGCTGTGGGCGTGGGGATCCAATGCCGACGGTCGACTCGGCCTCGGTGACAGAGAGGACCGCTATCGCCCCGCACGCGTCGGCGGCGATAGCGACTGGGCGGCGGCGGTGGCCGGATGGGGCCACACCCTCGCCGTCAAGCGCGACGGCTCGCTGTGGGCGTGGGGCGACAACGGCAGGGGCGAGCTCGGCCTCGGTGACACAGGCAAGCGCGACCGTCCCACGCGCGTCGCCGGCGACAGCGACTGGGCGGCGGCCGTGGCCGGAACGCGCCACACCCTCGCCGTCAAGCGCGACGGCTCGCTGTGGGCGTGGGGCGACAACGGCGACGGCGAACTCGGCCTCGGCGACACAGACAAGCGCGACCGCCCCACGCGCATCGGCGACGACAGCGACTGGGCCGCGGCCGCGGCCGGATGCGGCCACACCCTCGCCCTCAAGCGCGACGGCTCGCTCTGGGCGTGGGGGTTGAACCAGGCCGGTCAGCTCGGCCTCGGCGACACGAACAAGCGCGACCGCCCCACGCGCATCGGCGACGACAGCGACTGGGCGGCGGCCGCGGCCGGATGGGGCCACACCCTCGCCCTCAAGCGCGACGGCTCGCTCTGGGCGTGGGGCGACAACGGCGACGGCGAACTCGGCCTCGGTGACAGAGAGTACCGGGACTGCCCCACGCGCGTCGGCGTCGAAAGCGACTGGGCAGCGGCCGTGGCCGGCTTTCACCGCTCCCTCGCCCTCAACCGCGATGGCTCACTCTGGGCGTGGGGGTGGAACCACAGCGGTCAGCTCGGCCTCGGCGACGCCGCGTTCACCGACCGGCCCACGCGCGTGCCGCTCACATGAATGGCGCGGGTCTCGCCGGTCTCGGGTTCTCGTTGCTGCGGTGGGCCGAGAAGCAGCCAGAGCGGCGGGAGTGTCTACAGAGGCAGGTGAGACGTCGCGTCACGGTATTGCGGTGGTCGGCGCCTGCCGCCGCGGTCGCGGTGGCCGGCAGGAGTGGCCGTGCCCAGGCGGCACGGCACGTGTGGTTGGCAAGTGCGTGTTGGCCGCGAGCCGCCGACAGACGCGGCGCGTTCACCAGAGCCATCATGCCTGCCGAGACGCCGGTAGCTGACGAGGAGGGCCATGCTGGTCGCGACCTTCGGACCGAGCTCGAGCTTCGCGGGCAGGACCATCACGTTCGAGAACGAGGAGTTCGTCCACGAGGTCCTCGGCCCCATCTCCGCCGCCGAGGTGAGGGACTACGACCGCAAGGGCTGGCTGGAGTGGCCGATGGACGGGATGCGTGCTTGGGTCGGTTCACCCGATGAGGCGCTCGTGCCTGAGGCCGGCGCGGCACGCGAACCCGTTTCTGTACCGACGCCGTCTGCTTCCAGCCTTGCGAGGGCCGCGTGGACGAACCGCTGCCCGGCTTGCCGGCAGGCTGCGCTGGCGCCGGGCGAGCCGAAGACGCCGTTCTTCGGCGGCGCGCCCAAGTCCGTCTGGATGTGCCCGCGTTGTCAGTCCGAGTTCGTGCAGAAGGCCGTGCCCGCGGGCGGCGGCGCGGCGACCTATGAGCTCAAGCGAGCCGGCGCCGCTGGGGCCGCCGTCGCCAAGCGCTTCGCCAAGGAGGCGCTGGCTCCCGAGGAGTGGGCCCGCACCGCGGCAGGGGGAGTCTCGGACGGCGAGATCGCGAGCGCCGATCTCGAGAGCTTCCTCGGCGCCCTCCGCGACGGCTCCACGACCTTCCGGCTGCCCGAGGGGGAATCGCCGGTCGCCCTGAAGAGGGGCGAGCTCGTGTCGGTTCTGTGCCCAGACGTGATCCTGCGGGAACCGCGCCGCGTGACGCAAGGGGTCTACGGCGGCCCCCGGGTGCCCTCGCCAAGAAGCTTTCGTTCAACCTTGGCGCGTTCCGCGCCGCGCCCCACGAGGAGCTGCACGACGTCGACCGCGGCACCCTCGTGCTCACCAACAAGCGTTACACGTTCATGGGCGAGAAGCGCACGGTCAACGCCAACTTCAGCCAGATCGTGAGCATCGAGCCCCACCGGGACGCCGTCGCCGTCCACCGCGCCAACAAGCAGCGCCTGGAGATGTGCTGCAACCTCGACCGCTACGGCTTCCCCTTCGAATGGGAAGGGCGCACCCACGAGGCGATCCGCACCGGCCGCGTCGTGGCCTGCGCCTTCGCGGGCCTGATCGCGGAGAGCGAGGCGACGCCTCCCGCCCGCAGGCCTGCCTCCGCGGCCCGCACCAAGGCTGCGGAGCCGGGCAGCACGCCAAGCACCGTGGATGAGCTCGAGCGGCTGGCGAAGCAGCGCGCCAGCGGTGTGCTCAGCGACGAAGAGCTCGCCAAGCTCAAGGCCAAGATCATTGGCTGAGACGGCGCGCCACTCTAACGCCACTCCGCGGAAGTCCAGCAGCGAGCCTGACAAGTCACGGACGCCGCCGCCGTGAGGCACGAGCCGCCCGAGGGCCTTGTACCTGCTCTGCGCATCGCGCTGCGCGGGGGTGGTCGCTACACGTCTGCCTGCCGAACGTCACGGAGCTGCTGCCCTGCGCCACGTCGAAGTCCGTGCCGCTGACGTTGAGGGTCGCGCGGCCGTCGCCGGCGGCGAGGATGGCGCCGCCAACGACAACGTCACTCTTCAGCCATGGGCTCCGAAGGAGGCCTCAGCTCAACGCCAAGCCGCCGCTCGAGCGAGATCCCCTCTTCTGTGTTCTTGACCCAGATGGCGAGAAAGTCGGCCACGTCCGCAGGTGCTCCGGATACAGTGCCCTGAGGCTTGCCGGTTTCGGAGTTCATCATCAGGAAGGTAACGTCACCCATGGCTCATCCACCTCGATCTCAAGATTCGGCACTACCATCAAGCTATCGGCGGCGGCAACCGCGAACGTGAATGTCCGCCCAGGCCCTCCACCATAGCCCACCTTTCGGACGGATAGGTTGACAAGCGAGGGCCCGCATCGGTCTTCGAACCCGTGAGCGTCGGCGCAGCCTCCCACCAAGCAAGCGGTTCAGCGGACGCGTCCCAACCAGGATGTGGACCATGAACGGTAGCGAGCGCGTCGCGGGTCTGCGACACGGTGAACGTCCCGCCTGCCGTCATCAGCGCATGGTAGATTGAGCTCATGAGCGACAGAGCGACAGCAATCAACCCCGATCTTCTCACGTGGGCGCGCGAGCGGGCGGGCCTTTCCCTGTCTGACGTGGCGCACTACATGCATAAGGGTGCTGACGACGTTGCTGCGTGGGAAGCCGGCGAAGCATGGCCCACGTACAGACAACTTGAGAAGCTGGCCGAGGGCCTCTTCCATCGCCCAGTCGCCCTCTTCTTCCTTCCGGAGCCCCCGGAGGAACTGGCCGCTCAGCAGGAGTTCCGCACTCTGCCGGACTTCGCTATCACCGGTCTCGGTGCTGATGCGCGCTTTGCCCTGCGGCTTGGCCGCTCATACCAAACGTCGCTCCGGGAATTGACCGGGGGGATGAACCCCTCCGATCGGCGCCTGTGGCGTGATCTGCGACTCGACCGCTCCTCCGACGTGATGTCCTCAGCCCGGCAGCTGCGCAGCTACCTCGGCGTGACTCTGGAGGAGCAGCGGTCGTGGCGCACGACTGCGGAGGCCATGGCGGCGTGGCGGGGCTGCGTGGAGGATGCCGGCGTTTTTGTGTTCAAGAGATCCTTCAAGCAACGTGACGTCTCGGGATTCTGCCTCACGGACGATGAGTTCCCCATCATCATGGTGAACAACAGCACTCCGTTCTCGCGCCAGATCTTCACCCTGTTCCACGAGGTCGCGCATCTGCTCTACGGCCTCAACAGCATCACCACCGCCGATGGCCGCTTCGTCGATCGCATGTCAGGCTCCCGGCAGTCCATCGAGGTTGCCTGCAACCAGCTTGCCGCGGAGCTCCTTGTGCCGCGCGACGCCTTTCCTTGGGAGAGGATCGATCGAGACGATCCCGCGGCCTCCGTTGCCGCCGTCGCGCGCACCTTCAACGTGAGCCGCGAGGTCATCCTGCGCCGCGTTCTCGACAGAGGCTGGATCGACCCGGTGTCCTATCGCGACTGCGTGCAGGGCTGGGCAACCGACAGTGAAGCGGGCCGCGCCGGCGATGGTGGCGACTACTACAACAACCAGGCGGCCTACCTCGGTGACGCGTACCTTCGCCTCGCCTTCTCCCGGTACCGCGCCGGGATCATCAGTGACTCCGATCTCGCTGAGCACCTGGGCGTCAAAGCGCGCAACATCGCGAAGCTCGAAGAGAAGGTCGCGAGCAGGATCTGATGTCCGCCACCTATGTCCTCGACACCAACTCGTTCCGCGTCTTCGGCAACTACTACCCAGAGAGCTTCCCGTCCTTCTGGGACCAGATCGAGAAGCTGGTCGTCGACGGGCTGCTTGTGTCATGCAGGGAGGTCGCCAAGGAGCTAGAGCTTCAAAGCTCCTCGGAGCACTTGAATGCTTGGGTCGACAGCCACCCACGCCTGTTCCTCGACCCAACGAAAGAGGAGATGGAGTACGTCGCCCAGATCTTCCGGGTGCCGCACTTCCGGCAGCTGATCGGCGTGAATCAACAGCTCAAAGGCTCGCCCGTCGCCGACCCGTTCCTTGTTGCCCGCGGGGCTCTCCTGGGCGCGAGCGTCGTGACAGAGGAGGCGCTGAAACCGAACGGGGCCAAGCTGCCGAACGTGTGCGAGCACTTCGACGTTCGGTCCACGAACGTCCAGGGCTTCCTGGTGGGAGCAGGCTGGCGATTCTAGGTCTGGGTCCCGAGGCGTTCAAGCGGACGCCGTCAACCGCGTCAAGAACGCACGGCGTTTTGCACCTGGTTGTCACAGACGACCATCGTCACCGCGCGCGTACATCGTCATCCTTGTGCCAGGGACAAGCCTCCGGCTACTCTCGACGAAGTGTCTGCCCCATCTCTGAACAGACCCCACGGCTCGCCCGTCATGTAGAGTCGCATGGTCGGCCCCCTGGAGGTTGGGTGATGTTCACCGCATTCAACGTGTCCCACTTCCGACGCTTCGAGGCTCTGCAGCTGGACTCGTTGTCTCGGGTGAACCTGTTCACCGGCCCCAACGGGGCCGGCAAGACCTCTCTGCTGGAAGCGCTCTTCATTTGGAGTGGGGCCTTCATGCCTGAGCTGGCTCTTCGCGTGAACGTGTTCCGCGGCATGGAGACCATGCAGCTGCCTCGCCAGCGCCCCAGCGGAACTGTGTTCCGGTCGCTGTTCTACGACATGGACCCAGGCCGTCCCGTCGTGCTCGAGGGTGTCGATCTCGACGGAACAGTCGTGCGCGTCGAGGTCAGGGTGCCTGCAGCGGCTGCAACTGGGAGCTCCATGGTGGGCGCGTCACCCACCGCCGCAGATGCGGACTCCGGCGCCGATGTGGACGCCCTCGAGCTCACGACGGTCGTTGGCGGTGCGCCCCCCGTGGTCTCAATGCTGAAGGTCGTCGATGACGGGATCCGGTCCGAAGGACAGCGTCCCGCTCGGGTCGCCGCGGTGTTCCTGGGCGGCCGGACCGAGTCGTCGGCCCATGAGATGGCGACCCGACTCGGAAAGGTGGTGGTCGCGAAGCGACTCGACAGGGTCGTGCACGCACTGCAGGTCCTCGAGCCGGAGCTGCGTTCTTTGGCGAGCGTGGTCGAGGGCGACAAGACCGTGGTGTACGCGGACATCGGTCGCGACGAGCTGGTTCCGCTGTGGCTGCTCGGCGGCGGAATCAATCATTTGGCGCATATCGTGCTTGCCATTTTGGAGGAGGACGGACGAGTCGTCCTCATCGATGAGATCGAGAACGGAGTCCACTACTCGGCTCTGCCGGACGTGTGGCGGGTGATCGACAGGGCGGCCGTCGCCGCTGGTGCGCAGGTGTTTGCCACCACCCACAGCCGGGAGTGCGTGGCTGCTGCGCATCAGGTGTTCTCCGAGACCTTGGACTACGGGCTGAGCGTGCGCAGGCTGGAGCCGCACAACGGACGCATCGATGCCGTCGCGTACGACAGGGAGAGCTTGGAAGCCAGCCTGGACGCTGGGTTCGAGGTGCGATAGTGGAGCAGCGGCCGACCTCGATAACGAGCCGCGTCCTCGTGCTGTGCGAAGGCCGGGACGAGGTGGGTCTCCTCGATGCCATGGCGGTGCATATGGGCGTCGACGTGCAGTGCTTGGACTGCGGTGGCAGTCGGCAGTTCGGCAGCCGGATCAAGGCGGTGGTCCGGATGCCGGGGTTCTCCGGCGTCGCGTCGTTGGCGGTGGTCCGCGACGCTGAGAGCGATGGGCGGGCCGCGGCGCAGAGCGTTCAATCCCATCTCGCATCACAAGGTCTCGCCGTCCCTTCCGGCCCGCTGGAGCTGGCGCGCGGACCTCACGGTCCGGCGACCGCCTTCCTCGTTGTCCCGTCCGCTGACGCGAGCGGCATGCTCGAGGACCTCGTGCTCAGGATGATGGCCGACCTCGACTCGTGGCCGTGCCAGGAGGCCTACTTCGATTGTCTGCGGGATCGAGGCCTGGACCTGGATCGACACCTGAGCAAGCGACGCGTGCAGGCGGGACTCGCCGCGATTCCCGGCAGGGTGGTGCCTCGCAACATCGGCGAGGCCGCTCATCAGGGCAGCCTGGGGCTGGACCACGCCGCGTTCGCGGACGTGCGCCGGCTTCTGGAGTTGGTAACGACGTCCACCGTCGCGTGATCTCGGCGTTGTCGACGAGAAGCCGTGATGCTAGGCGCCCGTACGAGCGTCGACCCCTGTCCGCGCCGGCGATTGTGGCGACTACTACAACAACCAGGCAGCCTACCTCGGCGACGCGTACCTTCGACCGGCCTTCGATCGGTCTGAAGAGGCAGCCGTTCAAAGCCAATCGCCGATTCCGCCCGCGAGGTGAGGTATCCTTTGCGCACGAGTGGCAGGTCGACTCCTACGGCACTACGTGGCCTGCTCAGACTCGAACTGGGCACCGAACAGAGGACGCCACGTGGTGAGCTCTCGGCAGCATGCGTCTGCTCCAGTCCTGGAGTACCTCCGCGTCAAGAACTACCGGGCTCTGCGAGACCTCGAGCTCAAGGACCTGACGCCTCTCACGGTGTTTCTTGGGCCGAACGGCAGCGGCAAGTCGACGGTCTTTGACGTCTTCGCGTTCTTGTCCGAGTGTTTCTCCACAGGATTACGTGCGGCCTGGGACAAGCGTGGCAGGTTCAAGGAGCTCCGCACGAGGGACAGCAGCGGGCCGATCGTCGTGGAGCTCAAGTACCGCGAGCAGCCTTCGGGGCCCAAGGCATCGCCACTGATCACTTACCATCTCGCGATCGACGAGGATGCCTCGGGCCCGTTCGTAGCCGAAGAGTGGCTCAGGTGGAATCGCAAGGGGCGCGGAAGGCCGTTTCGCTTCCTCGACTTCCGGAATGGCGAAGGTCTGGTCGCGTCCGGCGAAGCCCCGGACGATGAAGACGAACGAATCCCCGAGGCGCTCGCGTCCCGGGAGTTGCTGGCAGTGAACACGCTTGGTCAGCTCGCGAGAAACCCTCGCGTCAGCGCTCTGCGTGGCTTCATCAGCGGTTGGTACTTGTCGTACCTTAGCGCCGACAATACCCGGGGCGCCCCTGAGGCAGGGGCGCAAGAGCGACTGTCACAGTCTGGCGACAATCTCCCGAACGTCATCCAGTACCTCAAGGAGCGGTATCCAGAACGGCTGCTGGAGATCGTGGACGTGCTCACGCAGAGAGTCCCGAGGCTCGAAAGCGTGGACGCCAGTCTATTGGCCGACGGGCGTCTTCTCCTTCAGATCAAGGACGCACCCTTCGCACAGCCGATCCTGGCGAAGTTCGCGTCTGACGGCACTCTGAAGCTGCTGGCGTACCTGACGGTCCTGTACGACCCAGTGCCGCCGCAGCTCATCGGTATCGAGGAGCCGGAGAACCAGCTTCATCCGCGGCTTCTGCCTGTGCTCGCCGAGGAGTGTCGGGCCGCCTCCTCGCGATCCCAGCTCATGGTGACGACTCACTCACCATTCTTCGTCAACGGTCTGCGGCCGGAAGAGACCTGGATCCTCTTCCGCGACGCCGCCGGCTTCACGCAGTCGCGACGGGCCTCAGCCATCCCCAACATCCTCGATTTCGTCGCTCATGGTGGTCAATTGGGCCACCTCTGGATGGAAGGCTATTTCGACGTCGGCGATCCCCTGCATACGAGTGCCGGCGAATCCGTCCGCCTGGTCACGTGACCTGCACGCACGTCGAGCTGCTCCTCGAGGAGCTATCGGCCGAAGCTGCCTTGAGGATTCTCCTGCCGAGGATGCTCCCCCCGCAGGTGACTTATGACATCCATCCTTTCCAGGGGAAGCTCGACTTGCTGGGTAAGCTGCCGCAGCGCCTCGGGGCTTACTCGAAGTGGCTACCGGATGACTGGCGCGTCGTGGTGCTGCTGGACGAGGACCGCGAAGACTGCGTGTCTCTCAAGATGCAGCTTGAGGGCTTCGCGCTGGGATCCGGGTTGACGACGAAGTCGTCCCCCGGCGCAGACGGTTCCTTCGCAGTGCTCAACAGAGTCGCGGTAGAGGAGCTTGAGGCCTGGTTCTTCGGCGATGTGCAAGCCATGGCATCGGCATACCCCGGGGTGCCGCTCTCGCTGGGTGCTCGGAGCGGATTCCGCGACCCCGATGCCATTCGCGGCGGAACCTGGGAAGCCCTGCAGCGGGTTCTTCAGAAAGCCGGTCATCACATGGGGGGCCTTCGCAAGGTGGAAGCGGCGGAGAAGATTGCGGCGCATATGGAGCCGGGCCGCAACCGCTCGCGCAGCTTCCAGTGCTTCGCCTCCGGCCTCGCGGACATCGGGTAGCTGACGCCATTCTCTCGGTGCCTCGGATGTTCGCGCTACTGATCGCCGATCAGGTCGAAGAGGAACCGTGGCCCAAATGCGCTCGTGGAGGCGCTTGATGGCTATCGATCTCAACCGCGAAGCTGAAGCCGTGCGAGCGGACGGCGCTCGCCTGCAAGGTGAAGGCTGGCTGGGCGACACCAGCTCTCCGTCCCGAGTGGCCGAGTACGTGGCTGCCAGCGAGCTTGTCGAGCGGCTCAGCCCGGGCGAGGTCGTCGAGATCGTCCGGCAATGGCTCGACGTCGACGTGGCCGCCGAGAACTCGGCCGCCGTGCGCGAGCTCGCGCGCGACATTCTTGTGAAACGCGCGCAAGCCTGACCTCTCAGGCTGCTGCCCGACAACGGCGCGCGCAACTTGGCATTGGCTGCGTGCCTCTCGGCGCTCCTCTCAGCTACGCTCGAGGCGACGTGATGAGGCCGAAGGCGCTGTAGCCGTTGAAGAAGTACTCGGCTCTGAAGCGCGTGGTCTCGCCGTCCGCGGTCTCGATGGCGACTTCATCAGCGATCACGTCAGCGATGTCTCGGCCGGGCACCCAGACGGCGGCGACGTGCGCGTTGTTCTCGTCCGTGAGACCGCGTCCGAAGCGCTGCTCGAAGCTTGGTGAGGGGACGCTGTAGCGCACCGAGGTTCGCCGAGAGCCGTCATCGTCCAGGCCGTCGTCTTGGTAGACCGCCAGGAGGCATGGCCTCAGGCTCGTCTCAACGAGGTGCCGCGCCGTCGATTCGAACGAAGCATCGAACGCTCCAGCGGTCTCCTTGACGGTGAGAGCCGAGATGGGCAGAGACGCCGTCTCGAGCTTGAAGCGACGGCCTTTGAACTGCAGCTCCGCGGCGAAGGCGTTCGCTTCGCGCTCCTCGACGCGGGCGGCGCGGAAGCCAAGATCCCGGTCGCCGCAGACGATGATCTGGCCCTGGTGGTCGGGCAGCACGTAGTGGGCGATCTCGTGCAACGAGCTGAAGCGAGATCGCCGGACGTCCATCGCGGCGTCCACGGCGATCAGTCGCTCTTGATAGTCCAAGAGCGCTCGCACGGCATCTCCGGAGACCGTGCGTGCTTCGGGAAGCGTCTCTGCGAAGTCCGTCGAGACGCTTCGCAGCCCCAAGAAGTCGACGAGCGCCCTGGAATCGGTCGGGCCGACTTCCCGCTGATCGGTCTCTGCCAGCAGGTGCTCGACAAGCTCGTCCAATGATGGCACGAGCGACGTTGTCGCCTGTGACTTGCTCATGCCGCGCCTCACTGCCCCTTGACGAGTTTACGAAGACGCGCCCGAAGATTCTGAGCGGTCTGGCTATCCAGCTCGCCCCCGTGAGCGGCCAAGGCGAAGACGGAACCTGCTTTGGCCTCGGGCAGACCAGCGAAGTACTCGCGAATCTCGCGCTGTCGCTCCGGATTCCGTCGCGACTCGATCTGGAGAAGGACCTCAGGATTCTGGTCGGCAAGCCGGATCAGATTGTCCATCGACTTGGTCTGTGCGGAGAGACCCAGCTCCCAGCGGGTGTACGTCTTCTCACCGACGCCGAGCAGCTTCGCCATCTCACGTTGTGACAGACCGACCCGCTTGCGGACGTCCTGCACCTCAAGCGGGCTCAGCAGCCCTTCGAGCCGGTAGCGCTCCGCCTCGATTCGCGCCACCAGATCAGGGGGTAGCTCCTCTTCGTCGCACGACCCACAGACCCACCACGTGGCATCGTCAAAGCGCGACGACTCGACCGGGAAATCGGCGGGCCACTCGAAGACGAACGTCCCATGCTTCTCAGCAAGCTCGCCCTTGCCACAGACAGCGCAACGGGTGTCAGTCATGCGCTTTGGCCTCCTTCGTCCTTGTGAGCCGAGATGATGAGTAGCAGTTCCGCCCGGCTCCCACGGATGACCACACTGACCTTGACGAACATCTTCACTCCCTCGATGACGGGATACACCTCGTAGGCTGGTTCGGCGATGTGGTTCGGGTCCTCCGTATTGATCGTGGCGATCACCGTCTCTCCGGCATCTATCCAGTCGCAGATCGCTTGGCATACGCCGGCCTTGTTGATGCGGAGCGATGTCATGTCTCTGAGGCATCGGTTAGTGGTCCGCACCAAGTCGGGAAGCGCTGCCAGTTGGCGGATGGTACGGATGACCTTGCGGTCCGTGAGCTCCCATCGCTTTGGGATGCGAGGCATGGTATCATTTGATACCGGTTAGGCCAAGATGTCAAGGTGGAGGAACCCGGCACTTGGGCGTTCGCGGACGTTGGCTGCGTGGCGGCGCCAGTGGAGCCGGTGCGATTGGAAGGGTGCATGAAACGCGACATGGATCTCGTTCGGGCGATTCTGCTTGCGGTGTCATGCGGACGACCAGGATGGTGAAGACGTCTGCCATCGGCGGATTCGATGAGCTTGCGAGGCTGGCGCGCCAGATGACCGCAATTGGCACCACCTACTCCGGCTATCCGACGAAGGTTCGGGGGCAGGACGCGACGGCAGCGGCCCTGACACAAACGCTCTCAAAGAGCGCCATTCTCGATGTCGCGCTCTTGCGTTCGGCTCAGAGCATCCTTGGTCAGACCAACGCCTTCCTGCCAGTGACTCCGTTGATGAACTCGCTGCTCGGCGCCAACCGGAATCTCACCCAAATCGTCGAGCAGATTGGCTTGCCAAAGAGCAGCGTCGCCGCCGCATTCTCCGGCCCAGGAGGAGTGCACGAGATTCTCCGGAGCGCTGGCCTGCCGCCAACGCTCACCGCATCGTTGGCCCAGATGGATATGAGCCGGATGCTTTCTGCGTCACTCGTCGCGCAGCAGAGGCTCGCCGCTCTGGACCGCGTGCCTCTTGGGAGTCTGGTGGGCGCTGACGCGACGTTCCGGCGCTCTGTTGCGGCGCACCTCGGTAGGCTGACTCGGTCCTACGAACGCGTTCTCGCCGCGGCCACTCAGCCGTCGCTCGTCGCACGTCTCCCTCTGATTACTGCCTACGTCCCCGTTGAGTACTACCGTCATGTTCGGACACTCGAGTCAGTCAGCATCCTGGCGGTCGACGCGGACGACGCTCTGGTCACCGTCGACGCATCACTCGAGGAAGCGGTTCCGGGCATCGATGATCTGCTCCGTGAGTTCGATGGCTCGCTTTGCCCGCTTCTGGTGGGCGCTCGGCAGGCTTTGGCCGGCAGGAACCCGGACCGCGCACGTCACGTGACGACGTCCCTGCGCGAGCTGTTCACCCAGGTGCTGCATGCGCTCGCGCCAGACGATGGTGTGCGGTCCTGGACCTCCCATGCCGACCATTTCCACAACAAACGGCCAACTCGTCGCGCGCGCCTGCTGTACATCTGTCGCAACATCAATGAGGGCGCATTCACCGATCTTGTGGAGGACGACGTAAGAGCCGCACTGTCATTCTTCGACCTCCTCAGCGATGGCACGCACACGGTGGAATCCCGGCTGTCAACGGCGCATCTGATATCGACGGTGGCGCGAATGGAGTCGCTGCTGGTCTTCTTGTTGCAGATCCGAAATGACGAATAGGGGCCGAAATGCTTCAGGAGCCAGCGCGAACATGGACCCAAGCGGACCTCGAGCAGCTGATCGCCGATCAGGTCGAAGAGGGACCGCGGCTCGAGTACAAGGCGTCTCTGCCACTTGGCACTGCCTCCCAGAAGGGCGCGGCGGCGAAGAACGTGTCCGCGCTGGCCAACAGCTTCGGGGGCAGACTGATCATCGGCCTGAAAGAGGACGAGCGCCCCGGGGAGAACGTGCCGGCGGAGATCACCCCGCTCACCGACCCGGCATATCGTGATCAGCTGATCGACACGCTCGTGGGTCGTTGCCTCCCGGCCGTCGCCTTCGATGCCGTTCCCATCCCCATCGAGGGCGGTGGCTACTGTCTCTTGGTGGAGGTCGAGGAATCTCTCTCCCCGGTGATGGTGTCCGGCAAGGGTCAATCACGGTACTACCACCGCGTCGACTCCAAGGCGCTGCCGATGGGCGAACGCGAAGTCCGGGAGCGCTCTGCCCGTATGGAGACGCGCGCCGACGTCGTCGACCGCCTCATCGACGAGGCGAAGCCCACGCGGATGATCGGCGCCGGCATCAGAGACACACCACCGTGGTGCACGCTGCAAAACCTCCATCACCGGTTCGACTCCGGTCGCCGCCTCCAAGCCTTGTCCCTGCGCCTGGCGATTTCCGATGATGCGCGTCCACGCGCGCAACAGTCGATTCGGCAAAACGGCCGACAAACTGCTCACGAGACGCGGCGGCACAGTCTCGCATGCCGTAGCCCAAGCCATCACGCCGACCCGTCCGGCCCTGGTGCTACGGTGACCATGGTAGCGGACAGAATTCGCCCCCGTAACGAGGCGAGCCGGCAGTAGGGAGGAGCCATGGGTTCTGCAGAGCGGCGCAAGAAGGCAACGAGTGAGGCTCAGGAGCGGGTTCTCACCTCCTGCGCCCGCAGGTGCGCATTCTGCTATGGCCTCAACGGGGACTTGGACCGCAAGCAGGGACAACTCGCGCACATTGATCGAGATTGATCCAACTCAGCGGAAAGCAACCTCGCCTTCCTCTTCCTCGACCATCACGCTGAGTACGACACCAAGACCAGCCAGGCGAAGGGCTTGGCGCCGCGCGAGCTCTCGCGGTACAAGACGGAGCTTGGGAGAGCGATCGCCAACAAGGAACATCGCGGTGCCACGGCTCAACTGGACGGGCAAGGCGGAAGAGGCGGAGGCGGCAACGCCGCTGGCAGGAACAGCCTTGTTGTCGGAGGCAAAGGCGGCAAGGCTGGTGGACCTGGAGGGGGGCGCGGAGGCGACGGTGGCGGCGGTGACGCGAGCGGGGAGGGCTCGATCGTCATCGGCGGCGACGGAGGGGATGCTGGTCGTGCCGACGGCCGCGGCGGAGCCGGTGGTGCAAGTCCGTTGAAGAAGCTCTCTGCGGAGATCCTGGCGTCCTTCGGACTGACCGGGAGCGAGGGCTACGGTCAAGGCGGGCGCGGCGCCAGCTCCGCTGAGTACGATCGCAGTCTCAGGCTGCTCTGCCGTCTGAGTGGGGAGTACGCATCAACGCACCCCAGTAGTCCCATGACGCCGATGCCTGGGTCTTGATGCCCCCGGTGGAGTGGGTCAACGATCGGCTGTCTGACATGCGAGAGAGCTTCCGCGTGGAGTTGGTCGACAACGAAACCGGCTTCTTCTTGCGGCCAGTCGTTCAGATGTAAAGACCGAGCGCCATGCACCGCAGATCGCCCAGGATGCTTGCGACGGCGATCCGCAGCCCACGCCGCGTGGCACGGCATCGACGTGCGCGTCGCCAGTCTGCGACACGGTGAACGCCCCGTCTGCCGTCGTCAGCAAATGGTAGATTGGGCTCATGAGCGATAGGGCGACAGCACTCAATCCCGATCTTCTCACGTGGGCGCGCGAGCGAGCGGGCCTATCCCTGTCTCACGTGGCGCACTCCATGCGCAAGGGCGCGGACGACGTTGCCGCGTGGGAGACCGGCGATGCATGGCCCACCTACAGACAGCTCGAGACTCTGGCTGAGGGCCTCTTCCATCGCCCAGTCGCCCTCTTCTTCCTGCCGGAGCCCCGGGAGGAACTGGCCGCTCAGCAGGAGCTCCGTACTCTGCCGAGCTTCGATATCACCGGCCTCGGTGCTGATGCGCGCTTCGCCCTGCGGCTTGGCCGCTCATATCAAGCGTCGCTCAGGGAGTTGACCGGCGGCTTGAACCCGTCGGAGCGACGTCTGTGGCGCGATCTCCGACTCGACCGCTCATCCGATGTGATGTCCGCAGCCCGGCAGCTGCGCAGCTACCTCGGCGTGACTCTGGAGCAGCAGCGATCGTGGCGCACGACTGCGGAGGCAATGGCGGCGTGGCGCGGCTGCGTGGAGGGTGCCGGCGTCTTTGTGTTTAAGAGATCCTTCAAGCAACGTGATGTCTCCGGGTTCTGCCTCACTGACGACGAGCTCCCCATCATCATGGTGAACAACAGCACGCCGTTCTCAGGCCAGGTCTTCACCCTGTTCCACGAGGTCGCGCATCTGCTGCACGGCCTCAGCAGCATCACGACCGCCGATGGCCGCTTCGTCGATCGCATGTCAGGCTCCCGGCAGTCCATCGAGGTCGCCTGCAACCAGCTTGCCTCGGAGGTACTGGTTCCGAGCGGGGCCTTTCCTTGGGAGAGCATCGATCGAGACGATCCCGTGGCCTCTGCTTCCGCCGTCGCGCGCACGTTCAACGTGAGCCGCGAGGTCATCCTGCGTCGCGTCCTCGACAGAGGCTGGATCGACCCGGTGTCGTATCGCGACTATGTGCAGGCATGGGAAACCGACAGCGAAGTGGGCCGCGCCGGCGATGGCGGCGACTACTACAACAACCAGGCGGCCTACCTCGGTGACGCGTACCTTCGACTCGCCTTCTCTCGGTACCGCGCCGGGATCATCAGCGACTCCGATCTCGCTGAGCACCTGGGCATCAAAGCCCGCAATATCGCGAAGCTCGAAGAGAAGGTCGCGAGCAGGATCTGATGTCCGCCACCTACGTCCTCGACACCAGCTCGTTCCGGGTCTTCGGCAACTACTACCCAGAGAGCTTTCCGTCGTTCTGGGACCGAATCGAGAAGCTGGTCGCCGACGGGCTGCTCGTGTCGTGCAGGGAGGTCGCCAAGGAGCTGGAGCTTCAAAGCTCCTCGGAGCACTTGAATGCTTGGGTCGACAGCCACCCACGCCTGTTCCTCGACCCCACGAAAGAGGAGATGGAGTACGTGGCTCAGATCTTCCGTGTGCCGCACTTTCGGCAGCTGATCGGCGTGAAGCAGGTTGGAGCGAGGCCTGTCAACAGACGATAGACTCACGAGGTCGGCAGCAGGTTTCCACAATCGTCCGGCACTCAGGGGGCGTTGAGCAAGATGATCAAGCGCATCCATCTGAGGGGCTACAAGTCCTTCGCCGACCTCGACATCGAGCTGCGCTCGTTCACCGCTCTGCTTGGGCCGAACGGCGCCGGGAAGAGTAATCTCCTCGACGCCTTGCAGCTCCTGTCTCGGCTCGGGACGAGTCCCACCCTCAAGGACGCATTCGCGCCGCCATACCGCGGCCAGCAGCTGGAGTCGTTCACGTTCGGGCCGAACGGCATGCGTGACCTGCTCCAACAACAGGAGGCGTCGTTCGTCATCGAGGTAGACGTCGAGCTGTCCCCCAGCGTGGTGGAGAGGGTCAGCCGGCAGGTACGCGACATGAAGCGACTTGGAACCAGCAGCGAGTCAGACGCGCCGCTGACGAAAGAGAAGTCACCGGTTCGCGAGCGCAGGCTGAGATACCGTGTGGAAGTGGGCATCGAGCCTCGCTCAGGCATCCTGTTCGTCAAGGATGAGTACCTTGGCGCCCTCGACCGGCAGTGGCAACCCGCGACAAGAGCGCCGTTCCTTGAGCGGATGGAAGGCCATCTCCGCTTGAGAATGGAGAAGCAGGCACACCCGACCTACCACGACCTCAGCCTTCCGTACACGATCCTCTCCAGGCCACTGTACGCTCCGCACTTCCCTCATCTGGTGGCCATGCAGGAGGAGCTGCGCAGCTGGCTGTTCTTCTACTTCGAACCCAGGGAGCGAATGCGCGCCGCGAGCGCCGTGAAAGAGGTGCGACATATCGGGCTTATGGGGGAGGAGCTCGCCGCGTTTCTCAACACATTGAAGGCGACGGACGCAGCTCAGTACGCCGCCATTGAGGAAGCTCTTAGGGCCGTCATCCCGTCGATGAGCGGGATCCAGGTGGAAGTGTCCGAGCTCGGCGAGGTGGAGCTCAGGCTGCTGGAAGGAGAGAGGCCTATCCCCGCGCGGCTGCTTTCTGAAGGAACGCTGCGCATTCTCGGCCTCTTGTCCCTTTCGGGCATGAGGGACCGACCGTCGCTCATTGGCTTCGAGGAGCCCGAAAACGGCATCAACCCCCGTCGTATCCGGCTCGTGGCCGAGATACTCAGCAGTCTGACGGAGAGCGGCAGCACCCAGCTGATCGTGACGACGCACTCACCGATCCTTCCAGACTACCTGCCCGAAGAAGCTCTGTTCGTGTGCAGGAAGGAGCACGGCCAGACCACCATCCAACCCATCGAAGGCATGGGCGGGCTGTGGCTCAAGCGCGATGTCGAGGTCGCCCTGGATGCCGAGGAGGCCGATGGCGAGCTCGCCATCTCGTCAAGGGTGCTGCGCGGGGATTTTGATGCCTGATGCGCTGTCTGTCGCGCTGTTTGCCGAGGACGGAGCTCACGAGTTGCTGATTCGCCCACTTCTGGAGCGAGTGGCGGATGAGGAAGGCGCTCGCGTGACGGTGTCCGTTCGCAGCGCCACTGGCGGTCACGGAGCAGTGATGGGGGAGGCCCGGCTCTTCCTGCGAGATATCGTGCGCGGACGCCATCGGTCAAGCGATCTTGTGGTCGTCGCCACAGACGCGAATTGCGTGGGGCTGCGTCAACGCAGACGGGAAATGGACGACATGGTGGCGGACACAGGCTATGACGGAGTGCTCGTCGCGGCGATCCCGGACCCGCACGTGGAACGGTGGATGCTCCTCGATGGGAAGGCGTTCAAAGGCGCTCTCGGCAAAGGGTGTCCGGCGCCCGACAAGAAGTGCGAGAGAGACCGCTACAAGCAGCAGCTCAAGGCATGCGTGCGGGATGCCGGACGGCAGCCCGTCATCGGAGGGATGGAGTATGCAGCGGCTATCGCTGCGTCGATGGATCTGTCCGCCCTGGAGCGCCAGGACGACTCCCTTGCGCAGTTTCTCTCCGACTACCGGCGTGCGCTCGCGTCGTTCAGCCGGAGATAGCGGGGCCCGCTGGCCGGAGTCTGGGTGGGTGCAGCGGTGAAGCGCACCATGCGGCCTCTGCCCGCATTCACCGCATGCCTTGACGGCCGCTCGATGTGGCGGTGCGTGCAGTGGCGCGCGCGTCAAGCGTTTGGTGCTCGGCTTGACGAAAGGAGACGGCCATGACTGAGCGCATCAATGTGGGCGACACCGCCCGGGCGCGCGGCATGACCGCGATCGCCAGGGCAGCCGGGCGCACCAGCGAAACCCTGTACAAGGCGCTTCGTCCTGGTGCGCAGCCGTGCTTCGACACGATCAGCCGGGTGTGCGCGGCCTTGGGGGTGCGCCTCAAGGCGCAGGCCTTTCATCCGTGACCCGGGCTGTGCCATTCGCGGGCGAAGCTCAGCGTCATCCCATTCGTGGCATGACCAGCCATTCCGGCGGACGCCGCTGCGGCTCCGCTTCCTTCAGCATTCGGCGGAGGTAATGCATGATAGGCGAACCTGAACCGACCCCGCGGAAGATGTACTGGTCTGACGACGTCCGCGGGACCAGGCTCTGCCCCGACTGCCACGCCAGGCTCGTCCCGAAGCAGCGTGCGTATCTGCTGGTCGTGCGGCACGGGAAGTCACTGGACAGCCGGCTCGTGGGCAGCGCCGGCGGCCACTTCTGCCCTGCCTGTCCGGTCGTCGTGCTCGACAGGAAGCAGTTCAACGACTACGTTGCGGCAAGTCCCGACATTCGAGCCGGGAGCTCCTACATGGTGCCCGGCCTGCTCGACCTGTCCGCGGTACCGGAGGACAAGAGGGACTCGCCTTTCGACGAGGTCGACAACCCGCTGCCCTTGGTCAGATTCTCGAACCCGTAGCAGAGACCGCAGACCCGGCGCTCGTGAGCGCCTCGCCTGCGACTTCAAGCTCCCGCTCAAGACAGCGGCAAGCTCGCAAGAGGAGATCGGGCCGGCGCGCCGCAGGCGCCGGCTGAGTATTCCGGGTCAAGGTGGCCACTCGTCTGGCCTCCGTCGGAATCGTCGGCCGGACATAGTGCCATCGCGCGGCAGAGCGCGATTGCGGTCGCAGCGGCACGAATGTGACGCGAGCTGCCATGACCATCGACGAGCTCAGTCGAAGCGCTGCAGCTGGGTCCTTCGGCGCGGGCGAGTCTCGCCCGGGAGCTCCTCGCAAGCCTTGACGACCTCTCCGCGGTGGAGGTCGAGCAGCTCTGGCTCGAGGAGGCAGTCCGCCGCACTGAGGAGATGGCATCCGGCAAGGTGCGGCCGATCCGCATGCTCGATTCCCACCTTCACCTACTATGGGCCGGGTCAAGATGAGGACGAGCACCTCACCAAGTCCACTTCCCTCCATGACCGCGCCGCGTGAGCGTCATCCTCGGGCCGTCCAGGCGGCGCCCACCATTGTCACTCTCGCCCGCGTCCGGGGGTAGGCCTATCGTCATGGGGCACGGCTGACGGCCGGTCTCGCGTCCGAGGGGCACCCCATCGACTACAACATCTACTGCGACGAAAGCTGCCACGTCGAGCACGATCGCCAGAAGGTGATGGTGCTTGGCGCGCTCACGTGCTCGCAGGCCGACGCGCGTCGCGTCGCGGACGAGCTTCGGCGTCTCAAGGCGTCCCATGGTCGCCCACCGTCATTCGAGGCGAAGTGGAAGAAGGTGTCGACCGCCGGCGTCGGCCTCTACGCCGACTTGCTGGCGTACTACATGCGCGAGCCGGCTCTTGGCTTCCGCGCCGTACTGATCCCCGACAAGAGCCTGCTCAGGCACGACGCCTTCGGCCAGGATCACGACACGTGGTACTACAAGATGTACTTCACACTGCTCGACAAGCTGGCCGGCACCGGTGATCGGTACAGCGTCATCCGCTCGTCAACGGGCGGGAGGCGACCTTCTACCATCTCGTCTCCGAGGGCGCCGACGGGAGCGAGCGCATGCCCGACCCGCGCCGCTGTGAGCGCATTCGGTGGCCGCGGGCGATCATCGACGCGCTGGGCACGCACCGCGTGGTGGCTTGGCCCAACGAGCGCCGGGGCGATCGGCGCATCGTCATCGCGCTGCCGGACTTCACACATGCGGTCATCCTCGCTGACCGCGGCGACCACATCATGCTCTGGACGGCCTACGTGGTCGACGAAGCATATCGGCGCAAGCAGATGCGGGCGGAGTGGGAGAGAAGTGGCGGGGAAGACCCCCTTAAGGGCTGACGTCGCCCGCAAGCGGACGACGTCGTTGCTCTTTCTACGCGTGGTAGATGAGCCGTCAAGAGTATCGACCACGGACGCTGGGAGGTCAAGCGATTGCCAGAAGCGTCAACGCGTCGAGGGAGCCGGGCCGGTCATTCTGCCCAAAGAAGGAGGCTCTGACACTCCCGAGTCGACGTTATGACCGAGTCTCACGGCCTGGGCATAACCAGTGACTGTCGAACGTCAAGTAGTTCCCCACCCCGAGCGTCAAACAATTCCCCAACCGGTCTCGTGAGCTTCTTCTGCTCTGCCGGGCCTCCATTGGCGAGTTCCTCGCCCTGTCCCGGCCGCCGCCTCCGCCGGTTGCTCTTGCCCTCCACATGCACGTGGAGGGAGGAGCTCACGAGCCGGTGGAGCACCCCTTCGGCGACCACCGCGCTGGGAGACAACGCATACCAGTCCTTCGGTGAGCGGCTTGCGCATTCCGCCGCAGGCCGAACAGCGCCGCCCAACCCCATCAGGCCGGCGATGAGCCCGAAGGCATCAGCGACAAGGTCCTTGCCGCCGCATAGGGAATGCGCTCGCCCATGGACGTCGTCGTCCAGGCTGCTTCGCTGCGCGACATCTCGCTGAGGCGCCGGGAGGTCTTCGCCCCCAGCTGCCTCTCCACTGCTCGGAGAACGGTCAGCTCCGTTTCTGAGAACACGGAGAGGTTCGCGGGTCGCCGTGCGACAAGCACCTCACCCGACCAGTCGTCTCCGCACCTCTCCTCGACCTCGATGACGGCGTTCTCGAGGGCGTCGTCCCTGAGGCGCTCGTAGCGGTCGGGGATCGGCCCCTGCGGCGCGTGCGCGTAGGCGAGCCCCGTGATCGACGTCGCGTGCTCGCGATAGTGCAGGAAGTCGGCGTAGAACATCAGCTTCGCGAGCTTCGTCACGAACATGTCGGGCCGCGCGGCGAAGCAGGCGATCGTCTCGCGGACCTTGGCCAGCGAGAGCGGGGCATGGCCTCCGAAGCCGCCCTCGGCCCTCCGCGCGAGGAGACGCTCGAAGTCCTCGTCGCCACCCTCGCACTCCGCCGCGGCCGCCGCCGCCTCCCCCAGCCGCCGCTCGAGCGAAGCTCGCTGGCGCGGCGTGAGCCGCTCGCCGTGCGCCTCAAGCAGCGCGCGGATGTTCTCGGGGCGCCCGGCCATGCGCAGCTGCGCGTCGTGCGCCGCGTCCTGCAGCGAGCCCTTCTCGTAGCGGTGCAGAGTGACCTCGCCCCAACCGAGAAGCAGCGCGAACGCCCGCTGACCGAGCCCCCACCGGCGACGGATCCGCGCCATCTCGTCGGGCGGGAGCAAGCGGCGCCTGCGGCGGTACTCGGCGAACGCGCGGGCGAGCGTCTCGCCCTCGAGCTCGTCCAGCCAGACGTCTTCACCGCAGGTCGAGCACACGGCGACTCGGGCCTCGACCTCGATGTCTTCGCCACGTACCGGCAGAGTCTCGCGGCGGTCCTCGATGTGCACGTCGGCGTCCTTCATGCACGCACGGCAGAAGGTCGTGCTCATCGCGGCTCCTCCTTGCTGGCGGGTGGTTCGGTCTCTCGGAAGGGGTAGTGCATCGGTCGCTCGGCCTCGTGAAAGGAGATGCAGACGCAGCGCGCGGGAGGCTCGGCGAAGACCTGGATCTTCACGTACAGTTCCGTGTCGTCCACTCGCAGGCCAAACACCCGAACGTCGCGCTGCGGATAGCTGCAGTCTTGGTCGGGACCTCGGACCTAGTCCCGGGGAGTGAGGGCCATGACCCGATCCTTGGCGTCTCCCGGCATCATGCCGAGCCGAGCGAGCATGTCGAGGTTGACCTTGCGGCGGACGAGGTGAAACCGCTGCTTCGCGGTCTGCTTCATGAGATGCAGGAGAAGAACCACCTGGTGCCGAGCGGTCACCCCACCTCGATTCGTTATCACATGATAACGCAAAGCGATGCCTGCGACAAGCCCAAGGCGCGGAGTTTTGGGCAGCCTCAAGCCGGACGGCGGCTCCGGCTGCGACGCGCCATCAAGACCTGCGTCATGCTGTCACTCAGCCTTTCTCGGGGTGGGTCTTTGCCAAGTAGAACTTGTTGATCACCTCCGGTGCGTATGCAGAGCCGCCGACGGGACCCTTCTCTGCCAACGTTGAAGTGCTCTTCACGCAGTCCGACGGATTCGAGGCCGCAAGTCGATTGGAGGAGTGCGACCTCGTCTTTCTCGATCCGCCCTATTCGCCGATTGCCAAGGCTGACTGGACAGCGCTCGCCCGGGTGTGCACCCGGCTTTCACGTCGCGGCATACCGTACCTCGCCTGGTACCCGTTCTTCTGGCCCGGCCGACCCCAACGGCTGATCAACGACACCGGTCAGCGCGGGTGGGAAGTGCATTGGGCCGAGTGCGGCTCCAAGCCGAGTCAGAACCTGAAGGGATGCGGGATGCTGTTTTCCGAGCCGCTCCGGGCACTGATGGAGAACGCTCGTCCCGAGCTCCAAGCGGTCGCGTCGCGACTCGACGCTGAACTGTACGAGCGTACGCCCGCATCTGCCAAGCTCCGTGCCAAGATCATCGACGGCTGACCGCCCGCGACGGTGGTCAAAGCAGCCGGGACGCAGAAGCCTGGCGGCGAGCCTGACTCGGCACGGACGCCGCCACCGTGAGGCACGAGCCGCCCGGCTGCCCCGTATTTGCTCTGCGCACCGCGCGCCACAGGGGGTAGTCGCTACGCGTCTGGCTGCCGAACGTCATGGAGTTGCTGCCCGGCGTCGCGCCCACGTCCGTGCCGCTGCCGGTGACTGTCGCGCAGCCATCACTGGTGGCGAGGATGGCGCCGCCAACGACAACGTCACTCTTCAGCCGTGGGCTCCGAAGGAGGCCTCAGCTCAACGCCGAGCCGCCGCTCGAGCGAGATCCCCTCTTCTGTGTTCTTGACCCAGATCGCGAGGAAGTCGGCCACGTCCGCAGGTGCTCCGGATACAGTGCCCTGAGGCTGGCCCGTTTCCGAGTTGAACATGAGGAACGTGACATCACCCATGGCTCATCCACCCCACTCTCAAGATTCGGCCCTACCATCAAGCTATCGGCGGCGACAACCGCGAACGTGAATCTCCGCCCAGGCTCTCCACCTTAGGGCCTATCCCGATAGGTCTGCACGCACGGATGCGCCCGTGGACGCATCGCGGATGCGGCCCCTCCCCGGATCCCCACGTAGCTGGGCTACGAGGGAACCGTCTCGTGACCGCCCCGCTCGGTCCACGAACGCCCCGCACGCACATCCCTACCGGGATAGGCCCTTAGCCGACCCTTCGGACGGATACGTTCGCGCGCGAGGGCCGGGTGTCCGCGTACTACCGGGCGGACAGCCTTCCGGTCATCGCCTTCCGGCCCGCGGGCAAGTACCGTGTCGAGGTCCCCGCGCGCTTCCTCTGGCGGCCTCGACTCGGAGAGGCGAGCGGAGCTCGCGCGCACCGGAAGCTACGTCCAGGCGACGGTGGACACCTGCCCTCCGCACCAGCATCCTCCGGCGCCGCAACCTCGGCCATCGAGGAACTCACCTGCAGCCGATCCTCACCTGCGGACGACCTTTCGCCCGCGCGAGTTCCTGCGCGGGGCCGCCAGGTCACGGGCCACCACATGCGCCGCCTGGACCTCCTCGGGACCCGGCGGCTCTGGCCCGTGCTGGTTCGTGGTCATCGAGGTCAAGCGAGGTGCACCACGCGAAGACCGGCCTGCGACGCATCGCCTCGAACTTTGGTCTCGACGGGCTCGTGCAACTGACCCGAGCCCGGGGCGATCGTCACCCCTGTCGGGCGATTATCACCCTTGTGGCGCGCGCCGGCCCTCACTACTCTCCTAGGACGGTATCGGCGAGGGTCATGGACAACACCGGCGACGAGCTCGTCGTAGGCTGGGGTCGGCGGCGACCTGATAGTGTGGCGCTGTTCGCCCACGGGGGGAGGTCACAGTGAACATAGAGCTTGCCCTACTCGCTGACTACGCCGCCGTCGCCAACGACGGGAAGCTGAGCGCCGCCGGCATATTCGACCGCTTGGCGCCACTGCAAATGCCCTGGCAGCACCCGACGATGTACATCGCGCTGCGCGTCCACTTTCACCCCGGCGAAGAGGGCGACCACAAGATCAAGATCAGGCTTGTCGACCCGGACGGCAAGGAGATCGTCGCTCTGGATGCCGATGTGGCCGTGGTCGACATGGACCCGATCGAGGGTGGCCACGTCCAGCTGGTCCTTGCCTTGAACAATGTGCCGTTCAAGTCCCTTGGGAGGCATGCCTTCGACATCTTCCTGGACGGTCGCTACGAGCACACCATCCCCATGGTCGTGGGAGAACGCAAGAGGCCGGCTGCGCCTTCAAGCGGCGGTTAGATCGGCAGCAGTCGCCGATGGCGAACAAGGAGAAGAAGCTACAGCGGCTCAAGGCCAGTCCTCACGGTTGGGCACACGATGCGCTGGGGAGACTCGTAGAATCGTATGGCTTCGAGTTTCGCGGAGGCGCCAAGCACGCGTATTATGTTGACCCTGACGACGAAGCCAACATCGTGAGGATCCCACGTCACAAGCCGGTCAAGGACTACGTGGCGCAGCAGGTGGCCGAGGCCATCGAGAAGCGCTTGGGGAGGTAGGAAGCAGTGATGACCAGGGACTTGGCGTACTACCGGCTTCTGCCATACGAGCGCGAGTGGCTCATGCGGGAAGAAGGCGCTCAGAAGTACTTCGTGGTGCGCCTGAAGGATCTTCCCGCGGTCGCCGGTGATGGGGCTTCTCCAGACGAGGCGGTCGAAGATCTGCGCGAAGCTTTCGACGAGTTCGTCGCCGCGTGGCTCAAAGCGGGACGTCCCATTCCCGAGCCGAGTCGGGCGTTCACCGTCCCGGCCGCGCCTGAGCACCGGCCCGCGAAGGAGTGGCCCGCAGTCCTGCTCTCCCCTGAGCGGTCAGATGAAGAGACCGCGTCCAGTTGGGCCGAACGCGCCGTGGTCTACACGAACAACGTGCTCGTTGAGGACTCCGAACAGGAGCCACGGTTCGAGACTCTGACTGAGGTTGCCGCGGTCATCTGAGCGGCGCCCGCGCTAAGGGCCTATCCCGATAGGTCTGCACGCACGGATGCGCCCGTGGACACGTCGCGGATGCGGCCCCTCCCCGGATCCCCACGTAGCTGGGCTACGAGGGAACCGTCTCGTGACCGCCCCGCTCGGTCCACGAACGCCCCGCACGCACATCCCTACCGGGATAGGCGCTAAGCGGCGGCTGCGGCCATGTAGCGGTGGACGCACGCGGCGCGCACCCGCATCCTCCAGCGCCGCCACGTCGGCAGGCTCATGAAGGCGATCCGCGACGTCAACCACAGCGAGGAGCTCACCTTCGAGCAGATCCTCATCGCGGACAACCCTCCCTCGCGCGAGCTCCTGCTCATCGACCGCCAGGTCACGGACCACCACATGCGCCGCCGCCTGGACCTCCTCGGCCTGCGGCGTCTCGAGAGCGGGCGCTACGGGTTCGTGGTCATCGAGGTCAAGCGGGTGTGTCCACGCGCCGGACAACGTTCCTCTGATCCATCGTCATCCCTAGCAGCCCAACGGGCAAGGCTGTACGGTAGGCTGGCGCAATCGACTCTGCGGTCATCGCGGCGGCGGTGCGCCAACGTCGCCAGAATCAGGAGAGGGACAGCACGAGTAGGCTAGGGATGTTTGCGTTGGGACTGGGGCTGGTCATCGTCGGCTGGACCATGCTTGCCGAGGCCGGCGCCGAACAGGTCTCTGCTGGAGGGACCCTCTGCTTCGTCGATGCAGAGCACGGCTGGCGGACCACCTACACCGGTTCCGGCGCGAACCCCTCAACTGCCAAGGCGATCGCGTGGCGCACGACCGATGCCGCCGTATCGTGGAAGCGGCTGAGCACACGGGCATGCGCCTTCACAGGTGGCATGTTCGGCGGCGGCTTCCTGGCCTTCGCCACGCGCAACACGGGCATCTGGGTGCGCCAAGGCCACAGCACACTGCTGCGCACGGCGGACGCGGGGACTACGTGGAAGACCATCAGGCCAGGGGCCGAGGGCTGGCTTACTGACGCGAGCTTCGCCACGAGCCGGGTGGGATGGGGCTGCACTCAGCTCGGCACCGCGGGCGACTCGAGGTGCTCCATCATCAGGACGACCGATGCGGGTCGCACCTGGCGCGTCCAGAAGCGCCTCATCGGTTACGTCGACCAGGTTTCCTGCCCGAGCGTTCGCAGCTCCTACGTTCTGGCGTCCGACATCAATGGGGAGGCGATTTGGGCCACGAGTGACGGCGGCAGTCACTGGGTGCGCCGCCGCCTGCCCTCGGGCACTTGGTGGAGGTCCATCGACTTCCCCACGGCGACGACCGGCTGGGCAGTGAGTGACAAGGGGACGGTAGCGAAGACGACCGATGGCGGCAAGACGTGGAGCCGCAAGAACCTCGGCTCCGAGCTCTACGACGTCAGCTTCTGCAGCTCTCAGGTGGGCTCCATCGCGAGTGGGGGGTTTGTCTGGCGCACCGCGAACGGAGGCAAGACCCGGGCCGCGCAGGGTGTCCTCGCCGAAAGTGCAGAGCCACTCAGCGAGGTCCTCTGTCTCGATTCCACTCACGTGTGGGTGCTGGCCCAGGACGGTGATGCGTTCGCGAGCAGCGACGGCGGGACCACGTGGCGTTGGTGTGCCTGGCCCGGAGCGCACTGACCTCCGACCCTGGCGACGCCCGCAAGCACAGCGCGCTCGGTCTTTCGGGGCCGCGTTTCACACGTTCTGCGAGCACGGAGTCTGAGTCGCAAAGGTGATTAGCCTGGATCTTTCACGAACACCCGCGCCGCGACGCCGATTGGGCTATCAAAAATCCTCCCGAGCAGGGATAATACGGTTTGCAAGAACACGCAAACCCCGCTCAGGAGGATCACCGTGCAGGTGAAC
>Ga0247841_10002376_pt1 | contig 37966 bp, 31 predicted proteins | sample LaCruzMarch2015__2_FD_192410 | JGI IMG/M metagenome (GOLD analysis project Ga0247841, IMG submission 192410) | Freshwater microbial communities from meromictic Lake La Cruz, Castile-La Mancha, Spain - LaCruzMarch2015_18m | ecosystem: Environmental > Aquatic > Freshwater > Lake | place: Spain... | reverse complement strand
AGGTAGACAACGGCTATGCAGTATCTAAACCACTACGCCTGTTCTCGACCCTACAAGACTATGATTTTGCCAATTTTTACGGAAAACGTCCCCAGGAAAAATCATTTTTTCCTCAAAGAAATGACAAAAAAAACGCATGTAAGCAAAAAGTATCGCTATTCCTTAGAATTAGTTAGCAAAGAAAAGGCTTCAAACTAAAAATAATCAATCCTTGAAAAGATAGAGTCCATCTTCAGCAGAAATACCTTTGTTGTCGAAGCGATAAATATTAGAAAAAGCATACTGATATGAATTATATTCTTCCATTGGTTGATCGTTGCGTATAGAAACCAATCTTTCTGCTCCTTGATAATATAATTTTATCACTCCTTTTACAGCCTCTGAGATCATTGGTTCAGGTTCTAATTGGTTAGAAAAAGAGTGAGTTAACCAGTAGTATTTAGTTTTTTCCAGTTCAGTTTTTAAAACCATTTGATGATTATTTTTTGTGAATAAAAGAGATGGACCAGATGGTATCCTTGGTAGGTATTTTACTTCAGATTTGTACGGTATAAATTTAATTTTTTTTATTTTTTTCGATGATTCTAACATGTTGAAAAAATACTCAGGTTGGAAATATTTCGACATTTTTTGAATCTGTAATTTTTTTAGTAATTTTAGATTCCAGTTTTGAAGTGAATAGATTAGTATCTCTCCGTCACGTGTTAAAATCGCGAATTCATCACCTGATCGATCTATCGAAACAACTTGAGACTTTATAGGTATTGTTTCAATTCTTTTTTCTTTTGTATCCATATCATAGATAAACATGTGGTAAGTTGTTTGTAAAGGATCTGTTTGTAAAGGATCGATAGGATAAATTTCAAAATAGATCAAAATTTTTCTATCGAAGACTTTAAAATTTTTCAGGTAACTCATATTAACTTCTATAGGTACAAAGTTTTCTATATTCTTGATTAAAGCTGAATTTTTGTAGACATCAATTTGATAAGATTCTCCAAAATTATCTCTTAAGGCATACAAAAAATTTTCAGAATCAATATCAAAACAACTATATCTAAGTATTTCATATCTAAGCTTTTCAGGCTCTGGAAAATTATACATTCCTTTAAACCTTACATCCGTAAATGTAAATGGTTCTTTTGACTCTTCATAACAAAGAATATTGTTCAGATAATGGTTATAGAAATAGGTTTCTTTCTTTGAAGTCACAATGTTTGAAATCATATTTTCTTTCATCCAAGAATTAATGGTTCCGATTCTTTCCCCCACAAAAGGATCTAGCGTTTCTTCCTTCGGAATATGGATATACGGCACCACAACAAAAATGATGAGAGCGATGCACAAAATCGTCTGCAGGTATGCCCAGAGCTTGACTTTATCAAACTTAGACCAGCGGATCTTGCCAAATTCTTCATCCAGCAGTCCCTTCTCTCCTAGGATATCCAACGCTTTGTCAAAGGCAGAGGATTCAGACAATCCCTCGTGTTCGGTGAGAGAGAGTATCTCTTCCCGCAGATGATATTCCAGCTCTTCCATTTCTTCCGGGGAGAATTGCTTATTACGGTTGAGCCATTGTTTCCATCGGTTGATCCGTTGGGGTAGCGTTAACATGATTTCATTTCCCAGAGTTTATGGAGTGTAGCATGGACAAAATGCCATTCTTCTTTCTCTTTCTGCAGTTCTTTGAGTCCCAGCTCTGTAATCTCGTAATACTTCCGTCTGAGTCCAGGGATGTCTGACTCTTCCCAATGGGATTGGATCAGTTTCTCTTTCTCCATCTTATGAAGTACCGGATACAGCATTCCATCTTTCCAGGTCCATCCCCCTTCTGTTAGTAGCTTGATTGCTTGGAGGATTTTATACCCGTAATTCTTCTCTCGGCATAATAACGACAGGATGATCATTCGCGACGATGCAGCGACTAAATCTTTGGATACTCGGCTCATAACTTGCCTCCACTCAACTCCTATGAGTTACCTAAAAGTTATAGCTATATACTAGCTAGAATTTCTAGATATGTCAAGAAAGAAAATTTGAGAGGAGTAAATTAGATTAGTATTGCACAAAATGGTCTGGTCGAATCAATATTCTTGCTATTCTGCTTCCATGAAAGAATCAATAGTAATTCTTGCTTGTTTCAAAATTCCAAACAAAGTTCCTATGGCTAGTTCTTTATGCATAGGGACGACACAGCCTATTTCTCCATCAGTTGTTTCTTTTTTCATAACAACATGGCTTCCTTTTTGCCTTATTAGCTGGAACCCTAATTTCTCGAGTCTTTTTATTGTTGCTTTGCCAGATAATCTTGTCAATTTATGCAATATTGACTCTTGCTTCAAAAATTGTCATGAAAGGTTTTACAAATATTTCTTTTACTGGAAATTCTTCCAGATATAATTCAGTTGCTTCTTTAAGATTGGAAATAGCTTCTTCAATAGAATATCCTTGACTGACTGTTCCAACTTCTGGGCACTCAGCAACATATATATTTTCTTCTTTATGTAGAACAGCTGTAAAAGTTAAATTCTGCATCTTCTTTTTCTCCCTACAAATCTTACAAGTGGTTTAGTGTATTTTACTCCAATTGATAGTTTTTTGGAAATACTGTAATTTTCTCAATCCTTGAAAAGGTGCATATTAAAAATTCTTGGATAATAATAAAGTTCGTCATCTCTTACAAGAACTAATCTTTCTTCCTCTCTGTAATTGATTTTGATTATTCCTTCAATATCTTTATCCACCAATGGGATAACCGTATAATCTTTCTAAAATAAATAATAGCTCTAAATGATTAATTTAGTAATCCGGTTAAACAGATACTTCTCTGATTCAATTTTACTCTCATTTCCCAGTACACAGCAGTAGGATGCTTCCATACAAGTATTGACTACAGGAGCAAAATTTTGGATTTCCTTACTGGTTGTGTGATATATCTGTTCCCGTTCCTGATCCAGGAATTCCTTAGTCACACCCGATAAATTATAGTTGGTAGCCCTTTCTCCTTGCTGGGAAGGTGTCAAGGGAAAATCAAGGGTACTGATAGATCCAATAATATAGGAGTTGATCATTCTCTGACTGCCTTGATAGTTTGCCAGGTAAGAGGATGCTTTCTTGTATACATCAAAGGTTTCTTTAAGGTGTGGATCTCGATACGACAAAAAGAACAGGTTTCCATTTCGCTGAATTTCCGAAATTGCACTATAAGCTCCCCCCTGTATACGGATTCGATTAAACAAATAATCATTTGATAGTAAATTTTCAATGACCCTATAACTACCATGATAGGGCACACCGTTACGCCTAAAGTTATATCCCTGGACGACATATTGCACCTGAGCCCCAGACCTTATGCCTTCCTTTACAGGTTCCAGGGGAATCTGCCAATCTTCTTTATCAGCATGAGTAGCTTGCCAGGTTTGGTTGAGCGTCTGGATTTTCTGATTCAAAGAGGGTACATGTATCGGATCAGCCGTTATCGAAACAACTCTTTCCACCTGGCTTATCAATAGTAACCGTACTTTCTCTAGTTCATGAGTCAGTTGATCAAAATCTCTATCCAAACGGCTTAACCAGTCTTTTGCCCACTCGTAATAGCTGATCCCCTCTACTTGTTCATGGATATAACCAGCAGGGGAGAAACTCCCAGCAACTCTTTTTTTTGCATAGTAGTCCCCCCAGCTATAGATATTCATTTCAAACCGGGAACAGAACTTCTGTAGAAGCTCCCGAATTCGTTTTGGTTGATTCCAGGTTGTACTGGATATAATTTCATCTACTAAAGACAACGCTGCATCCGTATTCCTGGAAAAGAATTTAGTTTGCATAGTTAAATAAGGTGTAAAAAGCCTGTCATCGCCTACTTGAGTGATGACATCAGTTTTAAATTTCAATCCCCCCGTAATCCTATCGATTTCCTGACTTAAAGTATCATAAGAATGTTTTTTTGTGTCGATTTCTCCCCATAGATTTTTTAGTAAGGACATATAGGGAAGTTGACTCAATGTAAGTCCACTGGCTGGAAATAAAATCGAAAGATAGGCTATATCGTTTGTTTCAATGGGATGCGTCAGGTAGAGTACATGTTGATTCTTTTCCTGGGACTCTGGATACCACATAGCATCCTGCCTGATATCATGGAGAGATAACTGGGGTATTTTCTTCTTTATTTCATCTGCGTCTTCTTCCGCTTGATATTTCTTAAGATCGATAGATTCCTGGATCAGCTTTTGCAAATCCTTGTCAGAAAGATTTGTTTTTAGGGTTTCCATCTCCTTCTCAAGTTGGACGATCTTCTGATTAGCCATGGCTGGATCAGGCTTGCCAATTAGCAACACGCTATGAGTATTTTGTAAAAGATGTTTTTGAATAAGATCTTCAAATATAGGGGATATGATTGCCTTCCTCAAAGAATCCAAAGCAGGCTGATAGGCAAGATGAAGGGTAGGTTTTAAGTCATAAAACCAACTGTTCATTACCATTAGTTCAAAATAAGCAACTCCTTTCGGATAACGATTGAAATCAGCTTCCTTTAACCGAAATTCATAGTAATTCAGAGAAGATTCCACCAGCTTTTTATCGATTCCATTCTTAACAAAATTAGTCAATGTTTCCTCAATTACTTGGATAAACTTGTCCTTATCCTGAAGAGAAGCATGCTTGGATACAATAGAAAATACTGGTTGAAGCAAGGATTTGTTGACACTGCCATAGATATCTTTTCCTAAGCCCGCATCCAGTAAAGCTTTTTTTAAGGGAGCAGCGGAACTTCTCAGAAGTATGTAAGCAAGTACGCCCCAAGCTACCAGTGTTTCTGCGTCCTCGATCGGAGGCAATGCATAATTCAGGGAGAAATAGGTTTTATCACTCAAGTTTTCCTCGTCTTGTGTGGGATACGAAAATTCTATTGTTTTTCTCTCATCAAAAGCTGGTTCCAACGGTAAAGCTGAATCTACAGCCTTGTAGGTATAATACTGCAAGTATTTCTCATGTAAAAATGTTAACTGCTCCTCCATATTCCTGTCCCCATACAACAAGATGAAACCATTGGAGGGGTGATAGTACTGGTCATGGAAAGCGACAAAATTCTCAAACGTTAAGGTAGGGATATGATCCGGATCTCCACCATAATCGTAACGATAAGGAGTATGGGGATACAAAGAAGGTAATATTCGAGAGTCCAGGATTTCTTCCGGAGAGGAATATGCCCCCTTCATCTCATTATAGACTATACCTTGGATGGTGATGGGATCTTCTTTGCTAAGCATTTCATAATGCCAACCTTCTTGTTGGAATATCTTTTTTTCTCGTTTAGCCAAAGGGTGCAATACGGTATCCATATACGCATCCATCAGATTCTGGAAATCCTGGCTATTTTGACTGGCTATCGGATATACCGTATTATCGGGAGAAGTTATTCCATTAACATAAGTGGCCATCGTGCCTCTAATTAATTCTTTAATTAGATCTTTTAGTGGAAATTTCTCGGAACCGCATAATACCGAATGTTCTAAAATATGAGCAGCACCTGTTGAATCTCCTGGAGGGGTCCTAAATCCAATAAGAAAAACTTTGTTACTATCTTCATTCGAAAGATAAAGAAGTTTCAATTTCGTTTCAATATGTATCCATGTATAAGCAATTGATTTGATTTCATGTATTTCTTCGATATCCATTAACTCAAATCCAGCATGTTTTTCACTAATTTTGTATATCATTCAAAACCCCTTTGCTTATTTTATAATTGATTTTTATAAAATCTGAAATAGCAAAGTATTTTTGATTTCAGGAGTAATTTTTTTTGAAGCTTCTCCAATAACTTCTAAACATCGGATAACAGCAAGAATGGTTTTCTTATCCTGAACAAAATTATCATATGCCAGATTTTTTGTAAATTCTATAGCAAGACCGATGGAATCTAAAATATCATTGACGTAGTCGGTATAATCCACTTAGATATAGGCAATCTCTCGTAAAATTTGTTCACCAATTTCTTTAACTTTAAATTTTTTTACTCCTTTTCTGTTCGGATGATTAAAATGAACAATATTTGCATTCTTGTCGAATTGTAGTTTAATAGTCGATAAAAACTGCAGATTTTATCGAATAAGGAAAAAGAAATGGATAAACGGGAATTAGTTCAAGTTCTTGATGATTGGAACAGCTGGAATCACACGATACCCTATGGCATTATTCGGTCTGACTACTTAAGGAGGATTTCTGATAACATTCATCAAAACAGAATCGTAGTATTGACCGGCGCCAGACGAAGTGGAAAATCATATATCTTGCGTCAGCTCATGAATCATCTGGTAAAAGAAAAAAAACTACAAAAGAATGAAATCATGATGATCAATCTGGAAGATCCCCGCTTATCCAATTTGACTACAACCATTCTGGATGAAATATTCGAGGCTTATGTGGCAAATCAAAAACCAAAAAATAAACCACTTTTGTTATTAGACGAAATTCAAGAGATCAAGGATTGGGAAAAATGGGTACTCATGATGACAGAACTGGAAAAAGCAGATATTGTTGTCACGGGTTCGAATTCAAAGCTTCTTAGCCAAGAACTATCCACTCTCCTGACAGGTCGGCATATACAGATTACCGTCTATCCGTTTTCTTTTGTTGAATACTTGAATTTATTGAACATTAATCCAGCGATAGAAGCTGACTCTGCCCTGGACGGTTATATTCAATATGGTGGTTTTCCTACTATTATCAAAGCAACAAACAAAGAGGAAATGCTAATACAATACGCTTCGGATATTTTATCAAAAGATCTGGTCATGAGGTATAGGGTACGTAAAACACAAGAAATTAGAAACCTGATGAATTATTATCTCAGTAATCCTGCCTGCATGATTACTTACACCTCTCTAAAGAAATATCTGCAAATGTCGGTAGATACGATCATCAAATTCTCCGAATACTTGCAGTCAGCCTATCTCGTATTTTTTGTTAAACGGTATTCTGAACATGTGAAGGAGCAAGAAAAAAGTCCAAAGAAAGTCTATGCTATCGACACCGGTTTGAGTCAGGCAGTTGGTTTCCATAACTCTGCGAACCTGGGTAGGATGGTTGAAAATGTAGTCTTCTTAGCTTTGAAGAAACTAGAAGAATTAATACCCGTATCACTTTATTATTGGAAAGATGACCGAAACCGAGAAGTAGATTTTGTATTGGTGAAAAATTATAGAATTCAGCATGTCATCCAAGTATGCGAAAATGTTAGACAACCAAAAGCGTTGGAACGGGAAATAAAAAGTCTGCTATCTTGCCTTCAAAAGAATGATCTTCAAAAAGGAATCATTGTTACCAGAAATCATGCAGAAGAAAAGCAGATAGAAGATAAATTGATTCAATTTGTTCCTGCCTATTTATTTCTCCAGGATCCTATGAAATTTATCAAAGAATATTGATACTTTTAATAAGAGGGGACTACTTCTAGCCAAAATTCAAAACACACTCCGAAGAGGATCGATAATAGATTTTTTAGAATATATTTGATCTCACCTACTTAAAGAGAAAATTTTGTTTTTGGTTAAAGTACTTCTCGGAAGTTAATACGTAATGATATTCAAAGTGTCCCTTTTGCATAGGTGGGAGATTAACTTGATGATGTAGGGTAAATCCATTTTTCTCAAACACTCTCTTGCTTCGATGATTATAATCTTCAAAGATGCAGTGCAGCACGTCAACATGTTCTATGGTAAAAGCAAATTCAACCAGTATTCGAACAAACTCCGATCCGATACCCTTGTTCCAATACTCCTTTTCTCCAATCGACATATCAATCCTTCGAACGTCACATTTTTCTGGATACATGGCAATGACTTCAGGAAGGTTCATCTTCTGGAGCCAACCCTCACCAATGGCGTCACCATTTACTTCGATGAGAAAGCAATGTGCCTGCTGGGAGACACTACCATAAATAACATGAACAGTTTCTTTATCATACGATTGCTCGCAGTCTTCTCCTCCCTCAGTCCAGTACAATACATCCGGATCGGCACACCATTTGTATAATAGTGGTAGGTGCTCATCGCAAAGTGGTTTTAATGTAATGTTAAATTGATTTGTTTTTCCATGGAGAATTACTTGATGCGTTTTGATAATACTCATTTCTCTCGCCTATATTAATTAAAATCTCTAAAAAACATTGCACCTAAGGATTCTTTTAGCTTATTCCAGAGGTGGATGGGTTTACGAATTAGCTTCACTTCATCCCAGACAAGAATTGGATTTTTCTGATTTTGTAACTTAATAAGCTGGAGACGGATTGTCATTACACCGTTCGGTTCCTTTTGGAAGAGTAAAACTTGGTAGGGATCTATTGGTTTTATGGTTATAAATTTTGGATCATCAGGTGATGGATGGGGTTTAATGTATAGTAAAGAATTTATATCTTGTCCTAAACCTTTGCGATATATAATGGATTTATCCAAAATGAATTGGTTTTTTGCTAGATTTTGAGTCTTAAGATCTACTTTTGTGGAATTGATTGTAAATTTGGTTGATTGTTCGATCCACAACTTTCCTTCATCATCTAAGATAATATAATAATTACCGTAAAAAATGTTTGCATCGCATATTAACGAAGGTTCTGTGACCATCTTATTAGGGGTTTTTGTTTCCCAGTTTATTGTTTCAAAAATTTCTGAAGAACTAGGAGATATGGTATTTTCAGGAAAAACAATCGTTATTGTTCCGTCAGGATTAATATCATGATTACGGATATCAAAAGTTATTCTATAAGAAGAAGTTGAAGAACCAATTTTTATGGGATTAGAAGTTACAGTAATTGTATTATTGAATATTACAGATTTACCATTTGATTTATCAGGAATATTTGGTTTCACCTTTAACGTCATCATATTCGATGTATTGATCTCAGAAAAAGGTGTCATCAGTGCATAAGAATTGTTCACAGATGACTTGTACTCATAATTTTTACTGACAGGTTCATACACTTCTGCAAAATGAAATGAACTGTAAACCAGGTCAGAAACAAGAAAAACGATTAGTAGCAGTAAAGAAGCGTAAATTTGGAGACTATGGGTTTTGACCCAGTGAACAGCTTTTGGTCCAACTGGTTTTGTCTTCACAAACTCTTTATCCAAAGCTTCTCTTCCGCCCATCACACTCACCACTTTTTGGAAAGCTTCTTCTTCGGAGAGTCCATCTTTTTCCGTGAGATAGTCAATTTCTTCGAGTAAGTGGTTTTCGAGTTCGTCCAGCTCTTTGGATTCAAACGATTTGTTGCGATTAATCCAGATCCGCCATTGGCTGACTAACTTGCTAAGGTTTTGCACTCGTTACCCCCTTCAAATTTATTGTTGAAAGGTTTTGGAATAGCAAATCCCAAAGGTGGATTGGTTTACCCTTAAAAATATTGGTTGAAATAAAAAGAGTCATATCTTCTTTTTCTCCATCAATTGATTTTGCAGGTCTAATTGAGACTAACGAATAATCATTTTGGTTGGAAAAAAGAGAATTAACTTTTAAAACATCGATAATCGCTTTTTCAATATTTTTTCTTTCTGAAGTAAACAAATAATAGTCTTCCACATCATCCATATTATAGATAAAAGATAAATTTGTATCCAAGATAAATTTATCTTTTATAAAAGGGGCACCCATAAAAAAAGTGGTACTAGTTGAGCTATCAAGAGAATGGTTTTTTTCTTTACCGATAGCAATATAAATCGGTTTAATCGATATTGGTTCTTTTTTTAACAAGAGAAAATATAAATATTCTGGTATATCTGCTTTCGGAACGAAGGTATCATATAACTGCAATCTCTTCACTGTAACGTGATTAACGGCATAAATACCATCAGCAATTAAGAAAGAGATGATCACCAACAATGACAAAATAATAGAAATCGAATTTTTCTGAATCCAGGACATCGGTCTCACATATCCTCGCACTTTTGTAAATTCTTTATCCAGATTTTCCCGTTTTCCCATCTCGATCACAGCTTTGCCAAAAGCTTCTTCTTCGGAAAGTCCATCCTTCTCGGTGAGATAGTCAATTTCTTCGAGTAAGTGGTTTTCGAGTTCGTCCAGCTCTTTGGTTTCAAACGATTTGTTGCGATTAATCCAGATCCGCCATTGATTGACTAACTTGCTAAGGTTTGGCATGGTTGGGCTCCCCATAACTTATGAAGTGTGGTTTCGACAAATTTCCATTCCGATACCGATTTCTCTAGAGATTTCATACCTTTATCGGTAATCTTATAATACTTTCGCTTTCTTCCATTCTCTTGACCTTCCCAGCGAGAAGTGATCAGTTTATCTTTTTCCAGCTTGTGGAGGACAGGATAGAGCATACCGTCGGACCAAATCCAGCCTCCTTCTGTCAAATGTTTTACAGTTTGCAGGATTTGGTATCCATAATTTTCCCCAGCAGTCAGGATAGAAAGGATCACCATTCGCGAGGAGGCTGCGACTAAATCTTTTGACACTTCACTCATAATTTCCCTCGCTTCATTACCTTAGAGTAATTTGCATTAAATCTATATGCATATTAGTATAAGGTATTTATAAAGAAGTCAAGATTTATGAGAAAAACCTAAATGAGTACTCTGGGATTTTTAATAGAGACAGTTAACAGAACAAAGCTTTTAATACATAAACAATGGAAAGAAGAAAACTATTAATAATAAATATAAGAAAAAAAGTAGATGAGCTCCAAATAATTGTTTAAAAAGAGAATACCAGTCGATTTTGATTTCACGAATAATATCTAACAGAATCTCTCTGGCTCTTAAATTATCTTGTGTTGGATTTTTTACTTGGATTGTATTTTCCATAAAAATGTAAGTTTCATTGTTTATCGGATTTTGGATTTCAATTTTTCTTACAGTATCATAAAAAAAAGATTTTTCAGGAGAAAACAAATCTTTCTTTAAAGAATTTTCCCATTGCATTCTTTTTACGAATTCAGCAATCATCCAATCAATATCTTTCTTTGAAACCCAACAATATTTTATTAAATACTTCCTTCTGTTATTTATAAAATCAATCATTGTGCCTATTATGAAAAACAAATAAAAGCCAATAATAAATTTGAAAGGATATATATGATTAAAGAAAGTAATTGTAAATAAAAGAACAAGATAGGTATTGAAATATTCTTGAATAAAACCATTTGTCCTTTCTTCCCTTTGCCTATATGTTTTTAAAAATACCCAAACAAAAAATAAATAAACCATCAAGATGTAAATCAAAAAGTAGTCGATCTTCATCAATGGGGATTTGGATAAAGGAATTTTATAGTCTTTATTTCCTCGAAATAGAGAAGTGTTTCTTAAGCTGCTTCGTTCAATATTTATATTAGATAGTGTTTGCCCTTTGTTAATTTCAAAACCAAAAGTTCCATCTCTTACTTCACCTGGTTTAAAAGTTTTGGAGGTGTCCAGAATTTTAAATTCACCAGTAGTGGAGAACTCATTATAGAAAACATCTATGTGATCTCGATATTTATTGGAACCTTTTATATTCACAATAAATTCCAGATATCTTGGATAAGCTTTCCACCAGGTGATATTTTTTACTTTTATTTTTAATAGAATTAATTCTTTCCCTGGTTCGGGAGTTGGATCGTATGTACTGTTTTTCTTTAAAATTTGGTAAGCTTCATCTCCTCGAATAATTCTTTCCACTCCAACAACTAATTGGTTGTCAACAATTACTGCCATTCCATCTTGAGCAAATCTGTATCGATAAATATTCCAAGATATTTGGAAAATAGAAATACATATGAATAAAACCAGAAAAAAGATGACACTGGCGATTGCTGAATTCTTGAGCAGTTGTAACTTCTTTTCTTCTGTAATTTTATTCATTCCAAATGTTCCTTTCGCAGATTACTCTCACCGATTTACCAAGTTAGTTATTTTAATTATTATCAAACGTATTATTTGAAAGTCAATATAGCGAATCGATTAATTCCTCTCTTTTTCTTTGGCAAGAAGTTTTTCTATATATCCAATCGCTTCTTTATCTTTTTCCATACAGCGGTAGCCTTCGGTTGCCAGGATTTTACGCAGTTCGGGGGTGCGAAATTTTTCTAAACCTTCATCGTTCATCCCCATGTATTTCCAAAGATATCCGCCATAGCTGGTACAATCCTCCCAGGCATCGATCGCATGATGAAGATTTTCTGCCCATTCTGGAAACAAGGCAGCTAAGTTCCTGTAATAGGGAAGTACGTTGTGTCGTTCGTAAATCTGGCACAAAGCATCGCAATACACCATAAACCTACCTTTGACACTTTTTTCCCAGGAATCATCATTCCTAGGAATCCCGTCAAGGAAATCCAGGGAACAATGGGAGAAATCATCATTTTCCAACTGGTACAGCATCGCTTTCCAGGCTTCTATCCCTACTTTGGCTCCCCTTACTTCCCCCTCATGAAAATGATTTGTAATGGCTTTGAAGGCAATCAAAGCACTCTCCCTGGGGTTGGGTGGAATTTTCTTTTCTTTCAATAGGATGTATCCCCACAAATTGGAAAACCAGTCAGATTTCACAAAAGGTTTTTCTGGATCAAACCCCTCATCTCCTTGAAAATAATTCCAGCCTATTAATTTTTCTCCAGAATTTTCATACCCAAACACAACACAACATTCCGGAGGTCCAATAATTCCCATGGCAATTACAGGTAATCTCTTATCAATCGAAGATACAATTTCTAGTCTGGTTATCTCTTCGTCGATTAAGATAAGATTGTCTCCCTGGAAAGGTTTAGTCAGTTTAATTTCCCCATCCCACCCAATCGCCTTTAATACCCGGTCATGAGGAGCAAAAGATGGATCTTCACACTGGGAAATATCCACATTGCTGGGATCCCACTCGTTTGGAAGCCAGCGAAGACGATTACCAGCCCCGCTCAACCCCAATAAATCAGCATAAGAGTACTTTTCTCCTGTACTTTGAAGCACAGCATACAAGGATCCAATAAAGGGGGTCAAATAAGATTTATCTTCAATGAACATAGCTATTCTCGGAACATTCGGAATTATTTTTTTATCCATGATTTCTCCTTTTTTTCTTACATCCATTCTAAAATTTTAAGCTCTCGATTGATAGATTGAAAAAAAAGAATATAAAATCGGTAACAACTATTTGGATGGGGGTCTCTTAAGCTAATTATTGGGAGGTTTATCATTTTGAATTCAGGGAATCGAAAGCAATATGATGTTGTCATCATCGGGGCAGGCGTAGTAGGCAATGCTATCGCACGGGAATTGTCAAGGTATAAAATCAATGTCGCTGTTATGGAAAAGGAAATGGATGTCGGCATGGGCACTAGCTCCAGAAACAGCGGGGTCATTCACTCCGGTATAAACTATAAACCGGGCACCTGGCGAGCTAAAATGGACGTTCTTGGCAACTCCATGATGGAAAAGCTGTGCGACGAGCTGAAAGTAAAAATAGATTATATTGGTAAACTAACGGTGGCACAGGAAGAAGTGGATAAACAAACCATTTACGATTTGAAAACACAGGGGGAAGCGAACGGTGTTCCTGGTCTTGAGATTTTGAGTTCAGAGCAGATGCAAAAGAAACAACCAGGGGTGGGAGGTTTGGAGGCTTTGTACTCACCATCCACTGGCATCATCAGTCCATATGGATTGACAATATCCTTAGCGGAAAATGCTCTTCAAAATGGCGTTCAGTATTACCTACGCTCTGAAGTTTGCAGTATAACCAAGCTAGAGCATGGGTTTACCGTCCAGATAAAAAATGGGGAATCCTTTGATACTAAAATTGTTATCAATGCTGCCGGCTTATACTCTGATCAGATAGCAAAGTTAGTTGGGCTCAATGAGTTTAAGATTTATCCCTGCCGGGGAGAGTATTATATCCTCGACAAACGATTGCAGGGGACTCTTTCCATTCTCGTTTATCCAGCTCCCCACAAAGGAAAAGCAGGCCTTGGCATTCATTTAACCAATACAGTGGATGGTAATATCTTAATTGGTCCCTCTGACGAATACATTGAGCAGAAGGATGATGTAGCCTGCACAGCGGATATCATGAAAAAACTGCAGGAGGAAGGGCACGAGCTCCTCCCGGGACTCCTAACCTCCGATTTTATTCGCGGCTTTTCTGGATTAAGAGCCAAGCAAAATCCTCCCGAAATTGGTGGTTTCAAGGATTTTGTGATTGAGAGCCGAAAAGATGTACCCGGCTTTATCAATCTAGTAGGACTGGAAAGCCCAGGACTGACTAGCTCCCCAGCCATAGCAATCACAGTTCGTGATATGGTTAAAGAAATAATGCCTCTACAAGAGAATAAAGAATTTATAGCAACCCGAAAGGGAGAAGCGATGCATTTCTACGAAAAGTCTCCCGAAGAGAAAGCAGATCTCATAGCGAAAGACCCGAATTATGGCGAAATCGTATGCCGATGTGAGCAAATTACGAAGAAAGAAGTTTTGGATGCGATCCAAAATCCCCTGCATGCCAAGACACTGGTGGGAATCAAATATCGAGCTAGAGCTATGATGGGCAGGTGTCAGGGAGGATTTTGCACGCCCCGGATTGTCCGTATCCTCGAAGAAGAGTTTGGGTATAAGCCGGAAGATTATTTGCTCAAGAGTTCAAGCTCACCGCTGTTTGTGGGTTATATGAGGGAAGGGGGCGAACAATAAATGAATCACTCAAAAAAACAAGTTGTGATAATCGGAGGAGGACCAGCAGGTCTTGCCGCTGCCATAGCTGCAAAAAAATCAGGATGCACAGACGTACTTTTGATAGAACGCGATTTTATATTGGGTGGGATCCTAAACCAATGTATTCATGATGGATTTGGGTTGCATGAGTTCAAAGAAGCTCTGTCCGGTCCTGAATATGCGGATCGTTTTATCAAAGAATTTCATTCTCTTGGCATTGAAGTGATGACAGGGACGATAGTTTTATCAATGAATGCGGATCGCGTGATCGACGTTAGCACCCGGGGCACATATAAAAGAATCCAAGCGGATGCGATTGTACTTGGGATGGGCTGCCGTGAGAGAACGGCAGGAGCCATATCTCTTCCAGGCACAAGACCCAGTGGAGTTTTCACAGCTGGATCAGCACAGAACTTTATGAATTTGCAAAATATTATGGTTGGAAAGCAAGTTGTGGTTCTGGGATCTGGTGATATTGGCCTCATCATGGCACGTCGGATGACGCTAGAAGGGGCAAAAGTCGAGGCTGTGTTTGAAATTCTTCCATACTCTAGCGGACTACCACGAAATATTCAGCAGTGCTTAAATGATTACGAAATTCCTCTTTTCTTAAAATATTCTGTCATCGATATCCATGGCAAGGATCGAATAACCGGAGTAACCGTAGCAGAAATCGGCGCAGACAGAAACCCTTTAGAAAACACCAAACGATTCGTACCTTGCGATACCTTGCTTTTATCAGTAGGCTTGATTCCTGAGAATGAACTTTCCAGATCAGCAGGAGTCAAAATATATCCAAAAACAAGCGGTGCATTTGTAGATGAAACCTATATGACAAGTATTCCCGGTATATTTGCCTGTGGAAATGTCCTTCATGTGCACGATCTGGTGGATCATGTATCTGCTGAATCGTATTTAGCCGGAAGATTTGCCTCTGAGTATGCCCTGGGACAATGCAAGCCATCTAAAAAAGAAATTCCAATCGAAACGGGCAAAGGCATTCGGTATGTACTACCCCAAAAGATATCTGGTGAAAAAGATTTTGTATTGTCCATGCGTGTCGTGGATCCATCCCGCAACCAAACTGTGATGGTGAAATGCGGAGAAAATATCATAGCCAAGAAAAAGATGGTACGCTTGCATCCAGCTGAGATGATCCGAATGGATATCAAAGCAGAAAAAATAGGCAATGCTACCAGATTGGAGGTATCTGTAGAATGATTACCAAAGAATTAACCTGTGTTGTTTGTCCGAATGGCTGTCCGTTAACCATAGAAATTGAGAAAGAGCCAGTTTTAAAAATTCTTAAAATAACAGGATCTACATGCAAAAAAGGTGATCCCTGGGCTTATCAGGAAATCGAGAATCCCATGCGAACCATAGCCAGTAGTATCCTTGTGGATGGTGGTGATTTTAAACTAGTGAGTGTACGGACGGATTCCCCTATCCCACTAAAAGCTGTTCCAGCGGTTATGGATGTCATTCGAAAAACCAAACTTAATGCTCCTGTAAAAATAAATACTGTATTAATCAGCAAACCTGCAGGCCAGGAGTGTAATATTATTGCCACAAGGTCTGTTAATAAAAAATAAGGTTAAGGAGAAATCTATGGAAGGGATTGATTTATACAAAAGAGTACCAAAATCAGACTTAGTTCTTTTAGCTACAAAAGCGATGATGGCAGTTGGGTGCAATGCAGAAAGAGCCGAAATCGTAGCGGATAACCTTGTGGAAGCCGATATGCGGGGGGTATACTCCCATGGAATTGCGAGACTGCAACGGTATTTGACGCATATTTCCCAAGGAATCATCAATCCTGCTAACGATCCCACGGTTGTTTTTGAAACACCCGTATCCTGTGTGATGGATGGCAACAATGGCGTTGGTCAATATGTAGCAAAGAAAGCAACTGAAAAAGCAATCGAAAAAGCAAGTATGTCCGGCATTGGACTAGTTTCTGTGCGTCACTCAAATCATTACGGAATCGCAGGATACTGGGCGGAGATGATCATGCAAAACGAAATGATCGGCATAAGTTCTACCAATACTGCTCCTCTTGTGGTGCCGACATTTGGGAAAAAAGCTTTGTTGGGAACTAGCCCCCTGGCATTTGCTTTTCCCTCAGATCAAGAAGATCTTTTTATGATGGACATGGCTACAAGTGTTGTCCCCAGGGGCAAGCTGGAAGTCTATGCGCGAAACCAAAAGTCGATGCCTGATGGATGGTGCGTGGATGAATCTGGACATAGCACGAAAGATCCGGATCGAGTTCTTAAAGGATTTGTAAATAAGTCCACTGGAGGAATTCTACCCTTAGGGGGAGAAGGAGAGGATTTTGGCGGTCACAAGGGTTTTGGTCTTGGACTCCTGGTTGAACTTATTACCGCAGGATTCTCTTTAGGAGCTTATAGTGGAGAAACCTATCAAAAAGAGGGCGATGTTTGCCATTTCTTTGGCGCGATCCGCCTTGATGTTTTTGGTAATACATCGACTATTAAATCCCATATTTCTTCGATTCTCCAGAAAATCAAAGGCAGTGAAAAGGCTGATGGAACTGAGGAAATCTACCTTCACAATGAAAAAGAAGTTCGAGCCAGGAAAAAAGCACTTTCAGAAGGCGTTGGTGTAGATGAGCCAACCCATAAAGCTCTTTTGGATATTGTTGGTAAATACAATTTAGGAACTGTGATTTAATCCGGCAATGTAAATAAAAACTTACTTCCCTTGCCAAATATTGAATTTACATAGATCTGTCCATTGTGATCAGTGATGATGCTCTTGCATATTGACAAGCCAAGACCAGTTCCATCTTGCTTAGATATAGCTGTGGATTCAATCTGACAAAATGGTAGAAAAATTTTGTCAATATCTTCCTCCCGAATCCCTATCCCCGTATCTTCCACAAAAATGACTACTTCATTCTTTAGTGTATAAGATCCCAGGGTGATTGTGCCGGTTTCCGTAAATTTTATTGCATTGCCTATTAGGTTCGCGATGACTTCTTTGATGCTGAAATAATCAAACAGGATTTCTTCGTTTCTGGCTTTGAAGTTGAGGTGAATCGCTAAATTCTTGGTTTGAGCCATCGGTAAATATTCATGATAGACTTCCCGCAGGACTTTATGGATATTGTTCTTAATAAACTTATAGGGATATTTACCAGAAGAAATCTTTTCCATTTTGAGAATTTTACTGATTAATTCTGACATTCGGTCTGTATTCCGAAGAGCAATATTGACAATGTTTTCTCTTAGTTCTTTGAAATCACTTCTCTCTTCGTTCTTTTGTAAAAGCTGGAGCGATTCGTGAATTGAGGTTAATGGAGTGCGAAGTTCATGGGATACCATGCTTATCAAGCTATCTTTAAGGATCTCCATTTCTTTTTTCTCGGTAATATTCAGAATCATGAAAACAAATTGGTAGTTTATATCCTCATCGTCCAGTGGTAGTAAATATAGAAGGATATCTACAATTTTTTTCTGTTCATGCTCCAAATGCAATTCATATTCAAACGATAAACAGTTTTTCTTTAAAACCGACCGTAATACTGTAGAAAGCCATACTGGATCGTTTTTACCAATCAGCTGATCAAAACTTTTATGAATAACCGAGGTCATTGAAATATTTAGTATTTGCTCACCAGCTTCATTGATCTGGATTAATAAACCTTCATTATCCAGCAAGCCGATGCAACGGGGATTATTCTCTACAAACTTTCGAAACTTAAATTCAGAAAGTCGTAAGTTCTTATTTTGGATGGAATTCTTAACCTCAAGATATGTAAAAAAGAGGATTAAAATAATTACAAAATAGAAGGAGATGATATAGATGAAACGAGTTTCTTGATCATACGGACCCGTAAAAAGTAAAAGAAAAACACTGAAAAGGATAAAAAATATAAGCAATAATTTCATTAAGGTTTCATGGAATACCTGTTTAATACCATTAACCCACTTGATCAAATGCCAAAGATGGAATATGCACAAGAATAGAAAAAGGATCAAGAGAAGATTACCTACAAACACGAAGAATGATTGTGAGCTGATATTATAGAGCAAAATGGGTGTTTGTTGAAACAAACGTAAAAAGCTAAGGATCAAAAAGAGCAAGATAAAGCTTGCTGTCCAGGATTTAATATATTTCTTATCAATTCTGTGAACTAATAGATCACGGTTTAAGAAAAATTGAAACGTAATGACAATAAAGATTGGAATTGAGATAAAAAGCTGACCATAAAAACCATCCAGTGGATAAAGCCGTAGGAGGAATAAATTATAAGCTAGAAAGGATATGGTAATGATCAAGGCTATTCTTTTTTCATTTTTCCCCTGACTACTGAAGTAAAAAAACAAAAAGTAAGAAAGGCAGGAAAGAAGCAGTGAAAGACGAAATAGAAAAGTTAGAGCATGAACTTCAGGAAAATATTGTAGGAATACTTGAGCTAAATGGCCAATCCATAGAAAAAAGACAACCATTCCGAGTATTGGAAAGCTATACCGAAGTTTGTGTTTTTCTTTCACAGACCAGCATTCTAGAAAGAGGATCATCAACCCAAGAGATTGCACATAATACAAACAGTCTATGTTTCTATTTAAAAAATTTATCATTTTGCATCATTCTACCCATTTGATTCTAGAAGACAAGAATTTCTTTCTATCAATTAATCGATCCACCTGCCTTTAGCCTGCAAGAGATTCGGTCGGAAACAGTTTTTCGATGTAGTTTAATTATTTATAGAGGGTGTCCAGTACTTGTTATTATAGATATCAGTAAATCGGTAAGACATCTTGTATTTCTTCTTGCCAACGGATAGGTTTTCAATTTTCCAGGTACCGGTCGCGATATACTGTTTGCCAAGATAGTATGTGTCGTTGTACTTGCCCCCATAAGTGTAGTAATCGCAAAGAAAGTCAATCTTGTCGCCAGCCTTAATGGACAATAGACCTTTTGCTATGGTATCCGTTTGTTTTTCCGTATCATATTTGATCTGCGCTCCCAGTACGATTCCATAAGGATTTTTGTTATCAAATTCAATGATGATATCAACACGCTGATCATTTAGAAAAGCAGGCACTCGTCCTTTCGTAGAATAGATATCGCCATGGCGGTCATCCGACAGCATGTAGTAACTTACAATATGACCATTTAACGTGAGCCAAGTGCCGTCGTATTCCATAATTAAGTCGCCATCGTCGTTGTATTCATATACATTATCGAGACCAAGGTCTATAAAACCTTTTCCATCATCAATAAAAACATTCATTTCCATATGCTGGATCAGGTCCCACTGTTTATCAGTCAACGCCAGGACTTGTTGTCCGTCCTTTTCAGTGATTGTAAAAGCGGTTGCATCGATCCGATTTTTTCCAAAATAAGACAAGTAAGATTTTATTTTATCGACATCAAGCCAGCCAAGAGCATTGCCTGCCAGCCCCGTAATTTTGCTAAAATCTCCAGTTGCCAGGAATTGGTTCAGCAGGTTACCTAAAATGTTAGTGCCTGATGGAGAAGGAGTGCTGTTTGTGAGACTCCCAAGCAGGGATTGCAGCATATTGTTACTACCACCAGAGACAATTTGTCCTCCAGCTGTCACACTCGCAAAAGACCGAATGCATTCGCTGTATTCTTTGTTAATGCCAATTTCTTTGTAAGTATCCAACATGGGACTCAGCATAGTGAGCTTGCCATAGGGAAAGAAAATAGACAAGCCGTTTGCATTGGTTATTGTTGTGGAAGTGCGGTTATATTTGATGCATCCGCGCAGTACTTCTGCAAAAGATTTTGCTTCTGGTGTTTTAAGAATTTCGGCAAAGTGGATTAAGTCGATCTGGTTTAATTCAGCAGAAGGTGCGAACTCCTTGGTTCCAGCCCGGGCATCAGAGACAGTTTTAAATTTTTCGTCATCAATCAGCTTGTTGGTAGAGCTGGCAAAACTTGAAAAGACAGAGGGTACAGTGCCTTTAAGCTCCGCCAGGTCAATCAGGGAAAGGGTTGCCTGATTTTGAGGATCTTTTTCCTGAACATCCTTTACATAATTGTCAATAATCATTTTTCCCAGATCCGTAGACGGAATGGAAGTATTTTGGGAAAGAGCCGTTATCCAACCTTTATAATACCAGCCGACCCCAGGCTCTGCTTCTTCCGATGCAATCATGTAATCAGCATAAGGCTCTACTACAATTGCCGTTTCAAGAGTACCCATCAGGCAGGCGTCAAAACCAATGATATCAAAATAACAGTTGCTGTTTTTAAGAGCAGTACTTATTTCATCGAGTTTCATACTGTCATTCGGAAAATGCTGGTCATAGCCAAAGCCATTAAGAGATCCCCCGCCATGATCCCACATAATCAGGGAATACCGGTTAGCTGGATAGTTTATTTGGCAATATTTGATGAAATCGGTCAGTGTGGTAGGATTTACCATCGATTTTCTTCCGAGATTGTTTTCAAGCAAGACTAAACCTTTGTTTGTCACACGATAACGCTGATTTGTTTTACTGCTGATGATACTATTTTGCCACTTAATTGTACCACCAGTCTCCAGGATTATGTTTACTTTATCGGAAATCTCTGCGTACAACATCTCGTTTAAGTCTGAGGAGGCCGAACCATCTTGTGATTCCAGATCAGTACCGCACATATACACCATAATCGTTGCTTTATCTTCACCATTACCGATCAAAGAAGTTCGTTTTTCACGAGCAAGGTTTGATACGGATACATTCACGGGATAGGGACCTTTGTCTACGTAAGTAACAGCAGTAGAAGTTTCGGGAGTGTTTGTTGCGTTATTTGGTTTTTTATTAAACAAGTGGTAAAGAAAGAATAAAGCGATCCCAACTACGATTAATATCACAATGTATTTTGAACCTCCTGTTGGTGTACTTCCCATTCGAGTGGATTGATTATTATTGAAATTGCTATTTGAGGAGTTTGATTGATTCCCAAACGAACTTTCCGTTCGATCCGAATATCCGCTGGAATTGCCGACGGGTCCTCCCGTTTGACCGCTAAGACCGTCACCACGCTTCTCTACTTCAGCTTCACCAGATCCGACACGCTTTTCTCTTCCGACAGGTCTGTTACCTCTATCCATTTGTTTTTCACCCCACAAACTCAAGTTATGTAGTAAAATATGATTCATTCATTATAGTCTTCTACAGAATAATTTTCTACAACTTTTAAGGATGGGTATTGAAATAATCCATATCTTCCTTACCTTACAAATAAAAAGTATCCTTATAGTCGGTAAATTGAAATTTTCGTTTCCTATTCTACAATTTATAATAAAAAGTTAATACCTTTTGAAACTAAAGGTGGGAAAAAATGAACAAACGGAAGAAAATCGTTCCTTTGTTAGCTGTGCTTTTGATCATTTCCATTTCATCCGGCTTTATTGGATGTAGTAAAAACTGTATAAAAGAAGTTGGTGATGATGCAGGTATTTGGTCCCTTCCACTTTTGTACAATACTGGGAATAATGGTATTTCCAAGAAAGTTCAACTTAGCGAATTATTAAAAAAGACAGAAACCAAAGCTGTCCTTTTAGTATTCTTCGCTACATGGAACGAACCAAATAACTCCATTGAACTCCCTTATTATGAAGAGCTGTATCAAAAATACAAAGAGAAAGGGTTGATGGTTCTTGGTATTTCGGTTGATTCTGAGAAATCTCTTCAATGGAACATCATTAATCTTGTGAAAGAAATGAAAAAACAAGATGGTACTCCCGCAAACATCTCATTTCCAATTTTATGGGATATAGACAATGCCGTTTTAGATTTTTATGGAAATTCTTTAATGGGTCCTCGCTATTTAATCGATAAAAGCAACAAGATCACATATATCAGTGCTGGATATTCGGTAGAAGAAATGAAAGAGCTTTCAGACAAGGTTAAGGAACTTCTGCCGTAAATTTCTAACAATGTATCCGAGATAGTTTGTTTCAATTCGCCATCTTTTATTTTTTTGCTCCTTTGATACAATACAAGCGGTCGAAACCTGTGATATGGTTTGATGGATGCGGAGTTTTATGAGAAAAATAAGGAGATAAAATGGCTGAAGTGCAAGGATTCCAGTTACCGGATGAGCTATGGTATCACAAAGAACATATGTGGGCAAGGATCGAAGATGATATTGCCACAGTCGGAGTAACCGACTTTTATCAGCGATTGGCCGGGGAAATATCCTATATCGAACTGCCTTCTGTTGGAGATGATATTGGTATAGACGATGTGGTCGGAACAGTAGAAACAGGGAAATGGATCGGAAAAATCTATGCTCCAATGACTGGTTCTGTGGAATCGATTAATTCAGAAGTAGAGGATGAACCGAACCTTCCCAATACAGATCCTTACGGAAAAGGTTGGTTATATAAGATCAGGATTTCGGATTCTTCCGAGAAAGATACCCTTTTTAAAGGTGATTCTGCCATAACCTGGCAAACCGAACAAATCGCAAAACACTTAAAACAGATGTAGCGTTCCTTGGAGGTTTCATGTTCCAATTTCACCTTGAATTAAGCGAGACTTCTTGCCATGGAAATTTAAAAGGGAGGAATGAATGAAAGATATTGATAGCTCAAAGATAGTGTCTGCCGTAAGGGATCTTTGTATTGATGCCAATTACAATATTGGTGGAGATGTGATCCAGCGAATCAATGAATGCAAAGCAAAAGAAGATTCACCCGTTGGTCGTGAAATTCTTGACCAGATTCTCGAAAATGATCGGTTAGCTATCGAAAAACAGATGCCCATGTGCCAGGATACTGGAATCGCTATCGTTTTTATTGAAATTGGACAAGATGTGCATATTTCGGGTGGATACATCATTGACGCCGTAAATGAAGGGGTTCGGCAGGGTTATAAGGATGGGTATCTCAGGAAATCGATGGTCTGTGACCCAATTGTGGAACGGAAAAATACAAAAGATAACACACCAGCGATCATATATACTGAGATTGTACCAGGCGATACAATCAAGATAACCGTAGCACCCAAAGGTGCTGGTTCTGAGAATATGAGCGAAATCCGTATGATGACACCCTCTGATGGTTTGGAAGGTGTAAAGCAATTTGTAGTGGATAAAGTGCGAAGAGCGAGTGGCAATCCATGCCCTCCCGTAGTAGTCGGTATAGGTCTGGGCGGGAATTTTGAACAGAGCGCTCTTCTTTCAAAGAAAGCTTTGATGAGACCTTTAGGCGTGAGAAGTGCAGATCCCCGCTGGGCAGAGCTGGAGGAAGAGTTACTGCATAAGATAAATAATTTGGGCATTGGTCCGATGGGAATGGGTGGTAGAACAACTGCTTTGGATGTCCATATCGAATCCTTTCCTTGTCATATAGCGAGTATGCCGGTTGCGATCAATATACAGTGCCATGCCGCGAGGCATAAGACTATCACTTTGTCTTAGGGAGGAAAAGAAAATGGCGAAAGAATACTACTTGAACACACCTCTAAAAACAGAAGAACTGGAGAGGCTGGAAATTGGCGATAAGGTATTTATTACAGGAACAATTTATTCAGCTAGAGATGCCGCTCATAAAAAACTCATTGAATTGCTACAGGCAGGCAAAGAACTGCCGTTTGATATAAAAGGGCAAACGATTTATTATGTAGGTCCTTCTCCCGAGAAACCTGGTATGGTGATAGGTTCAGCCGGTCCTACTACCAGTTATCGGATGGACAAGTATTCTCCGAAACTTTTGGATATTGGATTGAAAGCTATGATTGGAAAAGGGGAAAGATCCAGGGAGGTTACAGACGCGATTGTTCGCAATAAAGCCGTTTACCTCATTGCTGTTGGTGGCGCTGGAGTTCTCTTAGCACAAGCCATCAAGGCATCAAAAATTATTGCTTACGAGGAGCTAGGCGCGGAAGCCCTGCGTGAAATGGAAGTCGAAAACTTTCCATGTTTTGTGGGAATCGATACAACCGGGAAAGATATTTATTCAGAAGGTGTAGCAAAATATCAGATCCGAGAGGAATCAAAATGAGAATAGGCGTTTATGTTTGTCATTGTGGTGGAAACATTTCCGACGTTGTTGATGTAAAAAAAATAGCAGAATTAGCTGGTCAGCAGAATGAAGTCGTATTTGTCAGGGATTTAGAGCATACTTGCTCTGAAGAAGGCCAAAAATTTATCCTGGAAGATATTGCCGAACACAAATTGGATCGTATTGTCGTTAGTGCCTGCTCTCCTTTGTTCCATGAAAAAACGTTTATGAAGCTCCTGGAAAAAGCAGGCTTAAATCCCTACATGCTGGAAATGGCAAATATTCGTGAGCAATGTTCCTGGAGCCACCCCAGCAAAACGACAGCGACACGTAAGGCTGAAGATCTGGTTAAGATGGCTATCGAGAAAGTTCGATTTGATACACCTCTTGAACGAAATTCTATCCCGATTGGAAAACGCGTACTAGTCATTGGTGGTGGAATTGCAGGTATCCAGTCAGCCCTGGATTTGGGAGATGCTGGATTTGAAGTATTTATGGTTGAAAAGGAACCGGCTATTGGAGGTAAAATGGCTCAACTCTCCAAAACTTTCCCTACGGAGGACTGTGCGACCTGTATTATTGGTCCAAAGCTTACCGATGTTGCCACACACCCCAATATTCACCTCTATACTTACACAGAAATTAAAGACGTAAAAGGTTTCTTAGGTAATTTTACCGTAACGTTGACCAGGAAACCACGGTATGTTGATCTTGAAAAATGTGTATCCTGTGGGATTTGTGCCGAGAAATGTCCTGTTAAAGTTCCAGATGAGTTTAATTTAGGGCTTTCAGAACGTCACGCCATCTATATTCATAACGCTATCGCTGTGCCTCGGAAATATTTAATTGATGACAAAGCATGCCGACAGCTAAATGGACAGCGTTGTGGGATTTGCCAAAAAGTGTGTGTGCAAGGTGCGGTAGATTATGAGCAAAAGCCGATCGAGGAAATCATTACAGTTGATACGATCATTACAGCAACTGGCTACACTCCTTTTGATGCTTCCCTAAAAGCTGTCTATGGGTACGGAAAATTTGCTAATGTGATTACTGGGTTACAGCTAGAAAGAATTATTGCGACTGGATCGTCTGGTCCACCTCTTCGGGCTATAGGCAACCGGATCGCTTTTATACAATGCGTGGGGTCTCGGGATGAACAAGTTGAACGTGAGAATTGTTCTCGTATCTGCTGTATGTATGCCACTAAATTAGCCCAACTTGTTAAACGTATCAATCCAAGTCGCGAAGTTTATGTATTTTATACGGATCTTCGTGCTTACGGCAAGGGCTTTGAAGAGTATTATAAACGAGCGCAAACCGCTGGGATCAAGTATGTTCGTGGTAGAACAGCTGAAATCCAGGAAGATCCTATCACAAAAAAATTATTGGTTCGGACAGAAGACACCCTCAGCCGTCAGATTATTGAAGGTGAATTTGATTTGGTAGTGCTTTCGAATGGTCTAACTCCTTCTGCCTCCACAGACCAAGTGGCGGATATTTTAAAACTAGCTAGAAGCGCAGATGGATTTCTCCAGGAAGCCCATCCCAAATTTAGACCCGTAGACACTCTAGTGGATGGAATATTTATTGCTGGGTGTGCCCAGGGACCCAAGGACATCCCGGATACTGTGTCCCAAGCGAGTGCAGCAGCTGCGAGGGCGATACGCTTAATGAATAAAGGAATCTATGAAATCGAACCGATCACAGCTTTTGTTCGTCCTCACCTTTGTGATGGATGTGAGAAATGTATTGGGATTTGCCCACCCAAAGCCATTCAAATGGAAAATGGAAAAGCTGTTGTTAACGGGGCTTTGTGTAAAGGGTGCGGTCTTTGCTGTGCCTACTGCCACACAGAAGCTCTCGACCTGGCTTATTATACAACCAAACAATTAATGGCTGAAATCGAGATGGCCCTTATCAGCAAAAAGGATGAGGAAACTAGAATTCTCATTTTTGCTGATAACACCTGTGCCTACAGACTGGCTGACAACGTCGGTACAGCTAGACTCTCTTATCCTGCGGAAACCAGGGTCATCCGTGTTCCCTCCTCCAGCCGGATTACTCCCAAGATGATGCTATATGCATTTGCGAAAGGAGCTGATGGGCTTTTTATTGGGGAATGTGATTATAAAGCTTCTCCTTACAGCAATTCGGGAGAATCAATCAAAAGAAATATTGGGATTGTCAGGGAAATCTTAGATGAGATTGGGTCTGATGGGGGTAGGATTAATTTTACGGAGCTTTTAGCCTCTCTACTCACTGATTATTACAAGACTATCACCAATCTAATCAAATTTGCTAAAAAAGAAGCGAAGCCTTTAACCAAAGAGATGAGAGAAAAGTTACTGACCTATACAGATCGGTTATTTACTACAACAAGGAAGGAATCAGAATGATTCGTAAAATGATCATTAATAACCAAAGCGAGGAATTCCATCGGAAAATTAAGGAATTGTCTGGTGAGATTCTAACTCTTTGTGATCAATGCGGAACTTGCACAGGGAGCTGCCCGATGGTGATTGAAATGGATATTACCCCCTCCCAGATGATGCGTCTCGTTCTACTGGGGGACGAAGAAGTTTTGGAGGCAAAAACCATCTGGATCTGTGCTTCCTGTTATTCTTGTACAGCCCGGTGCCCCAGGGGAATCGATGCCTCCAAAGTAGCGGAAGCTCTACGACAAATCAAACAAAGAAAAGCTGTTGATTACCTCAATTGGGAAGATGTAGATATTGAAGAAGCAAAAGAACTTCCCCAGATGGCTCTCGTAGCAGCTTTTCGCAAATTGACAGGTTAGGGGGATATATGAAACGAATACCTTATTATCCTGGATGTTCCTTAAAAACAAAAGCAAAGCATTTTGAAACATCAGCGATAGAAGTAGCAAGGGCTCTTGATGTTGAAATGGTCGAATTGCCCCGGTGGAATTGTTGTGGTGCCGTTCATTCTCTGGCTACAGACGATCTAATGCACCATGTTGCCCCTGTAACGGATCTCCTGCGGGTACAGGAGCTGAAACAATCACAGAAGTGGGATGATGCTAGACTCGTGGTACTTTGTTCCATGTGCCTGAATGTTTTGAAGAGAACCAATAAACGTGTAAAAGATGTTCTCGAAGACCGCAATAAGATTAATGACTTCATGTATCTGGAAGAAACCAGGTATGACGGGAATGTTGAGGTTGTTCATTATTTGGAGCTCTTAAAAGAAATCGGTTTTGACAAAATTCAAGAAAAAGTTACGAAACCTCTTACAGGATTAAAAGTGTCGCCTTATTATGGTTGCTTGCTCCTGAGACCTAAAGATATAGGGATCGATGATCCAGAATCCCCTTCAATCCAAGAGGATTTATTCAAAGCTCTTGGCTGCACGGTGATTAATAATCCACTTAAATCAAGATGCTGCGGAAGTTATCACACATTGAATGATAAGGCGCTCGTTGCAGAGCTAGCCCATGATATTCTAACAAGCGCTCAAAAGGCAGGAGCAGAAATTCTGACTACCAGCTGTCCATTGTGCGCCTATAATCTTGATCAACGTCAGAAAGAAGTCCTAAATAAGTATCCTGGATTTAAACCAATTCCGGTTGTGTATTTTACCGAACTTATGATCCTAGCATTAGGATTGGATAAAAATTTTGCTGGTCTGGAGAAACACTATATTGATCCCAGGCCTCTGCTGAATTGTAAAGGAGAAAATGTATGATGGAAGTCATCGAAGTAAAGCTAGTTCCAATCTTTATTCTTAGCCGTCGGTTTGAAGTTCCAGAAGGATCTACAATCATAACGGCGATGGAATACGCTGGTTTTAAACTAAAGAAGGGTGTCGGGTGTCGGGAAGGATTTTGTGGAGCCTGCGCTAGCTTATATCGCCTGGAAGGGGAATATAAGCTACATGGCGGATTAGGCTGTCAAACAGTGGTCCAACCAAATATGCAGATCGTACAAATTCCTTATACACCGTCTCCAAAAGCAATTTATGATTTAGAAAAAATAAATGTAGGTGAAGAAATTTTCATCGATTTCTATCCTGAAATCTATCGGTGTCTTTCCTGCAATACCTGTACAAAAATATGTCCTCAGGATATTCAAGTAATGGATTATGTGCAGGCAGGGATTCGCGGGGACCTGGAATTAATGGCGAATACTTCATTCGATTGTATTATGTGCGGTCTCTGTACAGCAAGATGTCCTGCTGAAATTACCCAATACAATGCTGCTTTATTAGCCAGAAGACTTTTTGGAAAATATATCCAGAAAAAGGGAAAATTTCTGGAAGATCGCTTCAAACAAGTCATGGACGGAAAATTTGAAGAAGGTTATACAGAATTGATGAGCTTATCCAAAGAGGATTTGAAGAAGCGATATTTTGATCGTGAACTGAATTTTAGCATCACATAAGCAAAGGAGAAAAAAATGGCTTACCCCGATTATATGAGAGAATCATTAGAATTAGTTCATAAGAGCAGGGCAGAAAGAGTAGAAATTGACAAAAAGGGCATACAAAATTTTCTAAAACCACTCACATCGGAAGGTCGAGAAAAAGTCCTATCAGAAAATCATCCCGACTATAAACCAGATGCAAGACGGACAATCCGAATTGGACAAAATAAAGATGAAAAACTGACTTCAAAAGTAGTTGATGTATTAGAAAGCCATACGATACTTCCAAAAAACTTTAACCTGGATCCTGTTGATTATGAAACGGATGTTCTGGTAATCGGCGGCGGGGGTGCTGGGTGTCAGGCAGCGATATGGGCTCGATTAAACGGGGCAAAAGTCATCATTTCTACAAAGCTTCGCATGGGGGATGCCAACTCCATGATGTCCCAGGGTGGTATGCAAGCGGCTGTGAATCCAGGAGACTCTCCATTGATTCATTACCTGGACGCTATGGGGGGAGGACACTTTGACAATAAACCAGAATTATTGAAAATTCTCACAAAAGAAGCCCCGATAGCTGTAAAAGATCTGGAAGATTTGGGAGTAATCTTTGACCGCTTACCGGATGGAAATCTTCAAACCAAAGCTGGCGGAGGAGGATCAAGACGAAGAATGCTCTCCAGCAGGGATTATACAGGTGCTGAAATCATGAGAGTTTTACGGGATGAAGTTCGCAATCATCCAGAAGAAATTACAATCTTAGAATATTTCCCGGCCATAGAGCTTATCAAGGATGAGGATGGAAAAGTAGCGGGTGCTATTTTATTTAATATGGAAACGGGTGAGTATGCCGTTGTGAAAGCAAAAGCTGTTATCATGGCAACGGGAGGATTTGGTCGTTTGCATATCAATGACTTTCCGACTACAAATCATTATGGAGCCACTATGGACGGCCTTGTGATGGCTTATAGAGCTGGAGCCAGACTGATTCATATGGATTCAGTACAATTTCATCCAACTGGTGCTGTTTATCCTCCGCAGATTTTAGGATTTTTAATTACAGAAAAGATTCGAGGATTTGGCGGCCAACCGGTAAATAAAAACGGTGAATTGTTTGTTTTTCCTCTGGAACCAAGAGATATTGAAGCGTCCGATTATATCCAGGAATGCCGCGCCGGCAAAGGTATTAATACACCAGACGGGCATGTAGGTATCTGGCTGGATTCCCCAATCATAGAGATGATACACGGAGCTGGTACCATTGAAAAGAATTTCCCAGCCATGTACCGACAGTACAAACGCTTTGATATCGATATACGGAAAGATCCAATGTTGGTGTATCCAACCCTCCATTATCAAAATGGCGGTATTGAAATTGGTGAGAAAACCGAGTCGACAATTCCTGGACTTTTGTCCGCTGGCGAATGCTCTGGAGGAGTTCATGGAAGAAACAGGCTGATGGGCAATTCGGTCTTGGATTACAATGTGTTTGGCAAATTAGCGGGTATTGAAGCAGCTCGAATTGCAAAAGAAACAGAGATAAAAGGAAAACTATCGATCGATCATGTATGGAAATATGAGGAAGAATTGAAACAAGCTGGAATAGAAACAATTCGAAAGTCACCTGTTTTACTACCAGAATATCGGAATTTATCCATCCTGAAGAAACATTGTGATGATTATGATCCGTTTCTACCTGCTGGTTTATAAATTTTTGGGTTTAGGTTAACAAGTCTTTATATAATTTGAAAGAAGGGGTCATGGAAAAAGTTAATGCAACGTTAAGCAACATTGCCGTTTGTTTCCCTGTGGGGTTTAGCGAAGAACAAAAAGCGAAAGCAAAAACATTGTTTTACAAACGACTGGCTGAAGTCGGCCACGAGTTTTATGGAGGGAAAATCCAGACGGTACCAAAAGCAGCGGTTTCAGGATTTAATTGGTTTAATGTTTGGTATACACCTGGCGTCTCAAAAGTATCCACTTCCATTCGAGATAATTATGACAGATCCTATGACTTATCAAATCGATCCAACCTGGTGGCTGTCGTCAGTGATTCTACCAGAGTATTGGGCGATGGCGATGTAACGCCTCCTGGTGGTTTGGGAGTCATGGAAGGAAAAGCTTTCCTTATGAAATATCTAGGCGGGGTGGACGGAATTGCTCTTTGTATCGATAGCAAGAATAAAAATGGCGAAAATGATCCAGACACGATCATTGAATTCGTTAAAAGATGCCAGCACAGTTTTGGCGCTATCAACTTGGAAGATATTTCCCAACCAAATTGTTATAAAGTATTGGACGTCCTTCGTGAAGAATGCGATATTCCTGTGTGGCATGACGACCAGCAAGGAACAGCCTGTGTCACGTTAGCAGGACTTTACAATGCATTGAAATTAGCTGGTAAAAAGATCGAAGATGTCAAAATTGTTTATTATGGTGCCGGATCTGCCAATACAACCTGTTTACGTCTCATTGTTTTAGCCGGAGCGGATCCAAAGAAAGCAATCATGTTTGACACGAAAGGTTCCTTGAACAAAGGAAGAACAGATGTAAAAGCCGATCCGCGGTTTTACCGGAAATGGGAAATTTGCGAAACAACGAATCCAGATAATATTGACTCAATCGAAGAAGCCATGAAGGGTGCTGATGTACTTATTTCACTTTCTCAATCCGGTCCAGGAGTTGTAAAAGCAGAATGGATCCGCTCCATGGCACCAAAATCAATTGTTTTTGCTTGCGCCAACCCCGTTCCAGAGATTTATCCCTATGAAGCCAAAGAAGCAGGAGCTTTTATTGTGGGTACCGGTCGAGGAGACTTTCCGAACCAGGTCAACAATTCGCTAGGGTTCCCCGGAATCTTAAAAGGCGCTTTATTAGTCCGAGCCAGAAAGATAACTGACAATATGGCGATTGCCTCAGCCAAGTCTCTGGCAACTTTTACCGAAAAAAGAGGCATGAACCCTGACGATATCCTTGCTAAGATGTCTGAACCCGGTGTTTTCTCTTACGAAGCAGCCGATGTGGCCATGCAAGCCATAGCGGATGGGGTAGCCCGAATTAAAATGACATGGCAGGAAGCCTATGACCTTGCAAAAGCAGATATTGATTATTCTCGTGGTATGACAGATTTATTAATGAAAGAAGGCTATATCAAGCAGATACCGGAATCTACAATTAATGAAGCCTTTGATTGGGCCTGCCAGCAAGTATCGAAATAGTAATAAATAGCTTCCAGACAAGGAGAGAGGGATGAAGGAGAAAATTTGTTCTGATCAGCTAGATCCCAATTTCAAGTACGAGGTGATGCGGGAGCCAGGGGGGGAAAAGCTATTCCACTGCTTTTCCTGCGATACCTGCACGCTTAGCTGTCCAGTTCGCGCCTGTGAGGATGAGTACAATCCCAGGACCATTATTCGATTGATTCTCTTAGGAGCGAAAAAAGAAGTTCTTTCCTCTCCATTGATCTGGCTCTGTGCAGGATGCTTCCTTTGTCTGGAGCGGTGTCCACAAGACGTTGGAGTCACTGATCTAATGGATGCTCTCAAGAATATGGCTTCTCGGGAAGGCTACGTTCCCAAATCCATGAAAGCTCAAATCGATCTCCTTCACAAACATGGCAGACTCCTTGAAATTGGTGATTTTGAAAATAAAAAGAGAACCAAACAAGACCTTCCCCTGATCACGGAGAGCATCGAAGATATTCAACGGATCATAAAACTAACAGGTGCTTCGGATTATTTACCGAACGAAACGGAGTAAGAGATGAAAAAATATGCCATCTTTCTGGGTTGTACGGTACCAGTCCGAAGCACCTGTTATGAGCAATCCTTTCGGGAAGTTGTCAAAGACTTTGGAATCGAACTAATTGATATTCCACAGTTTTCTTGCTGTGGATATCCTTCCCGATCGGTTAGTCGACTCAATGCCGTCGCTTTATCCGCTAGAAATCTTGCAATTGCACAACAAAATGGAATTACCGATATTATAACCTTATGCAATGCCTGTACGGAAAATATGACACAGGCCAATCATTTGTTTCATGGTGAATCTGAAACTAAAAACAAACTAAATGCCATTCTGGCTGATCTTGGTTATTCCTACGATGGTAGCATTAAAGTTCGGCATGCAGTTCGATTTATGTATGAAGATATTGGTTTGGAAAAGATTAAAACAAGAATTAAAAATCCTCTCACTGCACTAAAAATTGCGGCATATCCAGGATGTCACTATACGAAACCCTCCGAAATCTATGAAGGATTTGACGACCCAGAGAGACCCCATACTTTAAACGATTTAGTCAAAGCGACGGGAGCAAGCCTAGCCAAGTATGAAACAGCCTGCTGTGGTGGAGGGACTCTAGGAGCCAAAGAAGATACCGCCCTCAAAATGGGACTGGCAACCCTAAAAAGCATGAAAGCAGATCAAGCGGATGCTATCGTTTTGATTTGTCCATTTTGCGATGTTATGTTTGAACAAAATCAGAAAAAAATTGAAAAAACATTTGGGGAAGAGTTTAATCTCCCTATTTTATATTATCCCCAGTTGCTGGGGCTGGCCATGGGTCTTCCCCATGAGCTATTAGGACTCACTATCAACCGGATCAAGCTGGATTCTGTGATGGAGAAAATCTCGAAAGCAGGGAAGGAGTAACCAATGGATACAGAAACAGGACCTGTCGGAAAAGTATTAGTCGTCGGTGGAGGTGTTGCCGGTGTACAAGCCAGTCTAGACCTAGCCTACGGTGGATTCAAAACGTACCTGCTGGAAGCTAGGGATGCGATCGGCGGGACGATGGCTCAACTCGATAAGACTTTCCCAACCAATGACTGCTCTATGTGTATCCTTTCTCCCAAATTGGTTGAGACGGGATCTAATCCCAATATAGAAATTTTAACCCGGTCTAAAATTATCAAGGTAGAAGGATCTGCTCCTCATTTTAAAGTAACCGTGGTAACGGAGCCTAGATTTGTTGATCCAGCACAATGTAAAGGTTGTGGGGATTGCTCCAAAGCTTGTCCTGTTTATCTGGACAACGAATATGAAGAAAACCTGGGACGTAAGAAAGCCGTCTCCAGAAGGTATGAACAAGCTGTACCCAGTACATTTGGAATTACCAAATATGATTGGAGCCCTTGTCGGGCCACTTGTCCATTACATGTCAATGCTCATGGCTATATCGCCCTGATTGGTCTTGGTAAAATGGAGGAAGCGCTAGCCCTTGTGCGCGAAAAGAACCCATTCCCTGCGATTACAGGAAGAATTTGCACGAAACCCTGCGAAAAAGCCTGTACCCGAATCAAAGTAGATGAAACCATAGCCATCGATGCTCTTAAACGGCATGTTTCTGATATTGAAATCCAAGATGGGAAATATTGGGATCTGCCAAAACCAGAATCAAACGGGAAAAAAGTAGCGATTATCGGAGCTGGACCTGCCGGACTCCTTTGTGCTTTTGACCTGCGACTAAAAGGATACGACGTCTCCATCCATGACCGTATGCCTGAGCCAGGGGGTATGATCCGTTATGGAATTCCCTCCTACAGACTTCCACGAAATATCATCGATCGGGAAGTACAAGTTCTTAAGAATATTGGCGTTCATTTCTATATGAATCATGAGATAAAAGGCGCCGAAGCCATTGATGAACTGAAAAAGACCCATCATGCGGTTTTTGTAGCTACTGGAGCCTGGAGATCTAAAAAGATGAATATCCCCGGTGAAGAATGCGATACGGTATGGGGAGCTGTCGAATTTCTAAAAAAAGCAAATAATGGAGAAATAACAACCATATCAGGAATTGTAGCTACGGTTGGCGGTGGAAATGCTGCCATCGATGCGGCAAGGACAGTTCTTCGTATGGGAGCATCGGAATCTCATATTATTTATCGACGTACCCTGGCAGAAATGCCAGCCAACGCAGAAGAAATAGAAGAAGCAGAAGCGGAAGGTGTGATTTTTCATTACCTGTCGAATCCATTAAGTATTTCTGCAGCAAATATTGGCACTCTGGTTAATGTACAAAAAATGGAACTGGGTGAACCCGATGAATCGGGACGTAGAAGACCGATACCAGTACCAGGTTCTGAAATCCGAATGCCTTTTGATATTGTCATTATGGCTATCAGTCAGGAAACGGAATGCGAACAATTACCTTCCCTTACTACCACTAAATGGGGATCTTACTCCGTAGATAAGGATACGATGGCTACCGAAATTTCTGGAGTATTTGCAGGAGGAGACGCCACTCTCGGACCAGCCACCTATATTGAGGCAATGGCTTGCGGACGAAAAGCTGCCATATCCATTGATCGTTTTATCAACCATGAGGACCTCAAATATGGAAGAGACCGTGAAGATCCGTTTGAGCCAAATCTGACGGTAGATATTACTGGTATCAAAATTGAGCCTCAGGCAAAACCAAGACTAACAATCACCCATGCCCTGAAAAATAATTACTGTGAAGTGAACGCAGGTCTTAATCCGGAAGAAGTGGTCGCTGAAGCCAAGCGTTGCCTGAACTGCGGGGGATGCGCTGAATGTATGGAGTGCGTCCGAGCCTGCGAAGCCAAAGCAATTGTACATAGTATGATCAGGCATGTGCAGGTGCTGGATGTAGGATCCATTATCCTGGCTGCAGGATTTGAAGAAACTGATATTTCTAAAGGGTATTCCCAGTATGGTTTTGGAATATTTCCCAATGTGATTACCAGTATCCAGTTTGAACGGTTATTATCAGCCTCTGGTCCTTACGGGGGTGTACTAACCAGACCGGGAGATCGCAAACATCCCAAGAAAATAGCCTGGCTGCAATGTATCGGATCACGGGACGAAAAGCATCCGTATTGCTCCTCTGTATGTTGTATGTATGCCACAAAAGAGGCAGTCATTGCCAGAGAGCATTCCAAAGAAGTAGAGCCAACGATATTTTTTATTGACATCCGCTCTTACGGAAAAGAGTTTGATAAGTATATTGACCGTGCCAGGGACGAATATGGCATCCGGTTTGTTAAGTCTAGAATTGGGGGAATTAATGAATTAAAAGATGGATCCCTCAAGCTTGAGTATGAAGATGATAATGGAAATCTACAGTCTGAAGTGTTTGATTTGGTCGTATTATCGGTTGGTCTAGCCTCCACTTCTGCGATCAAAGAGCTTGCAAGTACTGTGGGGGTCAAAACCAATGCCTATGATTTCATCGAATGCCCTGATTTTAATACCATTACTACAACCTGTCCGGGAGTATTTGCTGCGGGAGCAATTTCTGGACCCAAAGATATCCCTGAATCAGTCACCGAAGGCAGTGCGGCAGCCAATCTTGCCTCTGCCATGATCGCATCCGAAAGGGGCAAAGAAGTCACCATTAAAGATCTTCCCCCTGAGATCAACGTGGTTGGAGATAAACCACGAGTTGGTGTGTTTGTTTGTCATTGTGGACTTAACATTGGGGGATTCCTAAGCGTCGATGCTGTGGCGGAGTATATCGCCAAGCTTCCATACGTAGTCTATTCGGAAACCAACCTGTATACTTGCTCTGCTGATACTCAAGTAAAGATTCGGGAAAAAATTAAGGAATTCAATCTGAACCGTGTTGTAGTCGCCTCCTGTACACCCAGAACCCACGAACCATTATTCCAGGAAACCATTCGGGAAGCAGGTTTGAACCGAAACCTATTTGAACTAGCCAATATACGGGATCAGGATAGCTGGGTACATCAAACCAAGCCAGAGGAAGCAACCGAGAAAGCAAAGTATTTGGTTAAGGCTGCTGTTTATCGTGTCTTAGGTCGAAAACCACTGACCATTCAGCTCGTACCTGTAACACACAGAGGTTTGGTCATTGGTGGGGGTATAGCGGGTATGAACGCGGCTTTATCCTTAGCTAACCAAGGCTATGAAACCTATGTCATAGAAAAGGAAGCCCAACTAGGCGGAAATGCCAGACATATCCATTTCCTGGCTGATAGCGGATCTGTGGATACTTACCTTGGAAATTTAATCACGAGTGTAAGAAACAATCCTTTGATAAAAATACTGCTTTCGACAGAAGCAAAATCAATTGATGGTTATGTGGGTAATTTTAAAACTGAACTGAGTAATGGTATCAAGATTGAACATGGTGTCATTATCGTAGCTACAGGAGCGGACGAAACCAAAACGGAAGCTTATGGAATGGGTCGAAGTCACCAAGTAATTACTGGTAGAGAGCTAGAGGAAAGACTGGCTCAAAATAGACTACAAGCTCCCAAAAGCGTAGTATTTATCCAATGCGTAGAATCCCGCGATGAAAAACACCCCTATTGCTCCCGGATATGTTGTCAGGAAGCTGTCAAAAATGCACTGAAAATCAAAGAAATATCCCCTTCTACAGAAGTCTATGTTCTCAACCGAGACATCCGAACCTATGGCTATCACGAACTGTTATACAGGAAAGCCAGAGAGAAGGGTGTCGTATTTATCCGTTTTGAAAAAGAAAGAAAACCAGAAGTCTTTATGGACAATGGTAATGTTTGTCTGGAAGTTTTTGACTCTGCCATTCAACGAGAAATAGAGCTCAAGCCGGATTTACTCGTTTTAAGTACAGGTATTACCGCGAATCCAGGTAACTTTGACCTCGCTAAGTTTCTTAAAGTGCCTCTAACACAAGATGGATTTTTCCTGGAAGCTCATGCAAAGCTTAGACCTGTTGATTTTGCCACCGATGGAATATTCTTGGCTGGTCTCGCCCATTCACCCCGTAATATTGAGGAGACAATAGTCCAAGCAGGGGCAGCAGCAGGAAAAGCGTGTATCATCCTTGCCAAAGATTTTATTGAAGCTGGTGGTAAGGTAGCCTTTGTAAATGAGCGAAACTGCTCAGGGTGTGGTACTTGCGAAGAAGTTTGTGCTTACTCAGCGGTTGA
>Ga0247841_10002375_pt1 | contig 37998 bp, 29 predicted proteins | sample LaCruzMarch2015__2_FD_192410 | JGI IMG/M metagenome (GOLD analysis project Ga0247841, IMG submission 192410) | Freshwater microbial communities from meromictic Lake La Cruz, Castile-La Mancha, Spain - LaCruzMarch2015_18m | ecosystem: Environmental > Aquatic > Freshwater > Lake | place: Spain... | reverse complement strand
GCTAGATTTGAATCTTTCATCCCGTTTAGAAGCAGGTCGCGGTCAGTATAATATGTAAACTGGCCTAATCTGCAAAGTTAAATAATAAATATCAATATAATCTGTTCCCCGTCAAATCTGCGACCGCGGCTTCTAACGGGATTCATACCCGATATTATAGCAAATTAATGATTTTTGAGAAAATCTTAAAAATATTAATTTGACTAACCTCTCTCTTGGGAGTAGTATATTAAAAAACTTGAAATAACATGATATGGAAACACCTGAAAATTATGTTAAAAAGCTAGAAAAAAATCTAGTTCGAAAAACAAATCTGATGGGAATGTGGTTTTGTATAATTCTTTTTACTTTCATCTCTATATTACTTTACTCTACTATTACAGATAAATGGTTGAACATTATGAGAGTTAGAAATAAAAAAGACCTACAAACCATAGAAATTTTTCTTGTATTTGCCTGCTTGATTTTTCTGACAGGTATAATTCGTTTCGTTTTTTTATTATTTAAAAAACGTAAAGACCAAACTTAAAATGGCAACCATAGGTGTTGCCATTTCATTTTACCCACTTAATAAATTTATATTCCAAAAACGTAAAGAAAAAGTGCCATTCGAACATACAAGCCATTTTGAGCTTGTCGGAAATAACATGCTCTTTTATCATTATCAATCGCAGGGTCAATCTCATTCACTCTTGGTAAAGCATGCATTATAATAGAATCCTTTTTAAGTAAATCCAAATGTTCACTTTTAAGTAGATATAAGTCTTTCACTTTTTCATAATCTTCAATATTTGGAAATCTCTCTTTTTGGACACGCGTCATATAAAGCACATCAACTTTCGGTAATGTTTCTTCTAGGTTTTGTGTCTCAATAAATTTAATATTTTTTTCTTTTAATTCTTGCCTTAAATCATCAGGTATAGCTAACTCTTTAGGTGAGATAAAGTAAAAAGTGTTATTGGGATAGAACATAAAAATCGGCATTGAAGAATGCATGGGTCGGCTATTTTTTAAATCTCCAACAAAAGCAATGGAAAGATTATCAAGACGTCCGTGTTCTTTCCTAATAGTATAGACATCAAGCAATGCTTGAGTTGGATGTTGATTGGCACCATCACCTGCATTTATGATTGGTTTTGTTGCGACTAATGATGCTTTCTCAACCGCTCCTGCTGTGTGGTGACGCATAACAATAGCATCCGCATAACAAGAGAGTATCCGAGCTGTATCCTCTATCGTCTCACCTTTATATGCCGAAGAACTGACTTCAGCATTTTCAACAGAAATGACATTAGCTCCGAGGCGGATGGCTGCAGTCTCAAATGATAAACGAGTGCGAGTAGATGGTTCAAAAAAGACACAAGCAATAACCTTGTTAGCAAGTAGTTTATCAACTTTTCCCTCTTTCAAATCCTTCTCCAATTTTGTAGCGCTAGAAAGGATATTCTCTATATCACTCTTTTTAAATTGTTTTGTTGAAAGTATGTTTGTCATAATATAATTATTGTTTAGTATTCATATATTCTTGATATGATTTAATCTCCAAATCTGAAACTCGATATCGAGATAATGCCTTAATAAAAGCCCGAGCTAAATTTAAATCAGTGAAAAGAGGAATCTGGTTATCAACAGTAGCTCGACGGATTTTAAAACCATCAGTCACTAGTCGCTTTATTTTATTCTCTTTTAATTCTGTCCTCCCTTTACTTAAATTTACCACAAAAGCTACCTTCTTCCCATCAATGATATCAACAGCATTGGGTGATTGTTCAAAGGCCTTACGGACAGTTTGACAATGAATTCCATTACTTTCTAGAAATAAAGCTGTCGTATCGGTAGCATAAATAGTATACCCAAGAGCAATTAACATTTCTGAGCTTTCTAAAAATTTCACTTTATTTACTTGTCCTCCTAGAGAGAGTAATACTGCTTTTGTTTTAAAATCAAATTTATTCGCACTCAATATTGATTTCAATAGTGCTTCATCATAATCTTTACCAAAACAAGCAACTTCGCCAGTCGATGACATTTCCACACGAAGTATTGGGTCTGCTCCTAAAAGACGAGAAAAGGAAAATTGTGAAGATTTTACTACAACACTTTTCGAATAAACAAATGAGTGTGGTATAGCACGTCCAAAGAAACTATCAACCGCCAATTCTGGAAAGTTAACATCCATAGCTTTAGAAAGAAATGGCAACGTGCGACTAGCCCTTAGGTTTACTTCGATGACATATGGCTGATTATTTTTAACGAGAAATTGAATGTTGAATGGTCCAGTAATATGAAGCTCTTTAGCAATTTCTTTAGAAATAGTTTTTAATTGAAATTCGGTTGAAGCATATACTCGTTGTGTTGGATAAACTATTGTTGCATCTCCTGAGTGGACTCCAGCATTTTCTACGTGCTCTGAAATACCATAAACCATTAGCTCTCCATGTTGTGCAACCGCATCAAATTCAAGTTCTTTAGCATTTTCTATAAATTTAGAAATCGTGACTGGATATTCTGGAGAAAGTTTAGCTGCTTTACTAACAAAATCATATAATTCTATTTTTGAATAACACACTCTCATAGCTGACCCCGACAAAACATATGACGGACGAACTAATACTGGAAAACCAACAGCCTCAACAAATTTTTCTGCTTCCTTAATATTAGAAAAGCTTTGCCATTTCGGTTGAAGAATTCCCAATTTATCAAGAAGTGCTGAAAATAAATTACGGTCTTCTGCTTGGTCTATATCTTCAGCTTTAGTGCCGAGAATATTAAATCCTTCTTTAGAAAGTTTTTTGGCAAGATTATTTGGACGTTGACCACCGACAGAAATGACAACTCCATATGCATGCTCAAATTCGTAAATATCAGAGACTGTTTCAAATGATATATTCTCAAAATATAATCGGTCAGACATATCATAATCAGTTGAAACTGTTTCAGGATTACAATTCACAATAATTGATTTCTTTTTGTATTTTTTAAGTGCCATCGCTGCATAAACACACGACCAATCGAATTCCACACTAGAACCAATATGATATGGCCCACTACCAAGCACTGCAACTGAATTTTTACCTAGCGGTAAGACATCATTGTGATTGCCATGATATGTTAGATATAGATAATTGGTCTTAGCTGGAACTTCGCCGGCTAGTGTGTCAATCTGAAAAATAGAAGGAAAAACTCCTAACCCTTTACGCTCTCGACGTATTTCAAACTCAGTTTTATTTGAGAGTTGTCCAATCTTCTTATCAGAAAAACCCATCTGTTTAAGAGGAAGTAAAATTTCTTTAGTAAGTTTTTTGTTTTTTGTTTTGGCAAAATTATTCTCAGCCGAAACTATAGCAAGAAGTCGATACAAGAACCATTTATCAATACCAGTTATAGCGTGAATATTATCAACTGTCATACCTTTTTTCATAGATGAGGCAATGGCAAATAATCGCTTCGGGGTTGGTGTATTTAGGAACATTTTCAAATCTTTTTCATTTGTAAAACCATTATCGGTAACACTTTCAATTTGACCCGATTGCATACGTACTGCTTTTTGTAATGCTTCTTCAAAACTTCTACCAATAGCCATAACTTCACCCACTGATTTCATAGCACTACCAATACCAACTTCCGCGCCTTTAAATTTCTCCAGATCCCAACGAGGCATTTTTACTACCACATAATCAAGGGCCGGTTCAAAGAAACTTTGTGTCACTTGTGTAATTTTATTTTTTATATCAAGCAAACTTTTTCCAAGAGCTAATTTCGCTGCGACATAGGCAAGCGGATAACCAGTGGCTTTCGAAGCAAGAGCACTTGAACGAGAAAGTCTGGCATTAACTTCTATGACATAATAATCAAGCTCATTATTTTTGGGATTTGGGTTCAGAGCATACTGGACATTACATTCCCCGACAATCTTAAGACTCTCAACAATTTTAATACTTACTTCGCGCAAACGATGATATTCCTCATTTGTTAAGGTCTGACTTGGTGCGATAACAATAGAGTCACCTGTGTGAATTCCAAGTGGATCAAAATTTTCCATATTACAAACTGTAACTGTATTATTATATTTATCTCTGACGACTTCATATTCTATCTCTTTAAAATGATGAAGATATTTTTCTATTAATACTTGAGGAGAAATAGCGAGTGCTCCTTCAACAATACTTTTTAATTCATTTTCAGTTTTAGCTATACCTGATTTTTGACCGCCAAGAGCAAAAGCTGCACGTATCATCAAAGGAAAACCAATTCTTTTTGCAATCGTAATCGCTTCTTGTAATGATTTTGCTGCCCCACTTGGTGGAACCGGAATATTAATTCTACGTAAATGTTCTGCAAAAAATTGGCGATCTTCAGTAAGAATAACTGACTCGATTGGTGAACCTAAAATCTCTACATTATATTTTTTTAAAACACCCCTTTTTTCCAATTCTAAACCACAATTAAGTGCAGTTTGTCCACCAAAAGAAAGCATGATACCATCTGGTCGCTCTTTCTCAATAACACGCTCAACAAAGTAATCATTGACTGGCAGGAAATATACTTCATCAGCAAGGTTCTTTGAAGTCTGGAAGGTCGCAATATTTGGATTTACAAGAATAACTTTTATTTTTTCTTCTTTGAGAGCTTTAATAGCTTGACTACCACTATAATCAAACTCCCCCGCTTCACCAATCTTGAGCGCGCCAGAACCGAGGACTAAAATTTTCTTGTATATTTTTGTTTTCATAAATTATTTTTTGGTATTTATTCTTGCTCTCTTCAAAAAGAAATCAAATATCCAGTCAGTATCAAGAGGCCCCGGAGAACTTTCTGGATGGAACTGTACTGACATTAAAGGTTCTGTCTCGTGGATAATTCCTTCATTAGTATTGTCATTAGCATTAGAAAACCATTCTCTGAAACCTCTGGGAATCTTTTTAACAGCAAATCCATGATTTTGAGTTGTAAGGTAGCATCTATTTGTGCCTGATTCTATGGCTGGTTGATTCTGACTTCGGTGACCAAATTTAAGCTTATAAGTTGTCCCACCACAAGCAAGAGCAAGTATTTGGTTACCGAGACAAATACCAAGTATTGGAATTTTTTGAGCAATAAGTTTTTTGACGTTTTCTATAGTTTTTGCGACTTTCTTCGGGTCTCCAGGACCATTTGAAATAACAACAGCCGAATATGGAATAGGTAATTTTGTTACATCAGTATCCCATGGCACAACTATCACCTTTAACCCGAGAGCACTAAGTCTCCTTACAATATTTAATTTAACACCGCAATCAATTACAACAATAGTTTTCTTTCCATCTCCTATTTGCATAATATTTTTTGTTGAAACTTTAGCAACTAAATTTTCAATATTAGGATCTTCAAATGGAATCTCATTTTCCCCACAAAGAATTTTACCCAACATAACTCCTTTTGTTCTTAACTTTTTTGTTAATTCTCTTGTGTCTTTTATTTCAAGGGCGGGAATTCCTTCTTCTTTTAACCACTCTCCTAATGTTTTTTCTGATTCATGATGTGATGGAGTATCAATATAATTACAAACCATCAATCCTTTAACTTGAATTTTACTTGATTCCCATTTCTCTTTTTTGGGAACTCCATAATTTCCCACTAAAGGAAAAGTTAAAACTAATATCTGACCACAGAAAGATGGGTCAGTTAATGCCTCGGGATACCCAACCATGCCAGTAGCAAAAACAACTTCTCCTGATACAGATTTTCCTGCACCAAAACTTTTCCCTTCTATTTCACTTCCATCTTGTAAAATTAATTTATGAGTCATAATATTTTAATAAAATAAAAGCCCCATAAATGGGGCTTTTATTACAAACGATAAAAATACATAAATAGATATATCACGGAGTTCTTTTTTGGTTGATTTCGGTGTGTTATACATTGGGATAGATTATAGCATAGATTTATTTTCTCCCAAAAAGTTATCCACAATAGCCTTAATTTCCCCTGAATTCTCTGTTTTCATAAGCTTTATACGTAATTCCTTAGCACCATCAAAGCCATTTACATAGGCTTTGAAATGCTTTTTCATAACAGCAAAATTCCTTGATTTACCTAAAAGTTTTTCAAATAGTTTTGTGTGTTTTACCATGACTTTTAATTTTTCTTTCACTGTTGGAACTTTTCCAGAAAAAAACCATGGATTACCAAAAATTGCCCGGCCAATCATAATACCGTCACAACCAGTCTCTAATGCTTTTCTTTTTCCATCTTCAATATCCAAAACATCACCATTGCCGATAATCTTTGTTTTAACTTTCATTCCATTACGAATCTCCACTACTCTTTTGATAAAATCCCAATTTGCCGGGACTTTGGACATTTCTTTTCTGGTCCTTGCATGAATAGTCAGAGCATCGATATTTTGTGATAATAAAAATGGAATCCATTCTTCAATCTGATTTTTATTATAACCGACTCGAGTTTTGACCGAAATTGAAACTTTTTTTCTTGAGTCTTTTATCCCATCTTTAACTGCTTGAATAATTTCGCGAGCTTTATTCATGTCTTTCATCATTGCTGCACCTGCACCTTGTTTCTCTATGGATTTATCAGGACATCCCATATTTATATCTATCCCATCAAAACCAAGGCCTGCGACGTAGTACGCTGCTTGGCGCATTTTGATAGGATTTGATGAAAACAATTGAGCGACAATGGGCTTTTCTTTTTTTGAAAATATTAAATTTGATTTGAGAATTTTCCTACCAACACTAACAAGTCCATCAGCAGAAACAAATTCAGTCCACAAAACATCTGGTTTGCCATATTTTGCAATCACCTGCCTGAAAGCTGCGTCAGTGACATCAGCCATCGGTGCTAAGCAAAAAAATGGTTTCGGCAATTTTTCCCAAAAATTTTTCATATAGAATAATGTAATTATGAATTCCTAAAATAGCTCTTCTCGAAATACGCACATAAAATTCTGCTGAATTTTTGTTATGCTCGCGCCGTCGTTCCTTACAGGAACAGTACACCTTTCACATTTTGAATACAAAACGTTCAAGGTCTTGCGAAAGCTCCAAGTATTCGCTTTCTCACTCCCAAGGTATTTCTCAAAGACTATTTTATTTATTCATAATTATTGGAACTTATATAAGACCTTATTTGTAAAGCGTAAATCTATATATAAGAGCCTATTATACTTAGAATTTATCTCATCAGCAAATTCTTTCTTTTTCATAGCAAGCGATAAATTATTTAAAATATTTTCTAAATCAACATCATTTTTAAACATAATTTTAGGAATAGTACCATTTATATTATGATTTAAATACAAATAATTTATTCCTCCTCTATCTACTTCTAAATATATTGGATTAAAACCTAAAGATGCAATTCCATCAATAAACCTTCCAATTTCATGGAATCGGTCAACACTAACCATTTGTTTTGCAAGTGGTTCTTTAACCCCACTTGGAAGTGCCATATAATATTTAAAATAAACATTTCCTGAAAAATACGGTGCTTTGTCAAAAATATAACCATCGTTATTTATAAAATAGCAATTTTCTCCTACTTCATCTTTATTTGATGGAATATTAGCACCACAATAAAGAAAAGAGCCTACACGTTCTACTATCTCTATTTGTAGAGTTTTTAGACCATCTCGAGAAATAGAAACTGATTCTATCCTAGGAAAATTTAAAATTAGATTATTTTGAATTTGCTTATGGGGATATATTAAACTATTGTTACGGGAAAAAAGATAAATATATTTTCCAGAGATGTCTTTCTTAACTTCTTTCTCAATTTCTTCTTTATCTATAATGTGAGTACCATTTACAACCACCTTATCTATAACTAAATTCTCAGCACTTGAAAAATATGCAAGTGCTAAAACTATAGAAATAAATAATATAAAAAAAAGAATAAATAATCGTAATCTGCGCATGCGTTTATTACGACGGATTTCTATAATACGTGGGGATGTGGGGATATCTCTCATATTTTATTTATGAAATAATTGCTTTTCCTAAATATTTTTGTAGAACTTCTGGAATTTTTATAGTACCATCGGCTTGTTGAAAATTCTCTATCATTGAAACTAATATTCTCGGAGTAGGAATGGCTGTGCAGTTTAGTGAATGAGCATACCTTGATTTACCGTCCTCGTCACGATAACGAATATTTAGACGACGAGTTTGAAAATCATGGAAATATGAAGCTGAGGAAATCTCACGATATTTATCTTCTTTAGGAACCCATAATTCTATATCATATTTCTTTACTTGCCCCATACCTAAATCTCCACCGCAATTTGCGACAGTGCGATAAGGGATACCTAAGGACTCAATAAACTCTTCGGTGTTGCGATTTATTTCTTCGTGATATGCTACGCTTTCTGAATGAGAAGCAGTACATAAGACTACTTGTTCAAATTTATAAAATTCATGAACACGAATTAATCCTTTTACATCTTTACTATGACTTCCCACTTCGCGTCTATAACATGGAGAGAATCCTAAATATTTTTTAGGTAACTCTTCTTTATTTAAAATCTCATCGGAGTGAAATCCCATAATTGGTACTTCAGCAGTTCCAGCAAGAAAGTCTCCATCTTGTGTTTTGTATAAATCATCTTCACCTTGTGGTAAGTAACCTGTACCCATAAAAGTTTCCCTGCGAATTATTATGGGTGGTAATATTGGGGTAAATCCTTTGTTTGAAAAGAAATCAAGAGCATAATTCCAGATAGCCATTGATAAACGTGCTCCATCTCCCAAAAGAAAATATCCTCTGAATCCATGAACCTTTACTCCACGGTCAAAATCTACCATTTTGAGTTTAGTCATTATTTCGATGTGGTCTTTTGGTTCAAAATCAAATGAAGTTATTTCTCCCCATTTTTTTACTTCTTGGTTGTCTGCGTCACTTTCACCTTCTGGCACTGATATGTCAGGAACATTGGGAACTGAAAGCATTAAAGATTGCCAATTTATCATAGTATTGCGGAGTTCCTCCTCTTTTACTTTTAACTCATCTTTAATCAAATGCATTTCTTCTATTAACTGAGCTCGAGCTTCTCCACTCAAAGTGCCACCCATTGTGACGCTCGCTTTATTCTGTTCTCCACGCAAAAACTCTACACGAGAAAGAAGTTCTAATCGTTTTTCGTCAACAGATAAAAGATTGTCGATATCTATATCAATATGTTTCTTTTTCGCCCCTTCTTTTATTATATCTTTATTTTCGCGTATGAATTTAATATCCAACATGATATATATAGTATACCTGAAGTAAGATTTTTTACAAAATCTTACTTCAGGACAAATAAAAACAATGATATAATAAACAGCGGATTAGGTTATAGATTCTAGTTTTTAGTGATTAGTAATCAAGAATTTATCAATCTAGTCCCTAGAAACTAATTACTAGAACCTAATTCTCATGGAAGATATTTATAAACTAAAACCTGAACAGTTCCCTAAACCTCTACTTGAAATTCCTCAGCCGCCGAAGACCCTCTATATAAGAGGAACGCTTCCTGACCCCGAATTAATATATCTGGCAGTTGTAGGTTCTCGTAAATATACCTCTTACGGAAAAGATATTTGTGAAAAATTAATTCGCGGACTTAAGGGGTATCCGATTGTTATAGTTTCAGGGCTCGCAATGGGAATAGATAGTATTTCTCATAAGACCGCACTTGAAGTTGGATTAACGACAATATCATTCCCTGGTTCTGGGCTCGATAATTCAGTTCTGTATCCGAGAACAAATATTCGTCTTGCTGATGAAATCGTAAAAAAAGGAGGATGTCTTATTTCAGAATTTGAACCAAAATTTATTGCAACACTTTATTCTTTTCCCCAAAGAAATCGGCTAATGGCAGGAATCTCAAAAGCCGTACTAATAATAGAAGCAGAGGAAAAATCTGGCACACTTATTACTGCTCGTCTTGCACTAGACTATAATCGTGATGTTCTAGCTGTTCCAGGTTCAGCATTTTCTTCAAATTCAGATGGTACAAATAAACTAATCAAACAAGGCGCTATACCAGTGACAAGTAGTGAGGATGTCCTTCTGGCACTTGGATTTGAAGTAGAAAAACAAAAACAAAGTGATAAAGAGAAATATGCAGACTGTTCAAAAGAAGAAATGAAAATAATAGAATTACTTCGCGAACCAGTAGGGCGTGATGATTTGGTTCGTGAGTCAGAAATGGATATCGCACAAGCTAATGCACTTCTATCCATAATGGAAATAAAAGAATTAATTAAAGAAGAACTCGGTGAAATTCGAAAAATTTAATTAAATATTTGCTAAAAAATACAGTTTCGTGTAATCCCATTAGACACACTAATTTTATATATGCTATAGTTAGCTCGTGTTTTACTTTTCTGTTAAGATTTGTTATATACATTAGCTGAGTATCTAACGGGACAAGTACTTTAAACAAATATTTATCCCGTTAGAAGTCATATATGTTATATTACTAATGGAAATGATATTAAGAAAAAGTTTAATTTTTGATTTTATTATTTAATTTATGTTTGTTCCGATGGACGGAACAACTTCTAACGGGATGAAACTTTTAATTGTTGAATCACCATCAAAAGCAAAGACAATAGAAAAATATTTAAACGGCGCATATACCGTACGCGCTTCTATTGGGCATGTGAGAGATTTACCAAAATCAAATAAAGATGCGATTGATATACCTCTAGGATTTGTACCTCGTTATGAAATCTCAAAAGGAAAAGAAAAAGTTGTATATGAATTGAAATCTCTCGGTGAAAAAGCAACAGAGATAATGCTCGCGACTGACCCGGACCGCGAAGGAGAGGCAATATCGTGGCATTTAAAAGAACTTCTTAATGATGATAAAAAAATTAAGGCACCTATTAAACGTGCGACTTTTCATGAAATAACCAAAGAGGCTGTAGAAGAAGCCCTTAGGAATCCCCGTGATATTGATGCAAATCTAGTAAAAGCTCAAGAGGCTCGCAGAGTCCTTGATAGACTTGTCGGATATGACTTATCTGGAATAATTTGGAAAAAAGTACGATATGGACTCTCTGCTGGACGCGTCCAATCCCCCGCTCTTCGAATAATAATGGAACGTGAACGTGAGATTCGAGCTTTTATTCCTGAACAATATTTTACCCTCGAAGGAACTTTTGATACTTTGAAAAAAGTTAGATTAATAATGTCATGTGTAGAAGAACCTCGTGATCAAAAGGTTGTAGAAAAAATATTAGAATTAGGTAGAAAAGAAAAATGGTTTGTCTCCGATATTAAAACAAGTGAACAAAAACGTTCAGCTCGTGCTCCATTTACAACTTCAACACTTCAGCAAACTGCAAGTACTCGACTTGGATTTTCTCCTGCTCGAACTATGCAAACTGCTCAAAAACTTTATGAATCTGGGTATATAACATACATGCGTACAGATAGCACAAATTTATCTGTCATATCTCAAAATCAAATTCTTTCTCTAGTTGAAAAAAAATATGGAAAAGAATATGCTGAATTGCATTTTTATAAAACTAAATCAAAAAATGCTCAAGAGGCGCATGAGGCTATCCGTCCGACACATATAGAAGAAATGAGTGCTGGAACAAATGAGGACCAGAAAAAACTTTATAATCTTATTTGGGAAAGAACTGTTTCTTCTCAAATGACTGATGCAAAATTACTAAAAACTAAAATAACTTCGAATATAAAAAATGGAGATATCCCTGATTTTGCTGTGAATGGGTCACAGGTTTTATTCCTCGGATGGCTTAAGTGTGATACAGGAGCTCGTGGAGAAGATGTAGAACTACCAGAGGTGAAAGTTGGCGAAGAACTTAATTTAATAGAATTAACAAGCACTGAAAAATTTACCGAACCACCAAACCGCTATTCTGAAGCAGGTCTCATAAAAGAACTTGAACTACGTGGAATTGGTAGACCTTCCACTTATGCTTCAATAATGAAAACTCTAGAAGATAGAGGCTATGTTCGAAAAGAAGGAAGAACTTTGTATCCAACTGATACTGGAGATGTGGTTTCTAGTTTCTTGGAAAATAATTTTGCAAATTATATTAGCGATACTTTCACCGCAGAAATGGAAGATGAGCTTGATGATATTTCAAATGGTAAACGTGAATACGTAAAAACATTAAAAGATTTCTACACACCATTCCAAAAAGAGATAGAAGAAAAAGATAAATTAGCAAAAGCGACAAACATGGGAGAAGCACCAGAGGATATGCTTTGTCCAAAATGTGGTGGAAAAATGATTGTAAAATTATCAAGAACAGGCAAATTCTATTCATGTTCAAATTATCCAGATTGTACTGGCGCCCGTACTATGGAAGGCAATACCCTAGAAGGACCAAAGGAAACAGGTGAAATTTGCCCCCTTTGTGGAGAAAAAAAAGGAAAAAATGGTGGTGGCAAATTAGTCACACGTGAAGGACGATTTGGAATATTTATTTCTTGTTCTCGTTACCCTAAATGTAAATTCATAAAACAAGACGAGGAAGAAATGAAAAAGAAAATGACAGATATTACTTGTCCAGTGTGTCATAAAGGTAAAATGATGGAACGTCGTGGACGATTTGGTATATTTTATTCATGTAGTGACTATCCTGATTGTAAAAATGCAATTAAAGCAAAACCAACTGGAAATATTTGTGACCTTTGCGGTTCTCTTATGATGGAAGGCACGAAAACTATACCAGAGAGATGCTCAAACAAAATGTGCAAGAATCACAACCCTCACAAACATGGTGATGATATCAAAAACAATAAAAAGAAAAGTATTTAGTCTTCACTAAATACTTTTTAGTTTTTGTGAGACGGAGCGATGTTTTGCTAGTAGGCAAAATCGCGAGTCTGGGTCGCGAATTTTTTCGAGCGACGGCGAGAAAAAAATTTGTGACCAAAAACTATACCAGAAAGATGTTCAAACAAAATGTGTAAAAATCACAACCCTCACAAACATGGTGATGATATCAAAAACAATAAAAAGTAAATAAACTTCCCAAAAAATACTAATGCGTTATAATACAATCTATGATACCTACAGTAGACGAAATAACATCTTTAGTCCCAAATATTAAGGCAAAAGACAAAATTCTTATAGAGCATGCTTATGATTTTGCGCAACGTGCTCACAAGGGACAATTGAGAAAAAGTGGTGACCCTTATTTCATCCACGTTGCAAATACTGCTCTCAATTTGGCGAATCTAGAAATGAGCCCTGTTATTATAGTAGCAGGATTACTTCATGATGTACTTGAAGATGCAAATGTAACAAAAGAAGAATTAGCAAAAGAATTTGGTGATGAAATAGTGGAATTGGTAGAAGGAGTTACAAAACTAGGAAAGGTTAAATATAAAGGCATTGAACGTAATGTAGAAAATTTAAGAAAATTTTTTGTCTCGGTCGCTAAAGATTTGCGTGTACTAGTTATTAAGTTAGCTGACCGACTTCACAATATGGAAACTTTGGAGCACGTTCGCCCAGACAAACAGAAACGTATCGCCCTTGAAACACTCGAGATATATGCTCCTCTTGCTGATCGTCTGTCTATGGGACGTCTAAAAGGTAAGCTTGAAGATGCGGCATTTAAATTTGCTTACCCAAAAGAATATGGTGAAGTTAAAAAAATACTTTTAGAAAAAAAAGATGCTGATGAAAAATACTTAATTGAAGTAAAAAATAAAATTGCTGAAAAAATAAAAGAATCAAAAATTAAGAATGCAATAATAGATTCTAGACAAAAACATTTATATTCTCTATGGAAGAAACTCATCAAATATGATATGGATGTGGGTAAAATATATGACATCATCGCTATTAGAGTTATGGTTAACTCAGTTGTTGACTGTTATCATGTCCTCGGATTAATTCATGGTGAGTGGACACCTGTTCCAAATCGTATAAAAGATTATATTGCTACTCCAAAAATAAATGGATATCAAAGTATACACACAACAATATTTACCGGTACAGGTGGAATAGTAGAAATACAGATTAGAACTCATGAAATGCATGAAAAAGCAGAAAAAGGTATCGCAGCTCACTTTATATATAAAGAAAACGATGAAGCAGAAAGAACAATTCCAAAACAATTTGAGTGGGTGCAACAACTTCATGACCTAAATTTACAAGAAGATGATCCTGAAAAATTTCTTAAAACAATAAAAATGGACTTCTTCAAAGACCGAGTTTTTATTTTTACTCCCAAGGGAGATATCGTAGACTTACCAGAAGATTCATCTCCAATTGATTTTGCCTATGCAATACATACCGATATTGGAAATCATGCTAAAGGGGCAAAAATTAATGGTAAAAATGTCGCCCTTAATACAAAATTAAAAAATAACGATATTGTTGAAATTCAAGTGAATAAAAATGCCAACCCATCTTCTAAATGGCTTGACCATGTTAAAACTAGTCTTGCTCGCAAACAAATAAACAATTATTTGAAGTCAAATAGTTTATTATCAAAGTTTCTCTCTTTTGGTAAAAATTAAAATACACAGGGGAACCCTGTGTATTTTAATTAAATTGAAAAATTTTTAATATTGTACAAATCAATATCTTCTTCGGCTTTTTCTATTTCTTGTTTGTTTCTATCATCTATAAGATGAGTATCATCCCCTACAATTGTATCATTAGGTAAAGTTTCATCTTCTATTATTACGGTTTCATTTTGTGGTTCTTGGCTTGCAATAAATCTATCTAGCATTCCATTTGGATTATTATCTCCACTCGGTTTAATTAAATTAAGGATTGTGTGCAAATCATCATTCGTAAAGAAATCAATAGTGATATAACCACCATTTTCTTTCTTCTCTATATGAACACGTGTACCAAGTGACTCTTGTAGTTTTTCCTCCATTTCGGCAATTTCCGGATCCATTAGATATTCTTTTTTACGAACACGGTCAAAAGCAATCTTGCGAGCAGCTTTCTCTGCGTCTCTGACTGTCATTTTTTTGAAAACTATTTCTTTAAACAAAACTAGTTGTTCTTCTGGTCTATCAGCAAGCATGAGAATGGGACGAGTATGTCCTTCGCTTATTTTTTTTGCAGAAAGAGCATCGAGCATTTCTTGCGGTAGTGCTAGAAGTCTCAAAGTATTTGAAACATATTCACGACTCTTGCCTACTTTTGCCCCAATTTGAGTATGTGTAAATTTAAACTCCTCAACAAGGCGAAAGAAAGCTCGAGCTCGCTCAACAGCATTTAAGTCTTCGCGTTGTAAGTTCTCAATAATAGCAAGCTCAAGCTTTGCCATATTATCGTCCCCTACTCGGATAATAACTGGAATTTGCTCCAATCCTGCAAGTTTTGATGCTCGTAATCGTCGTTCTCCAGCAATAAGCTCATATTCTACAGCAAGACCTCCATCTTCTTTTTGAATCTCTTCACGAGAAACAACGAGTGGCTGAAGAACTCCATACTGGCGAATTGAATCTGCCAAATCACGCAATCTATCCTCATCGAATTCGCGACGTGGTTGGAATGGGTTTGGTCTAACTTTTTCTATATCTACCCAAAAAATTGAATTACTATAAAGCTGTGACATATGTTATATTTTATCATATTTTTATCTTCTTGAAAAATGCAATGAAACCATGTATACTCTCCTTGTGCACAAATCGCGTCGGTGGTAGAGTGGTCAATTACAACTGACTGTAAATCAGTCGCCTTCGGGCTACGTAGGTTCGAATCCTACCCGGCGCACAATATTAAAAAATTCAAGCTTCTGCTTGGATTTTTTAATATATGTCTCGCTGTGAGTTCCGACCCTGCGGTCGGAACGTGTAGGATTCGAAAACCTTTTCCTTATGAGTGTACTCACGAATGGAAAAGGTGTACTGAACCTGTAAGGTTCGAATCCTACCCGGCGCACAATAAATAAATGAACCCAATATAAAAATATTGGGTGATTTTATTTATACGCCGGGTAGGATTCGAAAGCCGGAGGTCGACGGACCGAGGCGGGGTCGCGAGATTTTTCAGTAGAAAAATACTCGTGACCGAAAAATGTACTCATGGTCCTACCCGTGTAGGATTCGAAAGACTTTTCCATGCGAGCAAAGCGAGATGGAAAAGTACCTGGCTATGTAATAGCCGAAAAGCGTACTCGCGGTCCTACCCGGCGCACAAATTTTGCGTTTAAACCATCATGATGTTACAATTAGCTAATATCGTTATTTTAAGCATTATCTAGAAAATTAGTCATTTTGTAGATGGGTAAATTATTAATAAAATATTTATAAAATATATGGGATTTGAAGGATTTAATTTTTTAAAAAAGAAGGAAGTGCCAAAAGAAAAAATACCAACTGAAACTCCAATTCTTAGTGAAGAAGAACAGAATAATGAGGAATGGAAAGCTGGTTTTGATTTAAGAATTAGAATGTTAAAGAGACGAATTAATGATTTTGGTATAACAGGTAATGGAACAGAAGAAAGCACAATGGCAGGAGTGGAAGAAGACCTAGAAATGTTGAGGTCAATAATAATTGCATCAAAAAATGATAAAAGTCTAGAATTTTCTACAAAGCTAACTAACGCCTTAAATACTATAAATGAATCAATAAAAGATAAGCCTAGTGTTGAAAAAACCAAAGCATGCGAACGAGTAAAGCAATTTATTCTCGATATATTAGAAAATAATTTAGGTTAGATATAATTTCATTAAAAACCTCCTTGTGGTAGGAGGTTTTTAATGGTATAATTGTACTATTAACAAGTAATATATTAATAATATTATGGGAGAAAAAAATTTTTGGGAAAAAGTTGGAATAATTGATAAAAATAAAAGTGGAGATTCAAATCAAAAGAAACCACGAGGAGCAATAAAAAGCTATGTAGAGAAAAATGGAGACAAATCTTATATTGATAGTGTAATAAAAGAAGCAGAGGTAAATTCTGAAGAATTAGATAAACAAATAAAAAAAAGAGAAGGAAGAGAAACTACTGTAAGTCGCGAACATTCTGATCCAGTAGGATATAAAGAGGATAAACTAGCCTCCGAAGCAGAAGAATTGGCAGAAGAGAAAAAAATTAGGGAATTAAAAAATCAAATAGGTGATATTTTAAAATAAATATAAAAATCCTTTGGCGAGAGTCAAAGGATTTTTATATAGTGCTGGGTAGGACCGCGAGTACGCTTTTCGGCTATTACATAGCCATTAAAAACCTCCTACCACAAGGAGGTTTTTTTATTTATTTCACACTATTTACCGCTGTTTTTGAAATCCCAATCTCAGATTTAACTTTCTTCCCACCTGCTCCCTCGTGAGTGCGAGCAGGTTTTTTCATTTCTATTATCATCTCATTATTTTTCATTATTACATATACTGTATCGCCCTTCTTTACACCCTTTGAAATTATAAACATCGCTACAGGATTAAGAATTTTATCTTGAATTAATCGTCCCAATGGTCGTGCACCATAGTGTGGATTGTATCCTTCTTTAGCTAAATAAGTAAGTGCATCATCAGAGATATCAAGTTCAATACCTTTGCCGATTAAACGTTCACGAATAATCTTAATTTTAATGTCAACAATACTTCGAATAATACTTTGTGACAAAATATCAAAGACAATAATATCATCCAACCTATTCAAAAATTCCGGTCGGAAATGTTCACGAAGAGCATCAAGTACTTTGTCTTTCGTGTGAGAATATTCATCTTTTTTTGAATTATTTGTAAACCCAAGTGATTCCATCTTCTCTATAAAGTTTGATCCTAGATTGGAAGTGAGAATAATAATTGTATTTTTAAAATTAACAACCCTACCTTTAGCATCAGTCAAACGTCCCTCATCAAGCACTTGTAAAAGTACATTGAAAACTTCAGGATGAGCTTTTTCAATCTCATCAAACAATATTACTGAATAAGGTCTATGGCGGACTGCCTCAGTTAAATTTCCTGATTCATCATAACCAACGTATCCAGGAGGTGAACCAATGAGTTTTGAAACACTATGACGTTCTGTGTATTCACTCATATCTACACGTATAAGAGCCTTGTCGTCATTAAACATAAACGCCGCTAATGCTTTGGTCAATTCTGTCTTTCCCACTCCTGTTGGACCCAAGAAAATGAAAGAGCCAATTGGTTTATTGGGGTCAGAAATTCCTGCTCGATTACGCCTAACAACATCTGCAATCTTCTTTATTGCTATATCTTGACCAACAACACGCAAACGTAATTCATCCTCAATATGAGATAATTTCCTCAATTCTTCTTCTAACATTTTTTCAAGTGGAATTCCTGTCCAACGAGAAACAACAGAGGCTATATCTTCCGTCGTTATCTCTTCTTTTAGAATTCGACGTGATTTTTGGAGTTTTTTAAGTCGAATGAGTTTTGTATTTAATTTATTTTGTAAATCAGGAACTTGCCCATAACGTATTTCAGCCGCACGCCCCAAATCCGCACGCATTTCTGCATTTTCTGCTTCAAGTCGCAACGTTTCTAATTCTTTTTTTATTCCACGGATTTCTTGAACTGTTTCTTTTTCATTTTTCCATTTTAGTTCTAATTCGTGTGTTTTTTCTTTAAGATTTGCTATTTCTTTTTCAATATCTTTTAATCTAGCTCTTGCTTCTTTATTTCCATCTTTTTTGTCTCTTGCTAATTCTTTCATTAAAGCTTCTCTTTCAACTTCAAAACGCATAATTTTTCTGTCGGCATCTTCTAAAATTTGTGGCTTATTTTCTAGTGCTAATCTAAGTGAAGATGAAGCTTCGTCTATAAGGTCAACTGCTTTGTCTGGTAAATATCTATTTGTAATATATCTAGCACTTAAGTTCACTGCCGAAATGATTGCTTCATCGGTAATCCGAACACCGTGAAAAAGCTCATATTTTTCTTTCAATCCACGCAATATTGCTATTGCATCATCAATACTTGGTTCATCAATGTAAACTGGTTGAAAACGCCTTGCAAGCGCTGGGTCCTTCTCAATGTGTTTCTGGTATTCTTTGAGTGTAGTTGCACCTATTGCGTGAAGTTCTCCACGTGCAAGCGCTGGCTTTAACATGTTTGAGGCATCAAGCGAACCTTCAGATGATCCTGCTCCGACTATTGTGTGAATTTCATCAATGAAGAGGATTATTTTACCGTTGGACTTTTCTATTTCTTTCATAATACCGCGTAATCTCTCCTCAAACTCTCCACGATATTTTGTGCCAGACAATAATAGACCAAGATCAAGGGCTACAACTTCTTTATCTTTCAAGCTCTCTGGAATATCATTCTTAGCAATGCGAATCGCGAGTGCTTCTGCCACAGCTGTTTTTCCAGTACCTGCCTCCCCTATTAAGATAGGATTATTCTTTGTCCTACGAGAAAGAATTTGCATCATTCGCATAATTTCAGTATCTCGTCCAATAACGGGGTCTAATTTATCTTCTTTAGCTAGAGTTGTGAGGTTTCTTGTAAACTTAACGAGAAGTTTTGGTTTTTTTGAAGAACTTGATTCAGTCACATTTTCATTTCGAAGCAATTTGAGAACATTTATAACTTTTTCTTTTTCTATCTTAAAACGTCCAAGTAATTCTCGAGCCTCTCCTGCAACTTCAAGAAGAGAAACAAATAAATGTTCTGTGGAAACAAATTCATCCTTAAGTGCAAGGGCTACTTTTGCAGAATTTTCTATAATCTGAGCTAAATCTGGAGTAAGATAAATTTGGTATGATGGAGAAAGAGTATTTCGATTCTCTGGAGATTCAGTCATCTCAATCAAGTTATCAGTCAAAAGCATTGTATCAACTTCCATTTTATCTAATATAGAAATAACCAAAGAATCTTCCTGAACCAATAATGCTGTTAACAAATGCAATGAATTCACATGATTTTGTCCACGTTCAATAGCTAGCTCATGAGCCTTTCTGATTACTTCCTTTGCTTTAGTTGTAAAATTATTAAATGGGGGCATATAGTTTATATTTACATTATTATTAATATACTCATGGATTGTTATTATATCACTTCTTGCCCCGTAGTAAATTTAAAATGCATCCGATTTTAAATTTTACTTCTGGGGTTATTAAATGGGGGCATATAATATGATTACTAATTATTAATTACTAATTTAAAAAGAATATTGACTGAATTATTGTGCATTTCCTGTTGTATCAGTGTTTGTTGTAGTATCGTTTGTCATCGGTGAAATTTTCAAAATTGTGAATCCATTATCAAACTTTTTTAACATGGATGCATTAAATTCTATTTTATTTAGAATAACTTTATATGATTCTCCTTCTTTTATTATATTAGAATCAACAAGAATTAAACCAATATCAGAAACAATTATACCTTGACCTATTGCTACTGGCTCATTGTTGTTTACAGTCTCATTATTAATTGCTCCGTCTGAAACAGTAGGAGTGACAGTTCCACTTGTACCACTATCTGGGGCTGGAGAAGTGATTACACTCGTGTCTGTATTTTTTAGATATATAGAAACTAGTGCATCGGCATTATCACCAAATAATGATACTGGGTCTTCTTTGGACACTACTGTATCTTCATTATCATTTACATCTGGAGTAGGAACTTGGACAGTTGTTACTTTTTCTATTGTCCTTTGAATAACATTATTTATGGTCTGAGGAACACTTTTAGGCATCTGATTCATAAGAGAAACAGTCACAATACCAGTAGCGATAGAAACCACGAAAGTTATAAGTAAAGTAAGTAATACAAGCTGTTTTTTGTCTAATTCTTTGATATCCATAGTTAGAGTATAGCACAAGAGTCAACCCCCACACCAATATTGTCATAGCTTTTTATTCTGCCGATAAATACTCAAAATATTCTTGTATAAAATTTTATTTTAGTTAAATTATACTATCTATTGAAAATAGCAGAATAATGACAATATTGGTGTACGGGTCAACCCTATTTCCACCCCGTTAGAGGTCGCCCCCAACAGCAGTTGGGTGCTTCGACCACCTAGGGGCGGTCTACCTCTAACGGAGTCCACTTTTTATATTTCTCTAAAATGTTCTTCAATTCACTATATAGTACGTCCATGTCTCTCATATAATTCCCTCTGCCAAGTGAAATTCGAAGAGAACCTTCTTCTTGGTTATCCCTTCTACAAATTTTTCTTATTGCCTTGATTACATATGATTTATTATTATCATCACTCTTACAGGCACTTTTTTCTGAAACAAAAATTCCGTGAGCTGACAACTCAACAACAAGAAGCTCGCTTGAAATACCAAAAATTGAAATATTTATATTGTTTGGCAATCTATTCTTTTTATCACCATTTAGAATTATTTTATAACCAGACGTATCGGAAAGTGATAATAATTTATTAATTCCATAATCTCTAATCTCAATAAGCCTTCTCGATTCTTTTTGTTTTATTTTACTTGTGATATTAAATGCTTCCGTAAGTCCTACAATTGATACAACATTTTCTGTTCCCGGACGTAGCCCTGATTCCTGTCCTCCACCTAAATAAAGTGGAGCAAGTTTTGTCTCTCTTTTTTTATACAAGATACCAATTCCTTTCGGACCATAAATTTTGGAACTATTAAAAGACATCATATCTACCCCAAGTTTTTCAATATTTTCAGTAAATAAATAATTCATCGCCTGACAAGCATCAGTGTGGAAAAGAGGAAAAATAAGGTCATTTTTTTGTTTTTTGAAATGCCTTATTATTTTTGCAATTTCCTCTATCGGCTCAATTGTTCCGATTTCATTATTAGCATACATTATTGACACTAAAACAGTATTCTCTTTTAAAGAATCTCTAAATTCTTCCAAATTTATGAGGCCTCCTTTATCAACACCAATATAAGTCACTTCCGCTTCACCATTTTCTTCCAGTATTCTACAATTTTCCAAAATTGCAGGGTGTTCTATCTTTGAAGTAATAACGTGTGGAATCTTGTATTTTAATTTTTCATTCTTAATTCTTAATTCATAATTCTTAATTGTCCCAACCACTGCCAACGCATCAGATTCTGTACCACTTCCTGTAAAAATAATCTCATCACTATGGGCATTTATGAGTTTAGCAATTTTACTCCTAGATTCTTCTATAATATTTCCTACCTTAACACCCTCTTTATGTATTGCGCTAGGATTTGCAAAAAATTCTCGCTCACAAAAAGCCATTTTTTTTGAAACATTTTTATCTACTGGCGTCGCTCCAGCATGGTCAAGATATATGTTTTTATTTTTCATCCCAGTACTAAAATTTTACTTATAAATTAATAATTAATATTGTGTTATTCCCATATTTTATATCTTTTTTTGATTCTTTACTAATCAAAAATTTAGTACGGGACAGGTGCTTTATATATAACACTATACCACAGCATTGTAAAAAAAGCCTTATTGGTATATACTCTTTTAATATATGATCCCGTTAGAAGTCATACATATTATATGACATAACGGAGATTCAATTGTGTTTAACAAGTATTTTGATTTCTTATTATTAAAATCATGTACGGGAATCTAAAGATTCCCTACTTCTAACGAGATGAATACCACTATTTTATTTTATATAATTTCCGGGATTGTTGTCATTATTTTATTATGGATTTTGATGATAGAGATTAGATTAAAGAGAATATTCGCTGGAACAAAGGCCCGAAACTTAGAAGAAATGATTGTAGTAGTTGGTAAAAAAATAAGCCAAATGGAAGAAATGCAAGAGAAAACTGATAAGCATTTAGTAATTGTAGATGATAGATTAAATAAATCTATTAGAAATGTGGAAACTATACGCTTCAATCCGTTTGTAGATGCTGGAAGCAATCAAAGTTTTGCTATTGCTCTTATGAATGACGAAGGCAATGGTGTAGTGATGTCCTCGCTATACGCTCGTGACCGAATGAGTATATTTGCTAAACCAATAGTTAAAGGTAAATCTGAGTTTGAACTTTCAAGTGAAGAGAAAGAAGTTTTAAATAAAGCAGTTAAATAAATCGTTCCCATAGGTCTGACCTATGGGGAAAACTGACCTATGGGGAAAAAATTATATGTCAAAAGAAACGAAAACAGCTGAAAAAGTGCGTCCACCTGTCGTTGTCGTGATGGGGCATGTTGACCATGGAAAATCAACTCTTCTTGACTATATAAGAAAATCAAATATTGTAGACAGCGAAGCGGGTGGAATCACTCAGCACATTAGTGCATATGAGGTTGTAGTTAAAGATGATAAAGATGAAAATCGATTAATTACATTTTTAGATACTCCAGGGCATGAAGCATTTTCAAAAATGCGTGCTCGTGGTGCACAAGCGGCAGATATTGCAATACTTGTAGTATCAGCTGAAGATTCTGTCAAAGCCCAAACGCTTGAAGCTTATAAAACTATTATGGAAAATAAAATTCCATATATTGTTGCTATAAATAAAATAGACAAACCCAATGCTAATACTGAAAAAACAAAAATGGATTTGTCAGAAAAAGAAATATATTTAGAAGGGATGGGTGGAGATATTCCATTTGTTCTTATCTCGGCTAAAATAGGAACTGGAATAAAAGACCTCTTGGATATGATTATTTTAGTTTCTGATTTACACGAACTTAAAGGTAATCCCGGATTAAATGCGACAGGTGTAATAATAGAAGCCAAACGTGACCCAAAGCGTGGAATTGGAGCAACATGTGTCATTAAGAATGGAACACTCCAAGCTGGAATGTTTGTAGCTTGTGGGGAAGCCATTGTTAATACTCGTATTTTAGAAAACTTCCTAGGTAAACCTATAAAAGAAGCCACTTTTTCATCCCCTATTAGACTTTCCGGATTTGAAGGAATGCCAGAAGTAGGTAATGTATTTGAATCATTTAAAACTAAAAAAGAAGCAGAGAATTATATATGTGAATTAAAAGATGAATGTAGAAATAATAAAATAGTGGAAGAACAAATAACATCTTCAGGTAAGATTATTCCAATAATAATAAAGACGGATGTTTCAGGTTCTATTGAGGCTATAGAAAAAGAAATAATGAAATTAAATACTAAAGAAATTTCATTTAAAATAATAGGGAAAGGTGTCGGAGCAATAAATGAGTCTGACCTAAAGATGGGTAATGTAAATAAGGAAAGCATAATTGTCGGATTTAATACTAAAATGGACAATGGAGCAACAGACTTGAATGAGACGCTTAAAGTAAAAGTTGAGATATTTAATATTATTTACAAACTTATTGATTGGTTAAAAGTTTTAGTAGAAGAACGTCGCCCTAAAATGGAGACTATAGAGGTCATTGGAGCTATGAAAGTCTTAAAAATATTTGGCGGAACTAAAGGTAAACATGTTGTTGGAGGAAAAGTTACTACAGGACGTATTGCTCAAGGAAGTATCGTCCGCATAGTCCGTCGTGATTTTGAAATAGGAAACGGAAAAATCATAGAACTACAAGTAAATAAATTTAAATCGCGTGAAGCTCTTGAAGGATCTGATTGTGGAATTCAAGTAGAAACCAAGGTTGATATCGCTCCCGGAGATGTTCTAGAAGCGTTTGAGGTGACAATAAAATAAATACTTGTCCCGTACTAAATTTTTGATTAGTAAAAATTAAAACGGATATAAATATATAGAATATAAAGTCGAATAAAAACATAATTAATATTTAAAATTTTAGTACTGGGATGTCAGAATTTAGGAATGAAAAAATAAAAAATAATATAAAAGAACTCGCGGCTATTTACATTGAACGTGAGGCAGGACCAACTTCGATGATTACTGTCACTCGAGTTCTTCTCTCCCCTGATGGAAAAAGAGGAACGATTATGATAAGCGTCATGCCAGTTGAAAAAGAAAATGCTGCTTATGGATTTATAAAAAGAAATCTAGGAGAACTCCGAAAACATATCGCGAAAAGTCTGAAAATAAATCCTATCCCCTTTCTCGATGTTCAAATAGACGAAGGCGAAAAGCACCGTCAAAAAATTGACGAGTTGTTGAATAACAGTTAGTATAAAACAATAGGCAAAATACCTATAATTTTTAAAGGCGTGGTAGCCAAGTGGCATGAGCAAAGCGAACTGAAATAGCCAGAGATCTCTGCTAAAAATTAGTAGATAAGTGAATACATATACATTAAGATGGTTTTAAAAAAGGCGTGGTAGCCAAGTGGTAAGGCAGAGATCTGCAAAATCTCTATACGGCGGTTCAATTCCGCCCCACGCCTCAGGAGTATGCAAACTTCTTTGCATACGTGGCGGAATTGAAAGGCTTTTCATTATCGAAGATTGAAAAGCACCCGCGACCGTAGGGCGAAATTCCGCCCCACGCCTCAGCGCGGAGTACACAAACTTCGCACAACAATCAAATATGCCGGGGTGGCGAAATTGGCAGACGCACTTGCCTTAGGAGCAAGCGGAAGTAATTCCATGGGAGTTCAAGTCTCCCCTCCGGCACCAGAATGGAACCAATCTGTTCCGAAGAAACTTCGAAACAAAAAGTACATCTCTTCGTGCTGATGCTTGGCATCACAGAAGTGACGCCATAACTTCAGTCGCAGCATTTATAGGTATCTCTATCGCTTTAATTTTTGGTCATGGATTTGAACAAGCCGATGATTGGGCAGCGCTCTTCGCTTCAGCCTTCATTCTTTACAATTGTTATTTGATATTCAGACCAGCACTTGGTGAAATAATGGATGAGCATACCCATTACGATCTTATCGATAAAATAAGAGAAATATCCAAAAAGACAGAGGGAGTCATAGATACTGAAAAATGTTTCGTCCGAAAGGCAGGAATGCAATTCCATGTAGACTTACATATCATTGTTAACGGTCAAATTTCAGTTAGAGAAGGTCATAATATTGCCCATAAACTCCAAAACGTACTCGGAAAAGAAATACCAGAATTATCAAATATATTGATACATGTTGAGCCAAATGAATAGATAATATTAGAATTTAGACCTTTATTTACGCTTGCCTATTCTACTTAAATATAGTAGACTTACGATATATGACGATTATCGCCAAAATACTACCTTATTTACAGATTATACTATCAATAGTTTTAATAGCGACAATTTTACTTCAGCAATCTAGTGCCGGAGTGGGAGGGGCGTTAGGCGGAGGAGATGGGGGTGGGCTTTACAACACACGCCGTGGTTTTGAGAAATTTCTTTTTATCTTGACGATTGTTGTAGCCATAATTCTAGTTGCGTCATCATTTATCACTATATTCGTTAAATAATTAAGATTCCTGTCTTAACTGTTTTGATTGAGTGTTGTTGTTATGCACAAATTTATTCTATTTATCAAAGAATTTCATATTTATAAGAAGAAAGAACTTTTAGATGCAGTGGCATCTTTTTCAAGGAGACAATTTCTTGTTTTTGCAACAGTTTGTATTATAGCTTTTGTTTCTTCAATAATTTTAATAGGAAAAGTTAATTCTATGTTTTTAGTAGATGTTCCTATAAGTGGTGGGACATTAACTGAAGGTATTATCGGTATACCAACATTGATCAATCCAATAATTGCACTATCAGATGCCGACAAAGATTTAACATCACTTGTTTATTCTGGCTTAATGAGAAAAACACCAAAAGGAGAGTTTATACCGGATTTAGCAGAGTCATTTTCTGTAACACCAGATGGACTAAATTATATTTTTATAATCAGGAAAGATGCAGATTTTCATAATGGTACAAAAGTTACAGCTGATGATATTATCTTTACTATTGAAAAGATAAAAGATCCTCTTATAAAAAGTCCACGCAAAAATGGCTGGGATGGAGTTACTGTTAGTAAGATAGATGATTATACTGTCTCATTCACGCTTTCTCAATCTTATATATCTTTCATGGATAATACAACCATTGGTATATTACCATCTTCATTATGGAAAGATGTTGATGCAAATAAATTTAATTTGTCCCCTCTCAACACTAAAGCTATAGGATCAGGACCCTATAAGATAAAAGCAGTTCTAAAAAATAGTGATGAAATTTCTGGGGAATATAAACTTGAACGTTTCAACAACTTTTCGCTCGGCAAACCGAGAATTAAATATTTAAATATTATATCTTACGCCAATGAGAAAGATTTGGTAAAAGCTCTACTTGACCATTCTATTGATCAAGCAGGAGGTATAAGTCCAGAAAATACAGGAATCATAGAAAAAGAAAATTATTCAATACGTACATCGACCTTGCCTAGAATTTTTGGAATATTTTTTAACAGTAATAATAATAAAATCTTTGCAGATGCTGCGGTAATCAAAGCTTTCAATCTTGCTACAGACAAACAAGATATTGTAGATCAAGTATTGGGAGGTTATGGGTCAATAGTTTATAATCCAATACCAGAAAAAATTATAAAAGATGATGGACCTAAAACAGCATATAGCAATACTGTAATTGATGAGGCTAATCTTATCCTTGAAAAAGCTGGATGGATAAAAGGAAGTGATGGTATCCGTACAAAAGGAGGACCAACAACAAAAACTGTAACCAAAAAAGTAAATGGTAAAAATGTCACTCAAACAGTAAATGTAAAAGCTACAACTCCACTTGTTAGATTATCTTTTTCTTTAACCACAGGAGATACACCTGGGCTAAGGAAAACAACTCTTTTAATCAAAGAACAATTAGCAAAATTAGGAGCAGAAGTTGATATAAGTAAAGTGTACGAGACTGGTCCGTTAAATCAATTAATTAGAGCACGTAGCTATGAAGCATTGTTCTTCGGACAAATTATAAATCATGAATCTGATTTGTATTCGTTCTGGCATTCTAGTCAAAGGATAGACCCGGGATTAAATATAGCAATATATACCAACAAGAAAGTAGATAATCTTCTTGAATCAATCCAAAAAACACTAGATAGTAGTGCTCGTATAAGTAAATATGAAGAACTTTTAGATGAATTTAATAATAATGTACCAGCAATTTTAATTTATTCTCCAAAATATTTATACTCTACATCACCTTACTTAAATAATGTTTCTCTTGATTATATAACTATCCCTTCTGACCGATTTTTGTCAATCTATACATGGTCAATTGACACAGATAAAGTTTGGAAAATTTTTACTAAATAACAGTCGCCTGTACTAAAAACTACGACTAACTAAGAAAAATAAATACATGAATGAAGAAATACCCAAAAAAACACAAAGCCCTAAATTAAAAAGTGGTCAGAGGTTCAATTACCGCAAGCATGGTAATATCCGTGTTTTACATAAAACACAACTACCCACAACTAAAATAACAAGTCCCATAAAACAGAATTCCTATAACTCTGAAAAAACGCAAACGTTCAACAAAAAAATTAGTCGTGGAAGTTATCAATATAGTAATGCAAAAGGCAATCGACGACCAAGAGTAAATGCTAATGTAATTCAAAATAAACCAACTTTCTCAAAAAATAAAGTAAATATAATACCCCCTCCAGAAGAAGGAGTTATTAGAATAATTCCTCTTGGTGGAGTAGAAGAAATCGGGAAGAATATGACAGCGATTGAAATTGGAAATGATATTATTGTCATTGACGCAGGAATGCAATTTAAAACTGAAGATACTCCGGGTATAGATTATATTATTCCAAACACAACTTATCTTGAGGAGAGAAAGGATAAAATCAGAGCGATGCTTGTCACACATGGACACCTTGACCACATTGGAGGTATCCCTTTAGTAATGAGTCGTATCGGTAATCCCCCATTATACTCTAGAAATCTTTCTGTTCTCGTAATGAAGAAAAGGCAAGAAGAATTCCCACATTTACCACCGCTGAATGCTCATATTATTGAAAAAGATTCTGTTATTAATGTAGGTAATCTTCGTATTCGTTTTTTTGGCGTAACTCATACAATGCCAGATTCCATGGGTATTGTTATAGAAACTCCATACGGTTCTATTGTTACGCCAGGAGATTACAAGCTTGACCAAGTAGATGGCAAAGTAAGTGAAGAGGAAGAAAAAGAATATGCTTTTTTCGACAAAGAAAAAGTACTATTACTTTTGACAGACTCTACTAATATTGAAAATGAAGGATTTTCTATTCCAGAAGTTCGTGTTCATGAAGGTTTGGAAAAGTTAATAAGACAAGGAACTGGCCGTATTATCATCTCAGCCTTTGCCTCATCTATTACTCGTTTAATGAAAATAGTTGAGATAGCAGAGTCATTTGGTAAAAAAGTAATTCTAGATGGTAGATCTCTTAAAACAAATATGGAAATTTGTGAACAAGCTGGAATCTTTAAACCAAAGAAAGGAACAATTATACCAGTTGAAGATGTAGATAATTATCCTCCAAATAAAATCCTAATTATGATGACTGGAGCTCAAGGAGAAGAATTTGCTGCACTTTCACGCGCGGCAAATAAAACTCATAAAAAATTCACCATCCGTCCAGGTGACACTATAATTCTCTCTTCTTCTATTGTTCCTGGAAATGAAATTGCTGTTCAGCATTTAAAAGATAATCTGACTCGTCATGGCGTCCGTATTATAAGTTATCGAACAAGTGAAACAACTGTCCATGCCACGGGTCACGGAGATCAAGAAGATATAAAATGGTTACATAGAAAAACTCATCCGAAGTTCTTTATTCCTATACACGGCTGGCATTCTATGCTCGTCAAACACAAAGAAGTAGCAATGTCTCTAGGAATGTCCGAAAGTAATATTATTGTTCCAGATAATGGTTCAATTATTGAGATAGTTGATAATGGAAACAAAATAGTTCTACGCAAAGAAAAAGCTGCATCAGGACATATGATGGTGGATGGATTTTCTGTTGGAGACGAGCAAGATGTTGTTATTAGAGACCGTGTCATGCTTGCTCAAGATGGAATGTTTGTCCTTATTGCTACAATTGATTCTGTAACAGGAAAGTTGAGAAAATCACCAGACATAATATCTCGTGGATTCATTTATTTGAAAGAGAATCAAGAATTGTTACATCAAGTTAGATTAATTATCAAGAAAACTGTTGAAGATGAAACCAATGGAATGAATCCTGTCAATTTTGATATAATAAAAACAGCGTTGGGAGATAATATATCAAAATTCCTTTTCCAAAAAACAGCCAAGAGACCAATTGTTATCCCAGTCTTATTAAATATTTAAAATAAAAAAACTTGTATGGATTTAGGAAAAATTAGACGAATGTATGTTTTATCATTTCTTTTTGCTTTACATATATCACTATCTGCATATGTAAATTCTACTTTCCTCTCTGATATAATTTCGGAAAAATATGTTGGTATATTGTATACTGTATCTTCCATAATCACACTATTACTACTTTCAAAAAGTGCAAACATTTTAAAGTATTTTGGGAATAAAAGAATGACATTATGGTTGCTCCTTGCAAATATGCTCTCTTTGGTCGGTATGATAACATCTAAAAATCCTTATATAGTTGGGACATCTTTCATTGTTTTTGTTTCCACAAACACTCAAATATTTTTCTGTATTGATATATTTATCGAACATTTTGGAAATCCAAAAACAATCGGAAAGGGTCGAGGTCTTTTTCTGACAATAATTAATCTAGCTTGGATGGCTTCTCCCCTTTTAGCTTCATTTTTAATAACCAAAGAAGGAGGATATGAAGCAATATATATCGTAGCTCTTATCACTACTATTGTGATGACTATAGGATTATTTTTTTCGGTTAAAACTTTTAAAGATAGAACATACGAAAAAACCCCATTCTTAGAAACCTACAGATATTTGAAACAAAACCATCATATGCTTGCTATTACAATAATTAATTTTATTTTGCAATTTTTTTACGTTTGGATGGTTGTTTATACTCCTATATATTTATATGAACACATAGGATTGGGATGGGGGCAGATTGGTATTATATTTACAATGATGCTTGCTCCCTTTGTAATTTTTAATTTACCTATTGGAATACTAATAGATAAATATCATGTAAGCAAAAGAACACTTTTGTATATTGGATTTATTATTATAAGCATATCAACATTCTTGATTGCAGGAATAACTACTAAGAGTATTCTCCTCTGGGGTGTCGTATTATTTGCAACAAGAGTTGGGGCATGCATAATAGAATCAACTACTGAAATATATTTCTTTACCCATATAAAAGAAGAAGAAGCATCTTTACTCAGTGTCTTTAGAGATATGTCACCGGTGGCATATATCATTGCCCCTCTTATAAGTACCCTTATCTTTGTATTCTTGCCATTTAAATCCTTATTTATTATTTTAAGTATTATTTTATTATCAGGATTTTATTATATCCCACACTTAAAACACAATCATGAATCCACCAAAACTTTTTAACAAATAAACATTACAAATTTAATTAATTTTACTTTTTCATATTTAACATAAAGTCTTATATGACCAATTAAAAAGTTTAGGCGGATGAATACCCAAATGAATCCCGTTAGAAGTCATGTATGTTATACAAGAGAACGAGATTATGTTAAGGTATAAATTATATTTTAATATTATTATTTAATTAATGTACGGGAGTCTTGTGATTTCCCACTTCTAACGGGATGAAAATATCTTATCCAATCAGAATCAATAAATACTTAGCTCAAAATAATTACTCAACGAGAGTCGGTGGTGATGAACTTATTAAAAAAGGTCTTATTTTTATAAATGGGAGACGTGCTATCCTTGGAGATAAAGTAAATGAAGGTGATGAAGTTGTTGTAAAAACAAAAGGCGCACAGAAAGAATATGTGTATTATGCTTACAATAAAGACATAAATATTTCTACAAATCCAGATACTATAAGCAAAGATATATTAAAAGTCACAAGATTTCCTGTTAAAGTTTTTCCTATTGGTAGATTAGACAAAGATTCACATGGACTGATTTTAATGACAAACGATGGACGTGTAACTGACCGATTGCTCTCTCCCCTATATGCCCATGAAAAAGAATATATTGTAAAAGTAGAACCAAATTTTTCTGATAAATTTATAGTGCTAATGTCAGGAGGTGTTCATTTCGATAAATTCATCAGTAAAAAGTGTAAAATCTGGCGTAAGGATAAATCTCTAAATGCCTTCCATATAGTGCTCACAGAGGGTAAAAAACGCCAAATTAGACGTATGTGCGAGGCATTACACCACAATGTCATAGACCTAAAAAGAGTACGTATTATGAATATAGAGCTAGGTAATATACCACTTGGGGAATATAGGGAAATTGAAGGAGAAGAATTGGATATATTTTTAAAATCATTAAGTCTTAGGTAGCAAAATAGCCCCGGACCGAAGGTCCGGGGCTATTTAATATATTGCCTATTTAGCAATGTATGGAAGTAATCCCATAAAACGAGCACGTTTGATAGCCATAGAAAGCTTACGTTGATTCTTGGCTGTGACGTCTGTACGTTTACGAGCTAACATTCTTGCACTTGGAGATAGAAACTTTTTTAGAACTTCTATATCTTTGTAGTCAATATGTTTTATATTGTTTGATGAAAAATAATCTTGTTTCATAATTCTTAATAAATGTAATGAATTTAGAATTATGAAACCCTGTTAAATAACATTTGACAGGAAATATATTTTCTAAAATTCACTAACTGATAACTTAACTTATAATTTTTTAATTTAAACTAGCTTTGTCAAATGTTAATTTTTGCTCAAACAAAAATTATTTAACAGGGTAAGGAAAATCATATTCGCACACTCATTGATTTTCACTTAAAACGGTATATCTTCTGCATTTATTTGTTCTTCGGGATATTCAATCGTGTCTAGTTCCCCTTCATCTTTGGTCTCAGATGGTGAACTCTTTGCTTCTGATGATTGATTAGAATTTCCTCCACTTTTAGCACCGCCTGTATTTGAACCAAATTGAACTCTGTCTGCAATAATTTCAGTTCGATATTTTTTGGTGTTTGTCGCCGCATCATCCCAACTTCTTGTCTGCATACGACCTTCAACCATAACTTGACTTCCTTTTCTCATATATTGAGCAACTGTTTCTGCTTGACGACCAAATACAACAACATTGTGATAATCAGCCGCTTCTTGTTTTGCTCCATTTTTATCTTTCCAAACACGATTGGTAGCAACAGAAAAACTACATACTTTAATACCTGAAGGAATAGCTTTGAGTTCTGGGTCTCGGGTAAGATTACCTATTATAAATACTTTGTTTAAATACATAAATTAGTTTCTAGTTTCTAGTTTCTAGTTTCTAGTGAAATCACTATTACTAACTACTAATAACTATTTTGTTAATGACCATTATAATAATGATTTTATTTTCTAGAACCTAATCACTAGCTTCTAGAACCTAACCCAATTATACCACCAGAGCATCAATTTCTTTGTCTATTGTTTCTTCGTTTATTTTCTCAACTTCTTCAACCTTTGGAGTATAACGACGCTTATTTCCATCTTGTCTGTTATACGTGCGTTTAACTGACATAGTATTTTCACGAACTGTTTTAATCATGAGAAAACGAACTAATTTTTCGTTTTTATCTAAAATAGCTTTTATTACTCTCGCTTGGTCGGTGTTGCATTCAAACTTAACCCAACCAAAATAACCATAAGAAAACTTTTGTCTCTTATTGTTTATAGAACGAGACATCTCATAAGCCAATTCTATAAGTTTAGGATGCTCATCAGAAATGAACGCTGCTCCATTTTCCGTAAACATATCCTTAAACGTAGTAACCTCGCCACCCAAGTTTTCTTCTGCTATTGTAGGTATCATAATGTAACCTACTTCATACACACTAAGACGATTCTCTTTTTCTTCGGAGATATCTTCTTCTACATCACTCTTCTTTGTTTTAGCCATTACTAAATGCGTAAAATACGCGATAAATTATTAATTTTAATACCACCTAGCTATGGACCAATGTGTACCGACTTCAGGGTCGGGACAAGCGAGATGTGGGTTTATACTAACAAAGATTTCGCCTTTTGTCTATCTTATCTTTTCTCCATAAGTCTCCCATAGGTCTGACCTATGGGAGACTTTTATAAGGCTTTTTTAGTCCTTCAAACAATTCCTCAATAGTTTTATAAATACAATAATCAGGGATTGCTTTTTTATCAATAATATTACTTTGTTTCCTATCCAAACTAAAATAATCAGGGAAACTTGAATATTTATATTTAAATAAATAATCTTTTGTTCCGCTTATATTTAATATCCCCTTTTCTTTCCAGTCAGGCTGAACCAGTTTAATTGGATTTAAGTGGATATATGAGAAAATATAATTAAAATAGTTTTCTTCGCCGATATGCTTTGATTTAAATTTTCCTTCAAACAATGCTCCTGTTCTTTTATATTTTTTGTTAAAATACATCACATATGCTGTCGATACTTTTCTCATAAATTCACTAATTGGATTGTATTCTTTTTCCCATAGGTCTGACCTATGGGAAGTTAACATTATGTGAAAATGATTTGGCATTAAAACCCAAGCAAGAACAGAAACAAGAGGTACTCCTCTACTGAAATCATAAGCATCAATTTTTGGATTTATAATAGAATCACGAAAAACAAATTTTCTTTCTGAATTGCATATATACAATAGTTTTACAAAACGGTCGTAATCTTCATCATCTAAAAAAATCAAATTTTTATCGTTTCCACGATTATAGACATGATAATATTCATTTGGAACTAAATTTTTATCACGTAAACTCATATAAATATTATACTACGGAGAGTAATGTTGTACTATATCCCCATAGGTCTGACCTATGGGAAGCTAAAAATTATAATTTATTGGGCTGGATCTGGGACCACTTCGGGAGTAACTTCCGGTGTGACTTGCGGAGCAGGCTCTGGTGGTGTTTGTGTTGCTGGTTCAGGATCTGGTTCAGGTGCCGGTTCTGTAGGGACCACTGGTGGTTCAACAACTGGATCTGTTGCTGGAACAGGAGCTGGGTCGACACAAACATTATTTTCTAAAATTTGTGGAAGAACACATGTCGGTACAGTTGGAGTAATTCCACTTCCACTATCAGGCAAAGTATTCCCGACACTAGAAAGCAGAGAATCGAGTTGAGCTTTATTAATACATGTCTTTGCACCGGTACTATCGGTGACACAGAGTGTATCAGTATTAACTTCTTTCACAAACACCTTCTCTATTCCATTCCCGACATCAGCCAAGAAATTACGAATAATAGAAATAAGTGATGATGAATTAGAAGAATCGAGAGATGAGAGGTCTTCGAGTTTTAGGTTAAGTTCTTTAATTGAAGCCATAAGTAATCCATTAATCGATACTTGGTCCATAGAATTGCCAACCATGAATACTGGGTCAACTTCATCAGCAATGAAACCAATGCGAGTCTTAGCAAGTGGAGAGTCTGTGCCATAACCATTTACTTCTTTGATGTAGCGGAATGTATGTAGTGGAGCATTGACTATCATAGACAAAGCATTGCTATAGTCTGAATAATCTTCAATATCTTGTTTGGTATCACGTCCTGATGTTTGTGCTCCGATAACCGTTCCTGATGTATCATTAGCATTGCTTGGGGCACTAGTATTTATTCTCATATTTCCGGCGGCATCTTGCCAGACGTAACCGGCTGTACCTCCCTTTGATAAGTAGTTGATGGAACCAGCTCCTGTATTGGTGGCATTGTTGTTTCTACCTAGGGTGAGAGTTGGACCGGCTATCCCGTTGCCGAGGTCAGAGGTTCCGAGTTCGAGGAGGGTGGATGGGTTATTGGTATTAATCCCGACATTTCCCGTCGTATTTTTAACATACAATCTGTCAGTCGCACCTGCATAAATTGAAAAATCTAATGTGCCACTGCTTCCAGCACGAACATATGTCGAACCGTCGCTACCCAATACACCAATTCCATTTACTAGCAAAATCCCACCTGAAGCAATATTTATACTTTTACTTTGCCACGCACTTCCTGCGTTAATATCCAAACCATATGCAGGATTCGTCGTCCCAATTCCCACATTCCCATTCCCAAGCACTGAAAATCTTGTACCACCGACCAAAGTGTAAGCAGTTCCAGCAGATGCTGTTCCAGTGAATGCGTCAGTAACAAGAGCTGTATCGGAAGTGACAGTTGTAATAGCTTTTGTTTCGGAACCACTTGTAGTTGTGACTGTGATAGTGTCACCAACTTTGAATGTGTTTGTGAATTGTGTTCCTGCTCCAGTAACAGCTGTACCACTAACTGAAACAGTTCCATTTCCTGTTGTGCCTTGAGCGACTTGGAGATTGGCGGTAGGGGTGGTGGTTCCGATGCCGACGGAGCCGTTAGATAAAAAAGTCATTGCATTTGTTGTGTTGTTCACTTGTATAAATAGTGGATCTGTTGTAACTTGTCTAATTACTCCTCCAGTGACACTACTTCCATTGTCATATCCAAAAAACATACCATAACTCCCATTTTTATTTGCTCCATAAGCTGATACAGTTCCAACACCACCAGTGCTGATTTGTATTGGTAGATTTGCATTGTTAATACTTCCAGAACCAACAGATAAACGTGCTAAAGGACTCGTTGCTATCCCAATTCCGATGTTTCCACCGTTTGGTTGGAGCAGTATATGGTATGCTGTCGCAGTTCCAGAGACACGCTGGGATTGTTGATATACGTTTCCATTTGATAAAACACCTTCAAGTAAACCATAAGCTCCAGGCCCAGTTCCGTTTAATATACTAAATTTTGCACCATTAGATCCTAAAGCTGGAACAGATACTTCATCGGCTCCGGAAATGGATAACTTGCTTCCAGGCTCTGTAAGGCCGATACCGACGTTGCCTCCTAATTTTATCCTCATATTCTCAGTATCATTTGTACCAAAAACTACATCTGCTGCTCCAATCGTACCTATCGTCAGTATTCTGCCATAGGTAAATATATTGGATGTGGTGCTTTTAGTCAGACCAAACCTAATTCCAGTATTTCCCGTGCTTGGGGTTGTAAATGCTAAATACTCAGTGGCATTTGCTGATGTAACAAACCTCATTTCAGCCTCTGTTCCCGTGCTTAGGTTCTGTAAATGAAAGGATTGGATAGAATTGTTATTAGAAATGATAGCTGCTCTTGCCGTTAATCCAGAGATAGGAGTATGAGTACCACCAACCTCGAGAAGAGCGGTCGGATTCGTCGTCCCAATCCCGACGTTGCCGAGACCTAAAATTGTTAACTTTTCCGTGCCAGCACTCCCTGCTGTGCTTGTCCAAAAGTGAAGCTCCTGACTGTTACTACTAGATTCAGTAAATTGTACGCCACCCCAATGTCCAGTTAGTGCTCCAGTCGTAACAGTCCCAAGTCCAATTCTTTTATCTACCGTTGCTCCCACGACAAATGTATTCAAGGTAATATTTCCGTTAACTGCTAGTTTTTCACCCGGTGCAGTCGTCCCAATTCCGACGTTTCCATTAACCATTAATGCCCCTGTTCCACCATTAACTAATGTGCCACTATATCCAATTCCCACTTTCACGCCACTTTCTCCTAAAGCTATAGGACCAGTTCCAGCACCATTATAAATATGTTGGACATTAATATTGTCTATCCACCATCGTGCGCTTGCGGCCCCACCTGAGTTTAATAATGTAAAACCACCATTTAAGTCATCAGTTATTTGTTTTGCCGCTATTATTCCATTACCTGCCCCTATTTCGTTTACTATTACAGCTCCATTAACACTTAATTTTGCCAGTGGATTCGTCGTCCCTATTCCGACGTTGCCGTCGTTTTTGATATAAAACCTTGTAGTCCCTGCACTTATTGGATTTCCTCCTTGTGCATTACTTTGCATAATATTAAAATCACCATAAACATTATTGCTTGTTGCTATACCCCAATTTCTTACATCAGCATTTACGGTAAAAGCATTATATAAACCAATGCTAGTTTGGGGACTAGGATTTCCTGCTATTCCACCATTGATGGTTAAAAGTTGTGCTGGTGCCGTCGTCCCAATTCCCACATTCCCATTCCCAAGCACTGAAAATCTTGTACCACCGACCAAAGTGTAAGCAGTTCCAGCAGATGCTGTTCCAGTGAATGCGTCAGTAACAAGAGCTGTATCGGAAGTG
>Ga0247841_10002373_pt1 | contig 38030 bp, 26 predicted proteins | sample LaCruzMarch2015__2_FD_192410 | JGI IMG/M metagenome (GOLD analysis project Ga0247841, IMG submission 192410) | Freshwater microbial communities from meromictic Lake La Cruz, Castile-La Mancha, Spain - LaCruzMarch2015_18m | ecosystem: Environmental > Aquatic > Freshwater > Lake | place: Spain... | reverse complement strand
CTCTGAGTCGTCGTCCCGTCTCCTAATTGGCCATTACCGTTCAACCCCCAGGCGTAGACACGGGTGCCATCGGATTTTAAAGCGACGGTGTGAGAATAACCCGCGGCGATCTCGGAGATGTCCGTAAGATATTTCTCACCCATCCCCCAGGCAAGGCTCCACGTATGGCTGCCTGCCTCAAGACGCTGGTTAAGGCTGATGGTAAGATCATTTAATATGGTGATATTATTAGCGCCGTTTTTATAGGTGGTCTCTTCTCCTATGCCATTGCCGAAGGTAAGATTGAAAAAACTCCAGTCTGCGCTTCCTCCGAAGTATCCATCTCCATCCAAAAGGAATGTTCCCGCGCTTAAGTTGATCGTTCCGCTCCCGCTAACCTCTCCGCCCGAAACAGTGATATTGCCGGTCCCCGTAAGCGTCCCGGCGTTTATGTAGAGCTTGCCGCCTATGTTTACGACGTTTCCCAGAGTCAGCGTACCGCTCGAGTTGGTAAGGTCGCTTAAAACGGCCAATGCATCTGTATTTTGCAGCGTCCCCGTTCCCGAGTGTATCAAATTATTGAAACTTACGCCGTTACTTTGAATGCTCTGGCTCGACGCGCCGTTAAAGGTAACGGTCCTTACGCCGGGAGAGAAGCTGGCGGTACCGGAACAGGTCCAGTTACCGGAAATAGCGATATCGTAGCCATTCGCGCTCAGCGCGCCATCGCTCAGGTTAATATTAATAACATCGCTGATATTGCTGTTTAATGAATAGGTTCCGGCTCTGTCGATTATAAGATAGTCGGTAAATAGCGCGTCGTCTACCTGTGCCGGGCTGTCCAGACTATAGTCGTAAATAGATGAGCCGGTCACGGTCAGAGTATGGCCGGCCTTATAAAAGGTACCGGAATTTATCACGAAATTACTGCCAACGTTAACATCGGCATCCATGATAACGCTGCTTGTGGTATTATCTATCCAGAGATTGAAGAAAGAAGATGCGCCGTATATATACTGGTTAACGGTACCGTTAAAGCTGACCTGGTTGGTCGAGATGAATGCGCCTGTGCCCGACGTGGTCCAGTTACCTGACAGATATATGTCATAGCCGCCGCTATCCAGAGTGCCTGCCGCGAGATTGATGTTCTCAAGCGCAATGCCGGCGCCTAACGTGAATATCTGGCCTTCGCCGTTCAATTTTAATATCGAATAATTTATTCCAACTGAAGGGATAGTGCATGTGACCGTATACTCGAATGTTCCCATGGGGCTAGCGGAGGAACTTATATACGAAGAAGGCCCGGCATTAAGTATGGTGCCGTTGTTTGTGAGGTTGATTACGGATAGATCATAGCCCTGCATGTCGAGGATACCGGAGTTGTAATTATACAGAGTGCCTGCGATACTCGCTCCGCTAGTCCATGAGCCGCCATTATCGAGCTGTAGGTTATAGTATGACACCGAAGGAATTGTCGGGTTTAAAGAAGTAAATTGAACCCAGCCGTAGGAATCGGTAAAGCTTGAGGCGGAGCCGGGGTTTAGTATGGTGCTGTTGTTTGTGAGGTTGATTACGGATAGATCATAGCCCTGCATGTCGAGGGTGCCGTAGTTGTAATTATACAGAGTGTTTGCGATACTCGCTCCGCTAGTCCATATGCCGCCATTATCGAGCTGTAGGTTATAGTATGACGCTGGAGGAATTGTTGGGTTAAAAGAAGTAAATTGAACCAAGCCGGAGGAATCGGTAAAGCTTGAGCCGGGGCCGGGGTTTAGTATGGTGCCGTAGTTTGTGAGGGTGGTTACGTATAGATTACAGCCCTCCATGCTGAGGGTGCCGGTGAAGGGTATTGAGAGGGTCGCGATAGTCTGCGACAATGTGGATGTATTTATGACCACCGAATAGTGCATGGACTCAATGGTAAACGACAGGCAGGAGATGGTGACGTCTATAGAACATGGCGTGTCCCTAGTGGATGTGAAATATACATCATCCTCAGAAGTCGGAACTCCCGCGCCGCCGGCTCCACCATCAGTGGCGGCCCAGTTAAAAGGCTCGTTCCAATAAACTGAAGTGGTGCCCAGCCAATATCTGGGAGCATCCCAGTTATAGCTATTGGCATTATGGTCAAGAGAGGTGCCCCGGATGAGACGCGGATCGAGGTTATAGGAGTCTTCTGCCCTGACATACGCCAGCTCGTGGGCGCCCTGCGGGTCTATGAACCACCTGAGGCCTGCCTCCGAAGACTTAAGGTGTATATAGGAAGCGGTGCTGTTATTTACAAGACTGCCCGTAAAATGGAATACCCCTGTGATGGTATAGGTATGAGCGGCTTCAAAGTATATCGTTGTGCCCGGAGTTGTGCAATATAGGCTTGAAAATGTGATATTGCCGTAAAAGTGGAGCGGATCTGTTCCGCCGAGTATTACTACTCGAGCTGCCTCTAAGCTCAAGCTGCTCGACTTAGGGTAAATAATTTGGCCGAAGCCGCTATCGGGCGGGCCTGTGATCTGAATGCTTGTGCCAATACCTACCGATTGGGCTATTTCAATGTCGCCTACCGTCCTTCTAATATGGATATTAGGGCTGTCTATGTTTAAAGGGGTGACGGAATTACCGAAATGCCTGGCTATGACGGTGATGCTATTGCCGTACAATATGACCGCGGGAGAAGTATCCGCCGTGCCATCGGTCTTAAGGGTGAAGTCGCTATTAGCTAAATACGTGACCTTTAGGCCGGTACCTTCTATAGTGATGAGGTCGCCTATCCTCTGGGAATTACTGATATACAGGTCGCCTTTGGTCTTATTGATCTCTACTACGGGGGAGGCGGTATTGACCGATACCCTGTCAGCGGCCACTCTTATCGACTCTTCGGCTATCAATTTAGCGCTGTCTGTCATGTTTACGCTTGCCGGAGGAGTGGCTTCCTTGCCTATCTCTATCCTGGTAGCTGATATCTCACCTGATATCTCTATGGCGCCGCTTGATATGAGCTTTACTACGCCATCCTTATCATCTATCTTGTTAGCCTTTATATATCCGCTCATGTTTATGGCCTTCTCGAATATCCCGGGAAGGGCTTCAGCTCTCAATATGACCATGCCGCCATTGGCTATTAAGGAACCTGAGTTTTTGAGCTGGTCTTTTACCTTGTTGCCCGCGTAGTCATAAACGTCGTTTGCCTGCTCATCGTCTATGACTATGGATAGGAACTTATTACTTGATATGCCGAGCTGTACGTGACTACCCCCTGCTAACACTATGGTGCCCAGGGGGCATACTATAACGCCCTGGTTCTCTACAGCTCCCGCGATCAGGACCCCGAACCCACCCTGAGAGATGGTGATGGTGCCCTTGTTTAATAAGAGCCTGTCGGTCTCTTGGTCGAGCTGTTTTTCGAAGATGTAGTTCGCGCTTAAGAAATTAGAATCGGTGATGTCTCTTGTTGAGAGAACAAGCGATGGGGCATCTATGTGGGCATCGGCTCCGATATTGATGCCATTCTGATTAACCCACACAAGAAAAGAGTTCGAAAGGATATTGCCATCTATGTTGCTCGGGGAATTACCGATGTCCCTGAAAAGAAAACTCGCCATGGCTCCGTTATCGTAAGTCGGTCCTACAAATTTAACTGTGGAACCGGCCGCGATATTTGAAGAAGTGGCGTTTATTATTGTCTGTTCAAGAGTGCTTGTGATGGTTTGGACATTATCGATGTTGACTACCGTGACGCCTGCCTGGAGACTGCCCATGTCAATTACGGGGAGGTTGCCGTTACTCGCGGGATCGGACTCATCGGCTTTCGCAACGCCATAAAATAAAAGCGAAGAGACGATAACCAGAGCCGTTATCATCGCCATTGATCCGATAATCTTTTTGAAGAATATTTTTTTCATCTTTAACTCTCTGTAAGCCTATCACATCTTTTTAAACTTGGCAAATCTATCGCTGAAATAAATCTCACCCATCCGCCTTTGGCGGATTGTTTTGCCGCTCTTAAACTACAGCAAAACAAAAAACCCATTCTATCCAAAGAATGGGTTCGCATTAAAAACCTGAAAGAAACTGTACTTTTCTTTCGGCAGCTGGCTGCCCTTCTCCGACTTTTGTCGTCGGGGATTAGGCCCTTTAGCTTTGCGCCCCATCCTTACGGATAGTTTGCCTTTATCGAGAAGCATTTATTAAAGAACATTTGCCATTCAAACTCTTCAGTATAAGTATACATGAGAGCATCCCCACCGTCAATAGCCCGAAAACTGAGTATTTCATCCCTAACCGCGTTGAACCGCCGCGGTTAATTGATCTCGTCTAACCGCCGCGGTTAGACGAAGGTTACGCGGCGCGGAGGAATTGCATGAGGCGGGTGTAGCGATCTATGCGGTCGCTGTTATTATAGCGCTCCATCTTCGGAAGAACCCTGAAGACCATCGCACCGGAACTTTTATCCATCGAGGCGTCTATGCCGAAATTATCGATAGTTATATTAGACGCGGCAAGGGATTCTTTCAAATCTTTTTCATTCCAATTCAGTAATTCTTTAGCCAGTGATACAGTCACTATCTCAAGTAGCGGATAATAATAATTCTCCGGGAAAGATCCGCCTTCTTCGATTATATGGACCGGCCTCACCGCTATCCCGAGGCTCGAAGTATCGGAAGAGCCAGCCTCCGGCTTAGGCGCGTAGGTCAATATAACGGCGTCTTTCGCGCCGGAGTCTATTCCACGCCGATCGAGTTCCGATTTTAGATCGTCATATTCCAGGACCGTAAAATTATCCAGTAATTTCTTCATCTTAGGATTTTTCCTTGCGGTCGATTCTTTCCATTCATTAAGCTGTCTCACGAGAGCTTTAAGCTGCGTGGATTGAAGTCCCGATAGCTTTCTGCTGAAAGCGAGCGTCAATTTCTTATTGGAAAATAGTTCGGACAATATCCCCTCTACCATATTCTGCGTCAATTCCTTCGTGTCGACGATATTCCGCAGAAACTGTTCCGGCTCTGAAGCGGAAAGCGGGGCGACTTCGGCCGGCGCCGCCTGCGCCGAAGAGGATCCATCTGCAGAACTATCATTTATCGTCATATCAATAGCGCTATCCGGGACGATCAATCTCACCGTAGTCTTAAATCCATCGACCCCCGGCAGTATCTCGAGCCGGGCGCCATGTAATTGGCCAGCAGCCTTTGAAAGTAGAAGCCCTATCCCAACGCCGCCTTCCAATTCAGGCCTGTCCTGACTGAAGAATCCTGTCTCATTTGATTCCACAATAAGATCGTCTTCATCATTTACGATCCTGGCAAAACCTATGCCGTCATCGCACACTTCGATGATGGTCTGGCCGCTATTTTTCAATATCCTCAGTCGAATAGGTCTTATGGACATTTTTCCACTGGCCCTGGCGCGCGCGCAAGCATCAAAAGCGTTCTTTATGAGCTCTTTAAGAATGTAATTTATGTCGATACTTGCTATCAGATCTTCTATTTTGGTACCGGATGGCATCATCCCTCTGGACATTCTATATTTCAGCCTGGCTTTTTTTATCTTATTCATCAATTTTGTACTGACCTGATTTTTCGCCTCGGCGGATGCCCTGGCTGTCCATTTCATAGAGATACCGCTTACCAGCCTCTTCTTGGCCGCAGCCCTATCTTCCAAGTTACTATGCACACGGTTATTATATGGCTCTTTCCTCGTTATGACTTCCAGGTCCGTTCCGGCAAACGACGCGGTCACACCAAAATCGCTGGAGGATATAATAGCGTTATCGGGATTACCGAGGATGAGCCTTATCTTAGGTATATATTCATCGAGGATCTTTCTGTTCGGACGGAGCTTCGGACCAATAAATTCGCAGAGAAGATCCAGGATATCTGTCTCTTTCTGCGGGTCGATAAGCTTCTTCTTCACATTCTCAGGAACGAACCATCTGGCGCGTTTGCCTGGACGGCCGGAGGCGTCCTTGTCGGCGGTATCAATCAGCCCGAGATAATATAAAGCTGACACGTCGCGATACAGCGTATGCGCGTAACTACGATCCAACCCTTTAGCTATCTTTCCGCCGGTGATCGCTTTATCGGGGCCTATGATGCCGTTACCGTAAAGATACATAAACACGCCATAGAGCGAGCCGGGTGGCGGCGTTTTGGAAGATGCATTCTTTTTGGCGGCGCCATTCTCTACGCGGATGGTATTTATTAAATTGTCGTGGCCGTCGTATTCATATATCGTGCCTACGAAGTAGTCTTTTATCCCGTTAAGCGTTTCCGTCGACATACGGAATTTATCGTTATCACGCCAGAAGATGCCCGCCTGATACCCGCCGGCGTAAAGCGCGGCAAGTTTATTGTCGGTATCGGTGGGCTGGAGCTCTCCGGCAAAGACGGGACCGTTCAGTACAAGCTGGGCGGCAGATACATCTTCCAGCCTCTGATGATCCGGGCTATTTCCCATCCAATCATAGTAGTGGAATTGATATAGATAGTTTGACCTGGACCATTTCGAAAGCTCCTCGCGATCCTTATGCCCCACAGTGACGAATTTACCGGGATACTGAGTGTGGAGGGCGTCTTTAAAATATGTAAAGAAAATTTCGAGATCGGCCTGCGGAACTTTTGACCAGCTTGGATCATAAACGTAATTTGAGTCCCCGCCGTAATTGAGGCCGTCGCGCGTCCATTCCGGTTCGTTCATGATGTCAAACCCTATGACGCAGGAATACCGCGATAATTGTACTTTGTCAAATAGCCTAAGGACGGCGTTCTTCAATTGCTCACGCTTCGAGCTGTCGGTTATAAATGACCTGAATTCTCCCAGCGGCTCGACTATATTGCCATGGCCGTTATTGTAACGCGCACCGGTTATGCCGTCCGCCAGCGTATAGTCGAAGACGGTAAGGATAAGTTTCACGCCGTTTGCCTGAGCGGAGTCCAGAAGCTCGCGCAAGTCCGAGGCCGCTTCTTCGTCGAAATCGACGATATTCCCCATGCCGTCTATGTCGAGACCGCTACGGAGGTCGCAGAATACGAAAGGCCTGGCCACGGTGCCGGCGAGCTGCCGCATGTTCTCATCTAAAGCTTGGCGGTTCGTACTGAAACCCCTCTGTACCGGTTGCGATACGAGAGCGTGACTCTTCCCTATATCCTTTCCGTAATGTAACCACGGCAGGTTAACCCCCACATGGAACGGTTTGTCCCAGGTATATTTCTTTATCAGCTTATTGGAAGAGTTATATTCCTCTTTTATTCGTGTCCCCAGACCGTTCGCCGATGGCAGCTCGTAATATCGCGTATACCCGGTGAAAATCCAATTAGCGTCATAATTGTAGGCCTTGACGCCGACCGCAGGATTGTTTTCCATTATGAGATGCCCTTCCTTATATATATACGCATGATAATTCGTTCCGTTCCAATCAAGTTTCCTGTATATCTGCCCGTACGGCCAGGCCTCGATATTGCCATTGCGGTAATCGACGCGACTAACCAGTGGGTGATCATCCGGCGAGAAGTCCGAACGCATAACGAGCGTACCGCCCGATGAATAAGTCTTCTCGGTCTTTACTTTTCCGGTGTCCAACCAATGATCGACGAATAAGGAGTAACTGCCGTCGGCATTGGTCTGCCTTATAAGGCGGCCGTCGCTGTCGTATTCATACGTCCGGACGATTACGGAAAATTGCGGATTTGACGGATCGCTGGTAACGGCATTGGCATAGGCGATTTTTATATATCCCATGCTTGAGTAATCGTTATACACACGCTTGCCGGAATATCCTTTATCCGGGTAGCTTGCGGGATCGACATTCGGACCTATGATATTACCGTTAGTATATATCGGCGCGGAACCTATATTAAATATCACAGATCCGGTTTGTCCGCTCATTATATTGTTCTCAATTTTTACTTTATCGGCGTTTCTGTAGGCGACTGCGGAGACGCCGCCGGTAAATGTGTTATCCCAGACATACGTATCGAAAGCGTCGAACGACAGCACGTGGGTCCTGGAGATATTGTTCAGCCCGTTATGCGAGAAAAAGTTGTTCTGTATCGTGGCTCTGGCCGGGGTGATGCTCGCGTTTACCGTTATGCCGGCGCCGTAGAACGTAGATATGCGATTAAATTCGCTTATGCCGTCGACGCCGTTCGCGAAATGTATCCCCGCCCAGAAGAAGCGTTTGGAGGCCTCATCGCTGCCGATTATGTCATTATTGAATATAATAGCCCGGCTGATGCTTCCGGCCGCCTCGATCCCAAATCCTATCGTTATATCGGCTTTCAGCATATTATTTATAACCAGTACTTTGCCGAGACCGCCATTCGTATCTATCCCTATGAGATGGCGCGGCTTGGTGGCTGTGTAACCGGCGTCATAGCTGATCTCGAATCCGTTTATCTCGGTATTTTTTGTTATCGGCCCGGTCGTTTCGACATACCCGTTCCTTATCCTCGAAACACTTCCTTTTATATCGCGTATGCCGCTCTGGTCGTATCCGCCGAACAGCCGGACGCCGTCTTTCAACGCGATCTGCCCGCCTGCCATATCGTAAGCGCCTTCGCGCACTATAACAAAACCGCCGCCGGATGTGTAAACCTCGTTTATGGCCGGCTGTATCGATGTATGGCTTCCGGATCCGAAACCTACGAACGCGTGAGTGGAGCCATTGATAACCCTGGTCGAGCCATTGCCGACATCGACATTATAATAAGTTGAATCGTTATAGGTGTATGTGTAGCCTTTTACCCCCAGGTATTCAGGCGACCCCAGAGCCTCTTTGTCCACTCTGCCGTAGCCTCTGCCGTAACGGTCTTCGTCGATAAAGTGGTAGTATGTCCTGTTGTAGCTGTCCGCGGGATCTACGCTCTTTGACTCCATCCTATTAGAGCCGGCGTAATTAGTAAAAGTCTCTCCCGCGCGACTGATTGGCGGCAGCGTCCATGCGATCATCGTACCCAACAGCATAGATAATAATGTCTTCGATCCCATTCCCGGCCTGATCGGCAGGCCGCTCGGGGTTTGCCTTTCCATCGGCGCCGCGGCGGCCGGGGCAATCTCTGCGAGTAGGGTGTCCCTTTGTGGGATGGCCTCGCTTGATAGCCTTACCTTAAATAGTTTATTGAACTCGCTTTTCTTTGAACTCTCGGTTTCTTCAAATTTCAATCCGCGGCGCGCGAAATATTTTTCATAGAAGCCCACCGGCGACTTTACATTGCCGCTCCTATCTATTTCCACCATGATAGCTAAGCTCTCGACATTATCACGCAAGCACTTTTCTACGGCCTCGTCCATGAGGCGCGTTCCTATACCCTCCAACATACGCGATGATTTTACGGCGAGGTCAAATACGGATACGTCTCCGGATTGCATCTTCTGCAAACCGACGCAGCCCACCACCTCATCGCCATCCCGCGCTATGAACATCACATTATGCTGCGAATTCCACCTTATGCTCCTATTGAATTCCGACCTCTTCCCTAAGTATCCGTCGTTCCCATCATCTCCGAACGCTTTGAGCATCAGATCGGTAAGTTCATCTATTAAGCTTTCAGCTTCGACGCCGGGGGCTACCATCTCTTTAAATGTAGTGATCCTGATACTGTCGGAAGTTGGCTTTTCAGGCGGCTCTTTATGATCTAAAACTGCGGGCATCGGATAAACGGCAGAATTAAGCGTTGTGTCCCCATAACCGGATCCAGCAGAATGCCTGAAGAATATGCTATTGACGAGCCCTGTCCAAATCAAATGAACGGTATAACCGATAACTATTGTAAGAATGCACGACAAGCCTTCGGCTCTGGGTATATTGCCCAGGATAAGCACTCCATTGCCCGTCAGATAGGCCAGGGCCGTCATCGTTATCACCGAAACCACGGGAATAAGATAGGCACGTTTAAACATCCTGTTCACCGTAGAATTCGGCGTAAGCTCGTGCCCCGGCTTTTGCACATAGAAAGCCGCCGATATCACCGCAAAGACCGGCCCTATCGCCGCCGCGAGCTGAAGGTATCCAGCATGTGAAAGGGAATAGTACATGAAATGGCACAGCGGGAACCAGAATAATACTATGACCTTCATAAGTCCGTCAGAAGCGTAATAAAGCCTGATCTTCTCTTTGAGATATATGAGTGTCCTTTTGGAACGCAGGTGCGATAGCATCCCTTCGTCTGCGCGCGTGCCTTCACCGAGCTGTCTCAAGCCTTGAGAGCATAAATTGAGAAGATGCCACGGCTGTGAGAATATGAATATATCGGCTAGAGGCCTCAGTGAATGCGACCAGAGCCCGAGGTCAGGAATATATGCCATGCCGATATTCGCATACCACGGAAAATATAGAGCGGAGAATAATATCATCAATACCCCGGCAACAGCGAATCCTCCCCACCTCCTATCGTGATTCATGCGGCTGGCGAGATAATACCCTATCAATCCGAATAGCGTATAGTAGACCGGGAACGTCAACCATTCTGAGAGCTGTCCGCGCATCGCCGCCGAAAGGCCGATCAAAAAAATCGAGACCATGACTGCCGCCAGATGCAATTTTTTGTGTTTTGATACTGTAATTTTAGGAACATTCGGCGATGGAACATCCGCCTGCGAAACATTTGCTGCGGTGTCATGAGCGCCCCATGTAGGTGCGGGCAGCGTGTCCCTGCCTGCCGGGTAGGCAGGCCTTTGCGGGATGGCCCCAATCTGACCTATCTCATACGCTTCTCTGTTATCCACGGAACTATGTTTCCCGCCGTCATATACCACTTCCCTTTCAGAAATCACCTCTATGGAACCAGTATGCCCATCGCTTTTTCCTACGCGCGTATAGATGCGCGCTTTGCCGTCGTCTAGAGATTCATCCTCCGCCCATACCTGGCATGTAAAACCGTTATCTCCGGTAAGTTCGAGTTCTATCTCCGGATCATAGCCGCCGTACATCAATATCTTGGCTCCGGCCTTCACTTTCAATAATTTTGAGAGAAGGCCCTTTTTATCGCTCGTGCCCTTGCAGAAATAATATATGAAGTCGTATGTCGAGAAGTCTATGCTTTCATCCATGAAATCTTTATTTTCAAACGTGACTTGGCCGGGATTAAGATATCCTTTCGATACCATAAGATCGCGCAGAAATACCGCAAAATCGTTATGCTCCGGCACTATCTCCACACCATTTGCCCGAAGCTTGAAAATATGGGCTAAGAACGATATCGTGTCGCCCGCGCCGTGGCCAACATCGAGTATGGCGTCGCCCTCTTTAGCTCCGGCATCGTATAACAGCATGGCGGCCTCTTCATAAGAAGACGCCCAATAGGGCCCATTTCCGAGCGGGTCATAATTATATGTAAAATTTCCAAGACTTCCGCCCGATGCGACATATCCATCGACCGCTTCCCGCGACATCTTTTCAAGCTCCTCACGCTCGGCATCGATATATTCCGGCCCTATAGCGCGTAATCTGACCGGTGGTATTTTTATTTTGGGGGAGTCATCGGGTATATTTGCCGTGAGGGATTTATTCGGTACTATTATCCTTATTGTTGTCTTAAAGTCATCGACGCCCGGCGACAGTATATCCATCCTTCCGCCATGCAGTTGGGCCAGGACTTTTGTAATCGGCAGGCCTATTCCGGCGCCTCCATAGACCAGGGTATCTTTCGCGCTCTTCGATTTATTGGAACTAACATCAAACTCATCATATTCGTTTACTATCCCGGAAAAACCTATACCGTTATCGGACACTTCGACGATGGTTTCATCGTCACTTTTCAATATACGCAGGCGGATCGGACCATCGACGGTCCCCTTGCCTGTTTTTGCGCGCGCATAGGCGTCGAATGCGTTATTTATAAGTTCCTCCAGAACATAGTTTAATGACTGGTCTACAATATCTCTGCCTATATGCCAATATTCCGTTTCGGGATCTACGATTCCAATACGCCTCATATAAGTGTCGGCTATATATTTTATCAATTTTCGATTCTTTCGCTTCAACTCGATGGAAGGCGCTTCGGTCCATTCGAAATATATACCTTTTAACAATTTGATCTTGCTAAGCTCTCTATTATCCGCGGAATCGCCATGCTCCTTGTCGATATAATTGCTTTCTCGTGATAGAATTACGTCGTATGGGCCGGTAGAGGTTTCGATCGAAGCTGTATTTTTATCTGAAATACCGCCCCTATGATCGGTTGCGTCATCCTTGGGAGCCGGCACGGTGCGTGAACTCTTAAACTTAAAATATACCATGACAGCGAATATGACGAGCGCTAAGGCAGGATAAAATGCCACGAGGCATATCACCAAAGGACTGATCGTGAATAATTTTGTCGATGGGCCGCCTCGAGGAGGATTGGCCGGCATAGTTTCCGGCGCCATAATCTTCAACTCTTCTTTTTCTGGAGTATCCGAATAGGCCAGGGCCTCCAGTTCTACTAAAAGCTGCTTTCTGCAGACACCGGCTATCGTATACAGTTTGGCGGTCTCGCCAAATTTTGCCTCAACGATTTCTTTTACTTTTTCATAATCGACGCTATCGCGTATATAAACTCTAAGCTGGGCGACGTCTTTTAACTCAAGCCCGGCCTCATTTAAAACGAGCCTGATATTCTCTATCGCCCCCTCCGTCTGCTCCTCGATGCTACTACCCGCATTATCATCCCCTATTATTGAGGCCGTTCCGGAAACGATTACCATGCGACCTTTGCTCGTCAACATCTCCGTGCCGCGTGAAAATAACGGATTGACCTTATTGCCCTCTAAAACTCCTGCGCCATAATGGTATACCGGTGTTTGCCTGGGGTTTTCGATCGGCACTATCTCGATGTCATTTCTTTTTGTCGAGATCGCGACGCACTCCATCACAAAACTGCCGTCACTCATGCTTATGCCGGTCGAGGCGGGATACGGAAAGATGCCATCTTTTAACTGGCGCTTCAAAAAGTCTTGACCGAACCTGATCTCGCCGCCTTCATTGCCTGTCTTAAAGATCTTCCATCTTGCCTCGTTAAGTTTATCGTATCTCTGCCTTTCGTCCCCGTCACTACCAGTGATCTTGCCCTGGTAGATCCATGTCCTTAATATGTTTTCAAACTTAAACCCATTGGAGGTTAATATATCTCCCATCTGTCCAAATACGTCGAGAGCCTGCTCGTACGTATCGACAATACCCTCTCTCGGCTCAAGCCCGGCGACGTGGGCCCATCTTATACCATCATATCCGACTATTGTGATATTACGGCTTATTCTTGTTACGGAGATGCCGGAGCCGGGCGGTATGGCGATCATCTCGATAGAAATCGATTGCCCCGAAGCAGGGGGTTGTATGACATAGCTTACAGCGGGAGGCGGGGCCCTGCCGTAATAATCCTTCATTATGGCCCGAAATCTCTTTTTGTCCGATAGATTTTTCAGGAATATCGTCTGTCTGACTATCGAGTCCCTGCCGCAGCCTATTACCGCCAGCGTCTTGTCGATATTCAGTAAGAGGCTCTCCGCCTGCGCTTCAAGGTCATCGCCTTCAGCTGGCGTAGCGCTTAAAAGAATATGCTTATACGGCACATTCACCATGCTGAATTTGACTCCGCTCGCGGCCTCGGCGCGGCTCTTTCGGAGCTTTTCAGCCAACGGCCTCAAAACCGATATCTTTTCCGCCAATTTTGCTATGCGGCGTCTCACATCATTATTATTGATATTATGCTGCGCTATGGCCCTTAGAGCGAGCTCCGAACTCTTAAGATCTTTTTCCGGGTGCTCTCCGCCCATATTTATCCACTCCTGCATAGCGCGTATGTCCGAAGATATTCCATAAAACCTGGGCCTAGCCTTGCTATGCTCGCTCAACTTGTCCGCGGCGGCCGCTACCTCTTTTGCTATGCTGCCCAGTAACAAAACTACGCATCGAGCGGCATCGGCGTTTATCGGCCATCCGGTCGGCACGTGCGTATAAAAATCAATATCGAGTTCAGCCAGCGACGTATCCCGCTTATCTATTCTTTCCTTCATTTTTTTGAGCCTGCCCAGTATCGCGTTCTTTCCTTTTGGGCTCATTTGCCATTTTCGCAGTATGCGCGACACCGTTTCGGATAACGACCCGAAAGCCCAGCTCCTGACATAGCCATATTTAGCTATATCGCCCCTTAAGGCGATCCTCGCTTCGCGGACCTTATTAGAGTTGCGCATGTTGCTGCTAAGCATCACCAGTAATGCATTTACCGACTCAGTAAGGCGCAAATCATTTTCCGTAATGTCCTTAAGCAGTTTGGCAGCATGGCGCGCGGTCATATCCCGCGAAACAGAAGTCGTGATGGCTTCGAGTTGGAAAGGAGTTTCGGGAGTAGCGGGGGCTTCGGAAGTAACGGTAACTTCGGAAGCGGCAGACCTGCTTAAATCAAACTCGGGCTGCTCAGATTTCGACCCTTCCATCTTTTTTTTCTTACGGTACTGCCCCGGTAACAATTGGATCGATCTATCCGGCAGTATGCGCGCTGTAAAATGACGTCTACTTCCTTCTAAGACAGTAGCGCATGGTATATCCCCTTCGGCATCTGGAGGCAATACAATCTCCATCTGCACGCCCTTTTCATGCAGGACCAATCTTGTGGGGGTCGATGGGCTGTATTCGTGCGCCAGCACAATCCGCGCTAAGGTTGTCTCGAGAACAGCTTCAGGGGTAATATTCTGAAAAAATGATGGGATCTGCAGAGTAGATGCCGACTGACGGTTTTCGATTATATCCGGATTCGCCCAAACTATATCCTGCGCAAAGAATGTCGCTACCAGGATCGCGGCGATTATCCGTATTGTTATTGGAAAACTTCTCTTCATATTTTTTGTTCTCTTAATTATATCAATGGTTATCCCTAAATATTTACAATATAGTGAGTATATCACACATAATATGGCTTGCAAGTCTAATATTATACCTTTTTTATACCTTAACATTGAACAACCGCGTCTAACCGCCGCGGTTAGACGAAGGTTAGGCGCAAGTTAATATTGACAAAAATTGTATCCAAAAATTTGCAATTTATGCTATAGTGATATGCAAATGAAGAAAGATCACCTTAAGGGAATAGAGATTATTTATGAGGACCGGGATATACTTGTGATCGACAAGCCTCCCCGGCTTCTTACGATGGCTTCCGCTACCGAAAAAGAAAAAACCGCTTATCATATCCTTACGGATTATGTCCGTAAAGGCTCGGCCAAATCACCTAAACGCGTCTTTATAGTACACCGCCTCGACAGAGATACGTCGGGTATCGTTATCTTCGCGAAGTCCGAGGCCGCAAAAAACTCTCTTCAGGAACAATGGGATAAGACGGAGAAAAAATATCTCGCCGTAGTTTACGGCAAGCTGCCAAAAAAGTCCGGTGTTATAACCTCATATCTGGCCGAGAACGTCGCACACGTCGTATACAGCACACAGGATAAGTCCATAGGAAAGCTCTCCACCACCGCTTATAAAGTGATAAAAGAGACTCGGGACTTCAGCGTTCTTGAGGTAGAGCTCGTGACCGGCAGGAAAAATCAGATACGCGTTCATTTCGCGGAAAGCGGACATCCGGTGGTGGGAGACTCAAAATACGGCAAAAAAGACGACATACACAAACGCATGGCGCTCTTCGCCCGCTCGATATCTTTTCTCCATCCCTGGAACGGCAGAAGAATGCTTTTAGAAGCGAAGATCCCTACTTATTTCAGCGGCCTCGTCGGAAAAATCGGCGGGGACGGTTCTGGCGCCAATCCCAAGCCTGTCCCCTTTATCGGATCTTAAGGGGTATTAATATACAGCCGCTCCACTTTCTTTCTGGCCCACGGAGTTCGTCTTAAAAAAACAAGGCTGGATTTGATACTAGGGTCTTTGGCGAAGCAGTTTATTCTTATCCTCCGGGACATCTCCTCCCATCCGTATTTTTCAACCAGATGAGTCAGGATCATCTCAAGCGTTACGCCATGAAGGGGGTCTTTGTGCTTATTGTCTATCATATGCTATTTATAGTATCGCGGGTCCTTTAGCTAATTTTTTCCGAGCAATTCTCTTGCTCTTTCTATCGACTCTTTCATGCTGGAGAAAACATTCTCTTCGCCTATAAGATCATACAGATCGGATTTTATCATTTCATTCAACGGCTGAATATGAAGTCCGGTTATAATAATATGAGTCTTACTTTTTTTGCAATTATCACAAAACGACCTCAGGGCATGCATACCGGTTGAGTCTATGATGGGGACGTCGCAAAAACGCAATATGCAGACTTTCGGCTTTTGACTGATCGCCCGCTCCGTCTCGTTAAAACGGTTTGCGGCCCCGAAGAACAGAGGGCCGTTTATTTCGTACACCTCTACGCCCTGCGGAACCGGCAGCCTCGGGGAAAGTTTATCTCCGTTTTTTTCATCGTCCTCGATCTCTTTTGCCAGCACTTTTATGCTGGTCACATCCGACATGCGCTTCATAAAAAGAAAAGCCGAAAATACCACACCCAACTCTATGGCGGATGAAAGATCTATGAATATTGTGACAAAAAACGTGGTGAGAAGTATTATCTTTCCGCCTGCGGAACCGCGCAAAAGTTCTTTAAAAGACCTCCACTCGCTCATATGATAGGCAATGACCACCAGTACCCCCGCCAGGCAGGCGAGCGGAACGGCCTCTATATATCTTCCGAACAACAAGAGTATGGCAAATATCGTAAAGGCATGGATGATACCGGCGACAGGCGTCCTGCCGCCGTTATGCACATTGGTCACGGTTCTGGCTATGGCGCCTGTGGCGGGCATGCCTCCAAAAAGCGAGGATCCTATATTCCCTATCCCCTGGCCTATCAACTCCATATTGGAGCGGTGCTTCCCGCCTATCATCCCGTCGGAGATCACCGCGGACAGGAGCGACTCGATGGCGCATAAAAGCGCGATAGTCAGCGCCGGCTGGAACAATACACGCACCATGCTCATGTTGAACGCGGGAAAGTGCGGCATTGGTATCAAATGCGGCAGGCCGCCAAACCGGGACCCTATAGTCTCTACGGGAAGCTTAAAAAAAAGCGGTAAGGATGGAGGTGACTACTATCGCTACGAGCGCGCCGGGTATCTTACGCGAGATCTTAGGCCAGGCCGTTATTATAAGGACCGAAAGAAGCGCCAGGAAAAACGATGAATAATTGATCGTGCCGATATTTTGGAAGAACGCGCTCCACTTTTCCAAAAACTCGACCGGGATAGCCGCAATATTTAGGCCGAGAAAGTCTTTTATCTGAGATGAAAATATAATAACGGCTATGCCGCTTGTAAAACCTACTATGACCGAATGAGGAATGAACTTAATAACGACCCCGAGCTTCATGATCCCCATGATTATGAGTATCACTCCGGCCATCATCGTAGCCAGTATGAGCCCGTCTATTCCGTACTTTTGAACGATCCCGTATACTATTACAACGAAAGCCCCGGTGGGTCCGCCTATCTGCACACGGCTCCCGCCGAATGCCGATATCAAAAGTCCGGCGATTATAGCGGTTATCAACCCCTTTTCAGGAGAAACGCCGGATGCTATCGCGAAGGCTATGGCCAAAGGTATAGCCACGATCCCCACGACAACTCCGGCGACAAAATCCGTCATGAATTGTTTTTTGGAATAGTCTTTTAAAGTAGTGAATAATTTTGGATATAGCATAAATGGCAAAACCTTGACGATACTCAATCAAGGTTCTTATCTTCCTTGAAGATCTCCTTACTATATGGTCTTTATTACCCAATAGAGTCTACTACAAACCGGCCATGTTCGCAATATAGTTTTTATCCTCCGCATGTTATTGATATACCGAAATATAATCTTTTTGTTGACTTAACATACCTTTTTTGTTATACGAAAAATAGGGACAGGTTTGGGATTGGCATGAGAACCGTCCCGAAATACCCGCTATTTATCCCTGCCCGACGCCTGTTTGAGAGCTGCTAAAAATTCGGTATTGATAGTATGGCCTGATCCTTCCGCTTTATGCACATCTTCCCAGGCTCTATCAAAATCTTTCTTACCAAAATATACGACCGCGCGATTGTAATAGGCCCCTGAATAGCCAGGATTTATTTCAAGAGCTTTGTTAAAGTCGGAGATGGCTTCGGTAAAATCTCCCTGGCCGGTATAAACGACCCCACGATTGCAGTAGGCATCGGCATATTCGGGATTTATTTCGATGGCCTTGGAATAGTCGTCCTTGGCTTGGGAAGGGTTGCCTTGGTCGTAATACGCGATCCCGCGATTATAATAGGCTTCTGCGAGGTTAGGATTTATCTCAATGGCCTTGGTAAAGTCGGAGATAGCCTGGCTAAAGTTTCCTTGCAATCTATAAGCACCCCCGCGGGTGTAATAGGGCTCTGCGTTATTTGGATCTATTTCGATGGACTTCGTATATTCGGAGATGGCTTGAATTAAGTTGCCCTGATTAGCGGAGGCATTCCCTTTATTGTAATACTCCTCGGCGGTTTCGGCATAGACAGAAGAAATTCCTAAAAATAACAACCCTATTAACACAAAAACCATTATCCCGGAATTTCGGTGGCTCATCATTTTCTCCTTTTTGTTCAATCAGAGATCTTATGCAATAAGTATATTATATAAGATTTAAAAAAACTAGAAATTGGGGACAGGTTTGGGATTGGTATGAGAACCGTCCCGAAATATCTTTTATCATTTTGTCTTATCTGCGTCCGACCCACTCATGGCCTTGGTAATTCTCTCATAAACCTTAGCCCATTCGTCGGCGGCTACATCGTTATATTTGGCTATTTCATCGATATAAAGCGTCAATACGCTTTCCGGCTTCTTATTGATATGGCTGGCAATCAAGCATAACTCCTTCTCTTTCCCCGGCCATACTATAACGACCATATCGCTTGAAGAATTGGCAGGCAGCACCGGCAGGATCGTAATAAAGGCATTATTGACAAATATGGCGACCCTGTGGCGCGAGAACTTCTTCGATATTACGGATAGCTGTTTTTTGCCCTGGTCATTAAGCATAAGTCCGGCCATCGTCTTGCCAGGGGAAACAGCCGATCGAAATACCATGATTTCCGCTATGCCTGAGTCGCTCAAAAAATACGGCTTCCATACATGCGCTACACGATCACCGTCTATAACCGTATTACACTCTTTATCTCCGGCCTCCTCATCGTTCAACACGATCCTAAACTCTATATGATTTACCGCGCCGTGAGATGTTTGAGCGATCAATAAAAAACCCATCGTAATTCCTAAAACAAGAAATGCCGGGTGGCGCATAATCCCTTCCTCTTTGTATTTTCACTATTCTATACTAAAACAAAATCATAAACAAGCGCTATTGGATACTATGAAGGGATTGGGGACGGTTCTCGCGGCAATCCCAAACCTGTCCCTTTTTGAATATATATAATTGCCCCCTGCTAGGACTCGGCTTGTTTTAGGTCCTTCGGCCGCTAAAGCGACCTCAGGATTAAAATTGGCTACACAAACAAAAAGGCCCTAGATTTCTCTAGGACCGATTTTGGCTCCCCGTTCAGTCGTCTGGCTGCGTGCTACTATGGCACTTTGAGCGCTTTAAAACCGAAAAAACGCCCAGAAATCATACCAGAATAGTAGTTTTTCCTAGTGTACCTTTTTAGGACGCCTGGTCTAGTTACTTCTTATTGCGCCCCTACATACTTCACTTTCTTACTCATTCTTGCAGCTACTGCTACCATTATCCCCCATATCAAAACAATAGCCAGAGTCATAGGAACGCCAACCCTCAACATTTCCGGTAAAACTTCATGAAGACCAGCTGTCAGAAATGGCGGATAAAGAACGATTTCTCCGTGGGCAATGTGTTCGACAGCCAACATTACCACTCCACCCCACATCATTGAATTTAACCAATCCATATGGTACTTCTCAGGTACCTTTTTCCCCATAGCAGTTGTTACTATTGCCGCAGCCGCTGGAACAACAAAACAAGCCATGCTTTACCTCCTTTTTGAATTTGAGATCAGTAGTGAAATACCCCATGTTACAAAAACTGGCACTAACATCACGATTCCCAGCATAGCGCCATTTTTAATCATTCCGCCTGTTGTCTTCTCCAAAAATGCTCCACCTTCATATCCTAATATATGGTCGACAAGAATCATTGCTGCCGCTCCCCAGAGCATTAAAGATAGAAAGCCTAGCTTGTAATCCTTGGGCACAACAAACTTACCTAAAGTCGCACCCACTGCCGCGATAGAAGTTGTTACTAACCACATTTTTTACCTCCTTTCTTTTTTTAGTTAAAAATCTAGCTGACCCCTTACCCCGTACACAAATATCGTATCCGGATCTCCAAGATAACCATGGTTCACGCCATGCGGATTCCATATCCACTGAAAATCTGGCGTAATGGCAAGCCACTTAAACAACTGACACTTATAATAAAGCTCGAGATGCCCCTCGGCAGCGCCCCCCGTATCGGTAACGCCAGCGTCTTTATACTGCTTACTAGGGAATACCTGGCCAATACCGAAAGCCGCGACGTCGTCGGGCCTTTTCCAGTATTTACCGGTCATCTGCATGCCGCCTGACCACGAGGTCTCGCATTGTGCGGCGTTCGGATTAATACTGGCCAATAGATATTCGGGTTTCTGCCATCCGAAGCGCGCAAATATTCCTACCGTTTCGGTTATCAGCTGATCGCAGCTGAATCCAAAACCTGTGTTATAATTCTTGGTATTATCAGTCGCGGGCTCTCCCGAAGCCACAAGCTTGGAATGATCGAGGCAGTTCATCCACCAGTATAAACGGTAATTCCCGTCCCACTCTTCCCCGTTAAGCCCGAACAGTTCGTCCGTCTTCAAAGTAAACTGAGCGCCTACAAACGGCTTGTCAAAGACCTGCTCCCAGCTATTATCGGCATCGAAGTATATTCCTTCCAGGACGACCGAATTAAGCGTTTTCGGAGCAAATAAAATGCGGCCCCCCAGAGAATTATCATCGGGCCATTCTATAGCGGGGTTCTGCCTGAATATCCTTCCTATGAACTGGGTCGTTTCATCATGCGCGAATTGATTCTGGTCTATATAATTAGCGGGATCCATCTTCCCGGCGGTTATTACAAGCTGCTTATCAAACAGATAATGCTCATACCATAACTCTGTGACCGGAACATTGGCGCCCGTATCGTTTTGATCGCGATTCACATTGCTGTACAGTGAAAGTTCGTTCTCGGCGCCGTTGCCCTGCCCCGGTTCGAGATGCATAAAAGCCCAACCCCAATCATCAAACCTCTTCTGTATGAATATATCGGCCGACCATGCGGCGTCCAACCTTGATGCTTCGCTGTCACCGGCATTATTTGCGTTTGGCGTACCCTGCAGAAGGAAGGTAGCTCCTGCCGTTATCTCAATACCGCATGACGGAACCGTAATGCCCCCACCGGGCTTATACTGTATAAGCTGTTCCTTTATCTCCGCCACGGTAGTATTCTGCGTCGTTATGGAACAGCTCTGCATTTCAAGCTTCTTTTCAAGCTCCACTATCCTTAGCTTAAGCTGGTCTATTTCGGTGACTTTAGACTTCAAGGCATTGATCTCAGCCATAAGCTGCGCCTCGCTGGCGAGGGCTATGCTTTGAAAACAAACCGCAGAAACCATTAGTACTGTAAGCATTCTAAAAATACCTCGTACCACTTTCGGCCTCCTTTCGTGCTACCTATATTATAATCGTGCTACTATTGAGCAAAAAAATAATACTATTATTTAATACCCTTTCCTGTGCTTGACATATTCATTGCTCCATGTTTGACGCCTTTTACAGATTTTAAAGTATCGGCAAGATTGACAACATCCTTTACGGCGCCCCTCGCTATTATTATCTCCAGACAATTGTCATGATCCTGATGTATATGTTGCGAGGAAATGATTGTGCCTTGAAAGTCATGCTGAATATTGGTGAGTGTATTAATGAGCTCTCTCTTACGATGATCGTATACGAGAGTAATCGCTCCAATCACTTCCCCCGTGCCCTGCCATTCTTCTTTCACCAATTCCTGGCGTATAAGGTCACGGAAGGCCTCTGAGCGATTAGAATAGTTCTTCCTCTTGATGAGCGTATCGAACTCATCTAATAATTTCTTTTCGAGCGAAACTCCAAATCTGAATAAGTTTGCCATATATTATAGTGCTATGTTTTTAAGAATTGTAGCACAATGGCGATCTTTGTCAATAAAAAAACGTCTGACACAGCATTTCTACTATGTCAGACGTCAGTGTGGCTCCCAGTTTAGAATAAGCCTTTATCTCACCCATTCAACTTTTCGATGAGATTGTACGCAATCCCTCAAGTACATGTTGATTAAAATCTGATAGGGCACATCCATCCTATCTGACAAATGCTTAAAATACGCTATAACATCAGAGCCGATCCGGATTGTTACAGGTTTTTTTAGCTTTGTTGCATATGGATTGCGCCTGCCTTTCAACTTAGAAAAATCATATTCTGTTCTCATATTTTACCCCTTTCGATAATTTCGAGCCTCATGGCGAGTCGCTTTCCTTGCCGAAATTATCCTTATATTACTCCCCTTTCTCGTACAATAACACACAACCAGCATCCGTAGCTTAAAACTAAAACCCAGCATAATAAACCGGTCCTCATCTTCTGAATGATCCGGGTCAAAATACTCTATAGCATTCTCATCATAAAAAACGGTTTGCGCTTCTTCAAAAGAAATACCGTGCTTTCTTTTGTTAAGCGATGCTTTCGAGTTATCCCATATAAAACGGATATCATTCATATGTACAATGTAAATATACCATAAATACGGATAAATGCAAGTGTTTTTTAAATATTGTTATTACAGCGAGGGCTCGGCCATCCGGCGTCCAAATTTGCGACTGCAAATTTGATGCTGAGGATGCGACAAATCGGAGCATCCGAAGCACCTTAACATACTACCGCTAGGATCGTTAAGGTCCCGAATCCGCTAAAGCGGATTCGGGATCAAAAAACAAAACCCCACCGAATTTTACTCCGATGAGGTTTTGTTTTTTGGCTCCCCGATGCCAACGAGTGCATAAACTGGGCCTACTCTGAGGATGCCGGTATATTAACCGATCTTGCTAAAGAACTGATACTTGTCTAAATTGTTTTATTTCTTCCTGAGTAGCTCTTTAGCAACCTTTTCACCTGATAATAGCATTCCGCCAAAGATAGGCCCCATTCGAGGCCCTCCAAAAACAGCGTTAGCGCACATACCACACACATAAAAACCAGAACATACTTCTTTAGAATTTCTTACAATTGTATCCTCACCAACCTCGGCCCACATCGATTGCTCACCCATGAGTTTGCCTGATCTTGTCTTTAACCGAATACCGGATTTTTTTTCAATAATCCGTGCCACCTCGGCAGGATGGCCGGTAGCATCCACTACAAACTTTGCCCGCATCGTAATAGGATCTACGTGTAAATTAGCCATCTCAACCGCAGTCCAATTCAACACTAAACCACAAACCCTTTTCTCTCGTATCATCACGTCTTCGACACTCAGAAGATTAAAAATTTTGAGACCGGATTTTACTGCTTTAGAGCAAATCGTAGATACTGTCTCAATGGAATCAGATAAATAATAACCCTTTTCAAACTGCCGTGTCTTAATCCCAAACTCATTCAATATCCTTTTAGCTGACTCCTGAAATACTATTTCATTAAACATTATTCCGCCACCCCACATGCCTCCGCCGACTGAAAGCTTCCTTTCAAAAAGAACAACTCGCTTACCGGCTTTTGCTAAATAATATCCGCAAACCATGCCGGCTGGCCCACCACCCACAATTGCCACATCAACATCCAGTGCTTTTATGAGCTTCTCGCTATATGATTCAATAATACCCCGAGAAATCTTAATCTCATCCAGTCTCATTTGTAATGCTCCTTTCTGCTTAGACGTCCTAAATAAAAATCCCCTATGCCACCGCATAAGGGATTGATAATTTACATTTTCCCTACGCTGGCATTATCCAGATCAGGTTCATTGGGTAATCTGCTAACTTAGCAGAACTCTCAGACCGTTATACGGCCTCCCCTAAAAGCTTATGTTTAATTATATACTATCATAGACAGGAATCAATAAAAGAATGGTGTCACAGTAAAACCTTCTTCGATTACATTAATTTCTTTTTATTAACGTAAATCCGCCACTTGAAAACACAGGCAATCCACGTAAAGGGATTTATAAAAAATTCGGAAACGAATCCTAATAGCCAAAAATCAGTAAGAGGATTTTTAGAGTAGTATTCGATCTGGGAATGCACTGCTATAATGATTGATAATATAAAAAGAAACCACATCATAATATTATAGATCTTGATCTTCAATCCATTGCTCCTTGATAAGAATCAGAAGAAAAGTAGAAGTCCTCTTCATCCGACGAGGAGGAGTTGAGAAGAGAAGGGTAAAGTTTTCCTAATAAGATGATCGTGATGAATAAGATTAGATATATGGTAACAAATTTAAGCTTCTTAGTTTCTTTTGATCGAATATATTTATATATATAAAATAAGAAAGCACCAATAAGCCCAATGATGGCATATGGAGCTATAATGTAAGTAAGCTGAAATGCTCCACATCCAAAAAGGACAATAATGAGAGCGAGCATGTTACATGCCCAAGTCATATATTTTTCATGATTCGTTTTCAGAACTACCTCCACGAGATATTATCATATCGCTCCTATTATTCATTCCTCGGTGCTGGTATAACTGTCGGAGCCATATCATCAACCCTATAGGTACTTCCTCCTACATGCTGAACTCGATACGTTCCTCCCGAAGGCTGAATAAATTGAGTCGTTTGAGCCTGTGGCTGTGGAGCCTGTGCCGCCTGGCCAGCCGCACTGCTTATAGCGGACCAGATAGCCGCCTGTTTCATATTTTCCTGTTGAAGCCATTGAACTTCAGAAGTCGCAATAAGCCGCGTATTCTTCTTATGCTCTTCGGGGGTAATTTCGCCGGACTGAAGCAAGGCATCGTTTTTTTCGTAGTATTGTTTATAGGGATTAGCTGTGGCACAACCTAATATGGTCATGACAAGTAAAAGCGGAATTATCATTAACAGTAATAGTCTCATCCGAAACCTCCCATGCCCTTACTGTAATCTCATTGCTATGAGACTATTAAGGGCTATTTTCCCTCGGTAATGATTACTATTGTCCTTTTCTTTTTAATTCGTCTGCTTTTTTAAGCAAACCTTCAAAATTCGCCCTTCCTTGCATAAAATCTTCATAACTAATTGTAGGTCTGTCAACTCTTGCAATTGACTTTGAAACAACTTTATGCCAGTGGCCTCCGTCCTTGTATACCTCTAAGCTGCCATTAATTTTATTAAATCTCAAGAGATCCGGCGTCTGGTCGTCTATATATTCATATTTCGGTAAGACATTCGATAAAACAAAATACAATCCCATTAAAAAAACTACACAAACTAATAGTGCATCTTTACGGCTCATAGTCATACTACCCTTTCCTGTTATTTACTCCCCAACGAGTTTTTTAATTTCTGCTGTTTTCTGTTCTTCCGTTAGGCTTGGGTTTACTAATAGCTTTTCGATCTCATCCAATTTCTCCCAAAAGCGTTTCGACACAAGAGCGTATTTAGGCTCTCCATTTTCATAATGGCATATCGCATATACCAATTTATCAGCATTCCCAAATTTCTTAACCTGCTCTTCCGTTAAATCCCAAAAATCCTCTTTAACGCCATCCCACGGCCCCTTAATTAATCTTTTATAGACTTCCTTAGCTAAGCCTTGCTTCTCCCATTCGTATATTTTTTCTGGCGGTATCCAAGTTTCATGTGTTTTGCCGTTTTTATCGTGCCATCGAATTGTGCCATCTGGTTTCTTGTCGCTTTTCTGCCACCACATAGATTACCTTTTAAAACTAAAAAGTTTTATGTCGTTAGTATTGGTATTTTCAAGACGAATTACAAATTCCTGTCCTTCCTTCATTTTATCGACAAAGATAACGCCATTTAATAACCCGTTTGGCTGGATCCTGTCATCTTTAATCTCTTTGTATGTATAATCGGCTTCCATCTTCTGATTTGCTTGTGCGGAACCAACACCATCGACAACGGCAGGGATTAACAACGGCCATATGAATATCCCTGCAACGCCATAAGTCGTTGCTCGTCCTACTGTGCTAAACCCGCAGTTTTTAGCAACCTCGTCCGCAGGAACAGAAGCGATATTAATCGACGTTCTTTTTGCAAACTGGTATGAGTTTTTTGTCCTATTATCAATAGCAACATAAACTGGCTGATAAAGATCGTGGACTTTACCTACGCCGAATATTTGCTTTGAGTCTCTTGCTTCAAAAAATTTGACCGCTACTTTCAGGCCATCTTGATCTTGCATATTTGTAAAATTTGTTACATCTGAGGACGGCAAGCGACCGGCATTATATGTTGCACACCCACTTAAAATCATACAACCCACTGCAAACAGCGCAACTATTCGATTACACATATTTCCTCCTTTTGCCCCTAAAATAAAGAAGGGGACGCATATCCCTACCGGCAACTATTAGGTAAATCCGATAAGGCTGCATTTTCCCCTTCACCCTTTCGGGCGATAGTGCAGCACTTACCTTACCTAATAGTTGGAGGCCCAAAGTCCTCCTTAAGGTATGCTATTGTTTCATGTAAAGAACGATTGATCCAAAAACTGCCACAGGGAAGCGAGTTCTTGATATGCGGGGCGTAACCCGCCCATTTAGGTTTTTGCTCTAAACACGCCTCTTCTCTTCCCACCCGGGTGGCAAAATCTACTTGCTCAACATTATAATTTGCTATAAAATGGAAGTCAAACAAATAAAGGATACGTGGCCCAAATGAGCTATTCAAAGAGATCCAAAGAAGATGAAGACCTGGATTATTTAAACCTGTTAAAAATGCTTGATATACTTTTCTTTATTCATAGAAATACCCAGTTAGCATCTTCTCCCAAGATAACCTTTGACTTAGGGTATACAACAACTTTGTCAGAACTTAAAGACATTGAAGAACTCGACGATCCAGAGCGAAATCGTTTAGACATCTTAGACTATCTAAAGCGGAAAGAGATTATTAATGGCTACAAACTTAGTGAATACGAAACATACGGCGATCCTGATAAATCGGGCGGAACTAAGGCCCAAATAACTGTTAATATGAGCAAATTCAAACCTTTTTTTGAAAAAACAAAATTGCAATACAAGCAAATATCTAAAGAAAAGCTATCCCATATAGAACCGCCAAGCCTTAAAGGGCCTTCTTCGCCTGAGAAGATCGGCAAAACCGCTACTGAATCGCCCTCCGGCACAAAAGCAAAGGGTAAGCAAAGCAATATTATCCATGAAATAAAATACAACGACAATGGAGAAATTTTATTACATAATGTGCGCATCGCTAAGCCAAATTTCAACGGCCAAAATGACAAGGTTTTTATGCACCTCTTCGAAAATCCCAACAAGGAAATAAGCGTTAGTAAATTGGAACAAAAAATTGGCGAGAAGCTCACGAAACCTCTACACAAAATGGTAGAAAATTGGGGGTTTAAAGGGGATTATAAAAAAATCTTCTTTAAAATATCAAAAGAGCATATACTATTTCGCAATCCTATCACGCAAGAAGTATTAGATAAGATGGGTATTTCCGCATAAAGCATATTAACTAACCTTCGGCTTCATCCTCTCGCATGTCTTCATATTCCTATCCATACCCATCCATGCCTATCCATACCCACTACTCGGACAAGCACGCTATGAGATGATATAGTTTAGCCATAAAAGCAAAAAATGCTTTTCAAACGTAGGTTTTTATGGCCGAATTCTCAAAAGAATTTTTAGAAAAGACGATCAAGGTATGGCAACCGTATAGCGAGAATCCGCTAACATTAGAGGATGCCAGAGAGATTACGGAGAACGCCGTTAATCTATGCTCATTCTTATTTGAACTGGAACAGAAATACGGCGTAGGCGATTCAATAAAAGGTATCAGTAATGAAAAATCGAATTGATAGGATTGATGGGATAACATCGGCCCAGCGTTCACTCTTCTCCGCATTAAAGGGCAAGTGGCGACAGAGGTCAAGAAAATGATAATACAGACACCGGAGAAAGATAAGGATTTCACAAAACAGTTTCACTACCATATTGATGATGGAACCTGGGCGAAATGGTCTCCTAAAGCACAAGCGGTATATCCTGTGATACTAAGACACGCAGGCTACACATCTCGAAAAGCTATCCTGTCAATTGAAACGATTGCTAATGAATCTGGTGTGACATCCGACAGCGTGCAGGCAGGTATTAAAGAGATTATAGCATCAGGGTATGTAAGTAAGAGACGAGGAGGAGCAGGTATTAAATTTATGAATATATATACGATGCATAAAGAAAAGAGCCTCAAATCAGTTGTCGATAACATTACACGGAAAAAAACCGTGAAACGTAAGGCTAAGCGTAACCTTATAACTGGAAAGTTTGTAGCTACGGCGAAAAATACCGTGGACTGTTCACGGGTAAATACCGTAACCGACACTTCACGGGAAAATCACGGTAAGAAAGAGAGTTTAGAGACATTAAATAGAGACAACGCTGGCTCGTCTTCGGCTTTTCAGGGCCAAGCCTCGCCAGTTTCACCCATGCTTAAATCATATATTGGAAAAACTATAGATTCTCCAGCAACTTTGAGTGTAATCGTTAGCGTTGGTGGGGCCGAGGCGATAAGGCTAATTCGTAATGGAGAGATTATGTTGAGTAAAGGAGTGAATTTTGATAACGCCATTAACGCCGGTAAAAGCGATCCGGTGCAAGTGCCTTGATTGCTCAGGCAACAGGCCATCATTCGTAAGAAATTGTGATAGCTTTGATTGCCCTATATTCGCATATCGTTTTGGTAAGAATCCTAATAGACGAGGGATAGGAGGCCGGAGAAAGCAAATGAATACCGAAAACCTAACTTGAGTTTAGCTTCTCTATCAAGAATGGCAAAATAAACAAGTATCTCAAATGGCCAGTATATATTTTTAAGAATATCTGTTTAGATTGTCTGGAGATTGTCAAAATGAGCAGGCAAGAAAGAGAAGGCAAGGGGTATAAGTTATCAGATAAGCAGCAAGTATTTGTTTGCATATGTCTTGCTTGTGGCCATAGCCCAGAGCGGGTAGCGCAGGACTTGAAAGACGAGTATGGAATAGTGATCAGCAGGAATAATATCAGGCAAAACTATCAAAACTCTGCTAAGTGGAAGACAAAGATCGAGAAAATGGCCGAGGCTTTTAATAGAGAGATCCTTAAACACCCCCTGGCAAGCAAAGTAAACCGCCTTAACTGGCTCCAGGAAGCCCTTAATGAGGCTTTAACATGGAGGGTTGAGAAGATATACTTTGGTAAAGATGGTAATGAGATAGGCCGGATAATGAGGAAAAATATCTCTGTTGTAGCCAGTCTGATAAGAGAGGCCAGGGCAGAGGTAGAGGGAGATCACGGCGTTGAAATTAGCAATCCAGTCCATATCTATTTACCACGAAAGGATCCTATTCCAGATAGGGCCAGTTAATATATTGCTTGACTTGATAAATAAAACGCTATACAATGCAAAAGAAAGGACAAGGTGAATATGGATATAGTTAAAAGGCTGGAGATTTACCGATTAGAGAATAAGATTCCACAGCAGGAGATAGCTAAAGAGCTTGACGTTGCCTTCTCTACTGTTAACCGTTGGCTTAACGGCAAGGCAAAGCCCAATAAGATACAGGCGTATCATATCGAGAAGCTATTAAAAGCCAAAGGTAAGGCAAAATGAATCTTTCGTTGTTATATGTTCGAGTATCGAGTAAGGCGCAGGAAAAAGAGGGCTTCTCGCTTGATGCTCAGGAAAAGCTTGGCTACGATTACGCACAGCGAAAGAATCTTAAAATAGTAAGGGATTGGAAAGTCTCGGAATCCGCCTGGCATGATGAGCGGATCGCCTTTAACCAGATGGTCGAACACGCCAAGAGACATCCCGAAATAAGCAATATCATATTTGACGTTACAGACAGGATGACAAGGAATGACTTTGACAAGGCAAAGATCTATACCCTTGTCAAAGACTTCGACAAAACTATCCATTTTTCACGCACAAATAAGGTTTATAACAGAGATTCTGGCCCAGATGATGTCTTCATGCTTGATATTGAAGTTGCCGTTGCTAAGAAGATGTCTAACGATATATCACGTAAAACCTCCATGGGTATGCTTGAGAAGGCCGAGCAGGGCCTTTACCCTTCCGTTGCTCCGCTCGGATACAAAAATAATCTCATAACACACCTGATAGAGCCTGACAACGATATGGCCCCTCATATTAAAAGAGCCTTCTCTCTTATGGCTTCTGGCTCATACTCTCTCGATATGATCGCTGATGCGCTTTATAAAGAAGGATTAAGGGGCAGGAAAGGCAATCGTGTCGGAAAAGGGGCTATGAATACTATCCTTAAAAACTCCATATATTATGGTGTGTTCACATGGAAAGGCAGGCTTCATAATGGAAGCCACACGCCGTTGATATCAAAAGAATTATTTGATAAGGTTCAGAACGTAAGAGGCGGGACATCCCATCCGCATACACAGACAGGCATTAAGCAATTTAATAATCTCATAAACTGCGGAGTATGTCATTGCAAGGTTTCTGGCGAGACTAAGAAACACAAATATATTTATTATCATTGCACGTTTTCTAAAGGACGACACGAAAATGCTTCTTACGTTCCAGAGGATAAGCTTGCTAAGTTATTTGGAGAGGCAGTTAAGAAGGTTACTTTACCGAGAGAGCTTGTTGACTGGCTTAAAGAGGCATTAAAAGAAAGCACGAAAAACGTTTCTGAGCTACAAGAAAAAAGACGGGCATCGGTCAAGAGTAAATACGATATAGTAAATAATCGCCTTAGCAAACTCTTTGATTCAAAATTTGACGGCGAGATCGACGAGAACAGTTTTAAATCGAAAGAGGCTGAATATAAGACACAACTTGCGGAGATTAGGGGCCAGATGGACGGCTCTGCAACTGTAAGACCGACATTTTACGAGGACGCTTGCCAAACCTTCGAACTCTCTAACCGCCTGTATTCTCAATACGTTAAAGCAGATTACGAGGAAAAGGCTAAAATCGCAAAACTCGTGGCTTCGAACTACTCCCTCATAGACGTAAGTCTTTATCCCACATACAGAAGGCCCTTCTTGTATTTCACAAAAAGGGCCTCCCGTTCAATATGGCTCCCCGGGCAGACGTCCGACTGCGGATTATTATGGCGGTATAAGCGCTTTAGAACCGAAAAAACTCCCCGAAATCACACCAGAATCGTTATATTCCCTCGGAATACACCAGCCCAGGACAGACTCCGTCCTTACGCCTTAGCCGAAGCATCCCGCTAAACGCCTTAAAACTGCCTTAAAATAATGAGAATTTTTGAAGAGAATTTGCCTGTTTGAAGGCTTTTGACTTTCAGGGGGGTGCAGAAAAGATGAGACCTGCAAAACTACTCGTGTGAACCTGCTATAACCTGCGGTAAAATATATGATTACGAGGTTTTTGAACCACTAACCGAAAGGAGGCTTTAAAGATCGTGAACTACACAAATTCTTATACCATAAACGGCTCGCTTTTCCAAGAGTTTCTGGGGCTTTTAGGCAAGATGACCCAAGGCCAGCTGATCCGCCAGATTGAATACATGAAGGTCGAAAACGAAATCCTGCGATCTAAGCTACCAAGAAGGATCACCACCACCCCGGCTGAGAAAAGACGCCTTATTAAATACGGCCTGCCTTTAAGAGGCGAGATTAAGCAGGTCATATCCATTGTGGGTTATTCGACCTTTAGGCGATGGGTAGCCGATGGCATAACAGGCAAGAACCTGCCTAAGCGCGGAAGACCCCGCAAGACCACGCAAGAGATCATTGACCTTATTATCCGCATGGCCAAGGAAAACCATCTCTGGGGCTACGGCAAGATAATGGGCGAGTTGAAAAAACTCGGGCTCCTACGGTTTACCCGCAACACCCTAAAGAACATTCTTATTCAAAATGGCATAGACCCGAGCCCGAAGCGCAAAGAAGACTCGTGGGATGCGTTTATAAAGAGGCATTTTGAAACGCTATGGGCGTGCGACTTCTTCACAAAGACAATCTGGACGGCCATGGGGCCGAAGTTATTCCACGTTTTATTCTTTATCAATATCCGCACACGAAAAGTCCATGTAGCCGGAATCACCGATAAGCCCAATAAAGATTGGATAGTCAACGCCACCAAGAGCGTGTCGTTTATCTTTGAGGATAAGACGAAGAAGCTTCTCGTCCGGGACGGCGACACGAAATTCCCGAAGGAATTTGACGAGCTCTTCAAGACATTCAACGCCAAGGTCAAGCGCATACCTTACCGCTCACCGAATCTCAATCCTTACGCTGAAGGATTCGTGGGAACCATAAAGCGGGAGTGTCTCGAACATTTCTTCGTATTCGGCGAGGATCACTTCAAATACCTGATCCGCGAATATGTCGACCACTACAACACCAAACGCCCGCATTCGAGCATGAATAATGAGCCGCTCGAATATAAACCTGACAGGGGCACCGGCAAACTCACATGCGAGTCACGACTGGGCGGGATGATAAAGCATTATTACTGGGGATAGACGCTGTTATTGCAACTCGTTCTCATTAATATAACGGAATATCCCGGTGTCATTCGAAGCTTTCATTGCGTATTCATTTTCTAAGCGATATCGTGCCACGCACTGAAGAAAAGACCCAATGTCATGTAGATGGCGGACTTGATCCCACGAATCCAGCTGTAGATCAATGCCATAGCCAGGTTTTCTGACAATATGGGCAATGCTATGCCTGATTGAATTTTTAACGTATTCGCCGATACTCACGTCAGTGGTATTTTGATCGCTAAGAAAGATTCTATTGGCTGTAAAACGATTTATATTCTCGCGCATATACTCTAACTCTGCAGGCCAATTGCCAACAAGATTATCAATATAAGTAACTGCTCCATTTTCATCCGTGCTGGGATATACCACACAATGCCAGAAGAAAAGAATTTGCAAATAAATATTATTTGAGCTATTCGCTTCCCGATATAAACGGGCTAACTGGATTTGCTCAGGCGTATTCAAAAGTGCTATTGTATAAAATTCGTCCATGGATTCACTGGCATTTATTGACCTCTTGACGGAAAAGCGAATGTTAACCTTGTTTAGTTTTGCATCTACCTGCGAACTTATTCCAGAATGCGCTATGACTTGCGCGTTATTAGCAAAGGTAAAAGCGGAAAGGAATTCAGTCATCAACTCGAACATCTTTGGTTGACTACTGCCTTTGGGAATCCCGCATACCAGATCGTCAGTTTCATTGCTCTTGTAATGAGGCACATACTTAAAATCAACTTCCTTATAACGAAAATAATATACATCCTTGCGGAAAGCTATCGATATGTCCACACCAATCGCGTAAATCATGCTTGATCCTTTTAACTCATTTTATGAAACAAACTTTTTTCTAATACCCGTTGCGCTCGACGGCGCAACTCGATGCAATTCATATATCGATTTTTTCTGCCGCACCGTGTCCGCATTTTTCTCTCCAACAAAAATAAGAACATTTTTCATTATTCGCGCGCGAAAGGATGCGTGGGTTTAAGAAAATTAACGGCATTCTGCAAGATCGTTGCCTGCTAAGCAGTATTCTCTTCCACCTTCCAGACATGAGATTTATTTGAACGGAAGGGATTTATTTCATAACTAATTTCAAAGGCTTCTTTTTCAACGTTTAAAGGATCGCCCAAGGCGATCAATTCAAAGAGGCCGGATTCCTCATCTTCATATATTCTATAAAGAAAGAATTTTTCTCTATAGGTTTGAGCGCTTCTTAGCTCATTGCCTCCCAAAGAAATTGAGCCCTTTTCGTTTACGCTTCCCTTAACTTCAATAAATCGCTCTACAACATCGGGGTTACTTTTTTCTTTGAATAGAATAAATTCTTTTTCTGACTTAAAGCTAAGAATATCGCATCCATACGCCTCAAACCCGCGAATATGAGAAACCTTTATAGCATATCTTTCCTGCGACTCTTCGAATCTTAAAGCTATATTTTCGGCCCGATCCGGATTAACTCGTTTCTTGTTATGAGCAACGTTGCTGTTTTTAGGGTTGCCTTGAATTCTTCGCGCAACGATTTTTTTGCCTTGCAAAATAGGAATTTTCCCCACATCTTCTACCGAAACTGTGCCAACATCAGAAGGTTTTGGTTCTTCGGCAACTGACTCATCCTTGGGTGCTCCCGCATCACTTTTTTCGTCGATCTTGGGAGGAGGAACCCACGGAGATGGTTTTTTAAATACTTCTTCATCTTCTTTCTTTTCAGGTTCTTTAAGCAATTCTCTAGCTTTTTCCATACGCTCCTTGCCTGATCCACCAACTATCCGGTTTAACAACAGATCTCTTTTTTCGGACACGCATGAGGCAAGTCTTGCAATTTCATTATTAACATCTACTTTTAATATATTAGCGACAATCTCTCCCAACGCATCGGCTATTATCTCATCATGCAGAAACGACCGATTATAATCAGATGGTTCGGAAACAAGATATGCAACTGTATCGATGTTAACAGAGTCACCTTCGCCTAATTCAATTTCTCGTTTTTCGCCGTTTATCTCAATGGTAACTCTTACCGACTTACATAGCTTAACCTTTAATCTCTTCAAAGAACTTAGATTTACCCTATTGGTATCTTCTTCAACGCGCACAGCATAAATATAAGGCTTGAGTCTATCAAAATCGCTTTGAAAATTCTGTGAAGCATTATGTTCCTCAAAATGAGCAATTTCTATTTTAACGCTATCCCTAGTAAGCTGTTCCACACCAAACAATTTTTTTACTTTCGCCGCTCCGCGTCTTTTGTCTAATTCCAACAAAGGGAACTCTTCGGTAATATTAGAGGGCAAAGTAATATTATCGACATAGAAGAGCTCACTAATCGGGTAATAGGAAGCCTTGCCTCTTTCTCTGCCAAGCATTTTACCTTTAGAAATAAAACTATCATATTTTTCGCCATAGGGAGCAATGTCCAAATCACTTCTCCCAAGTAAAATACGATATAAAGACTTAGCTTTATTCCCCTCGGGATCTAATTTAGGTAACTCGAGCAAGACCTCATAAAACGAGTCCCAAGATAATTCATTTAAATCCGTAACTACGCCTATCTTGAACAAAGCATTTTTTATGGCAGTCACATCTAAATTAAGCGCCTTAATAAGTGGATGCGCCATATCAATAGCAGGATATCCAATACTTGGCTCAAGATCCTTTGCTCCTCGAGCCAGAGAGCATTTAGAAGGTGCTATTTTTTGCCCCCCGGAAATAGGAAGCCACGCCACATTCCGCAAAAGCCAAAGAATATAAGAAGGCAAATGTTGACCATATAGTTTTCTATAATCCCACTGGCGAGGCTGTTTTATTTGGAATATTGCGTTTATATCTCCATTCAGTCGCCACAACTCTATTTCAGGACAAGTCGCCACCCAGCAAATAATCGCATGAGGATCGGCAGTTTCAAGAATTTCTTCAAATCTATCAATGCAAGAAATCTTTTCCAAGGCAAGATAACAACTGTCTATCTCCTCAGCCTTAGCTATCGTAATATCATGAAATTTAGCAGGGTAGCTTAAAGAGGATATTACATGCTTCAAAAAGTCTCCATTACGAAAACTCAATTCGGTGTGTTTAGGCGAATTATTCACTCCAAGCCAGCAAAGAAAATCTTCAATTTCCAGAGTCGTTTCAGGAAACCCCAACTTTTCAATATCAGAAATAAACAGACCGGTATCGATATGAGCGTATAGATATTCTAAAATATGCCCGTTTGAATACTCCTTTCCAAGGTAAAGATTTTTTGCGGAATCGAATCCTCCGGAACGCGTAGGTAAAACTACTGTTATCTCCTCACGTAGTTTTACCTTCTCAGAAGAAGATGAATAAAGACTCCAAATAGCCTGAACCATTTGTCTGCGTAATTCGAGCTCGTTTTCAGGGGTATCTTTGGCTCGCCTGTTAGTTTCTGCGGAAATCGAAGAAACCAAAGAATTCATATTATATTCCTGCACATTAAAGCACCTTAGCTTTAATGAAAGATCTCTTATCGTCGAAACTTCGAACTTATCTTTTAACATACTGGCAAATTCAGAATTTAAAACCTTCTGAGATACCCAGGCAGGCAAGCTGAATATCTTTTTTTCTGGGGGGAGAAAAACTGAGCTACCAGACGAAATTCTATTGTTTTGCTCATCAATCAAGAGTTCAGGAGGAACACCTTGCACTAATTCGTTGCTGACTAAAGTATAAATAAGATTAACCTTCATGCTAGTTGTCATTGAATCAGAAACCTCATTCAGGCGGTTTCTTAAGTCATCGTAATCAATATACCTAACTCCTAATTTTCGCAACAGCTTTATTACCGAGGGGTTGTCAGCATATATGCAGATATCTCCAAAAACTTCTCCGGTAAGCAAAGAGTCGAAGTTGCCTTCGATCAATTTCGCATTAGCAACAACTTCAAAATGATTATTTCTGACGGGCAACAAGGCATGTTCTTTTATCTTACTTTCTAACAATCCCAAAAATCCAAATTTTTCTAGAACTGAATCAATGTCTGCGCGAGGTGAAACCATTGATAGCGCATACCACGGTGTGCGATAGTCCTTTATCGATTCTGCCGCTGTGACCAACAATTCTGCGAGTTTTTCAGCAATGAAGCGATTTACATCACTATCAATCAAGTGTTGCCTATTATCTCCGACTTCGAAGGTGGCATGAGCAACCAATGGAAATGGGAAACGGACTTCGGTCGGGAAGAAAACAAAAAGATTATTAACTTCGACTGGTTCCTCGGGAATCGCTATTTTAATTTCATATTTATTGTTCAGTATTTGTTCTGGCCTTAGAATTTCAAGGGGGATTGCGCCTTCACAGCTAAAAATCTTCCATATTTTAGGTTCTTTGGATTGAGGATTTACTATTATCTGTTTCTCTTTTCTTTCAACCAGCCATGATTCGCTCCCTTCAGATGTTTCGATATCTATCTTTTCAATAAACTGCATGAATAATAGAATCTCATTGCCTAGAGAGTTGATTTGTTGCTGTACTTGAGACTTAGTTTTTTCAGGATTCCTAAATAGTAAACAAACGATTGTGTCATACCCTTGTGCCTGTAATCCCTTGGCTTCATCAAAAAGCTTCTTTAAGTTTTGATCCCCAAACTCGTCGTCTCCTGAATGCAGAGGTCTAGGGGCAGTTAAAGTCGCAATAGGATTATTGATGCCCCTGTCTTCAAATTGCTTTATCTTAGCATCAACTTTTAAGCTGTCCTTTCTAAGACCTTGTAACCAATTTGCGGCAAACCCCTCATCAAATCCTACAGAAAGTTTACCGCTCATAATCACAACAGAAGAGGCCCATCCCAGCACTGACCTAAATCCAAGCCCTTTATACCCAATACACTTAGTCCGCAAGAACTGCTTAGGACTATTATCACTGACCATCAAAGAAGAAACGCCTTCTGGACTGAAAGGTATTCCAGTATTTGCAACAAGTAAGCCAAAATCAGTCAAGCGAATCAATAATTTACTTTCCCCTGAATAACCAACGCCGGAATCATCGGCATTTTGAATTAATTCTAGTAACTCACGCCCATGGTAATCTCTAGCGTGACTCCTTTCTCTGTTAAAACTCCCGACTAAATCATCGGGCGAGATTAAATATACCTGTTTCCGCTCGTCAACCTTTCCAGCAAGCCAAGATTCCCACTCAACATCTGTCCAGTTAAGCCAGCTTATGGAAGTAGCTCCTAATTTATTTGTTAAATCATTTGCTTTCGTATCCATACATTCTTTCGGGTAATATAAATACAGTGTATCCCATGCTTAAAAAGAAAAGGCGCCTTTATTGAAGGCTAAAAAATTAAGTCCAAAAACACTGGCACCCGCGATTTCAATGCATCCC
>Ga0247841_10002372_pt1 | contig 38030 bp, 40 predicted proteins | sample LaCruzMarch2015__2_FD_192410 | JGI IMG/M metagenome (GOLD analysis project Ga0247841, IMG submission 192410) | Freshwater microbial communities from meromictic Lake La Cruz, Castile-La Mancha, Spain - LaCruzMarch2015_18m | ecosystem: Environmental > Aquatic > Freshwater > Lake | place: Spain... | reverse complement strand
GGGCCTGACAAGCTGTCTTGACTATTATCTTTCTAGAAGACAGGCGCTATTGCTTGGTTGAACCGCCGTATGCCGAACGGCACGTACGGTGGTGTGAGAGGGGGAAGAAAATTCCCCCTACTCGATTGGGGATCCGAACAGTATTCCGACAGTATTCCGACAAACTGCGAAGTTTGTTTTGCCGTTTTGAAAACCATGGTATACTTTAGTGACATCAACATCTCGGAGGATGCGAAGTATGGAAGTACAAGAATTAAATGCTTTGAGCCCGTTGAGGGCGTTCGATCAGTCGCTGAACGGTGGCCTTGGCAAAGGAAATCTTGGCGTTCTGGTATCGCGCCACGGCATCGGAAAAACAGCCTGTCTTGTCCATCTGGCAACAGACAAACTGTTCCGCAATGAACACATCATCCATGTCTCTTTCTCAGGAAATGTGGAACATGTGATCAACTGGTACAAAGAGGTGTTCCGGGAGATTTCCGAAGGAAAGTCGCTGGCCGACGCGGCCTCAGTCTACAATGAGATCCTGACCAACCGTGTGGTGATGAATTTCAGCCAGGAGAATGTATCGATTGACAAGGTTCTGGGAAGTCTGGAAACCTTGATCAAACAGGGTTCATTCGAAGCCGATGCGGTTATGTTCGATGGATACAAGCTTACATTAGCCACAGAGGAGGATGTGCGCAAGATCAAACAGTTCGCTATGGATATGCGCTTGGAAGTGTGGTTCTCTGTATCACCTGTCCGGCCCGATGTGGTTTTTGATGAGAATGGTGTGCCAAACTCGATTATGAAGTACAAACATCTGATCGATGTGCTGATTGGTTTGAAATACAATGAGAATATGGATAAAGTGATCATGACCGTTGTAAAGGACCATGATGTGGAGAATCCAAAGCTTATGAGGGTTTCTCTTAATCCGAAGACGATGCTGATTTCAAATTGAACCGAAGCGCTTAGGCGCTTGCCATAGGAAGGCCGGACCAAAAGTCCGGCCTTTTGGTCTTTGTAAGACTGAAAGCCGGCATCAGAGCCAGTCGCCGGGACATTCTCCTGCGTCGGTATTCCTAGGTTCCTCAAGCAGTACAACCGCCTGGGCTACGATGGCTTGGCCTTTGCCCACTTCTCCCAACAGTTTCTCAGCTGTTTTGGCTTTCACGGATACGCGTGAATAGGCGATTCCACAGGCATCGGCCAGCGAGATGCGGATGGCGCTTATGTGGGGACTGAGCCTGGGCTCTTCGAGAATAACAGTGCAATCGATATTCTGAATGCCATATCCCTTGAGTTTTTCCAGAGTAAGCTTCAAAAGGGTAAGGCTCTCCACGTTTTTCCATTTTGGATCGGATGGGGGGAAGTGGGTGCCGATATCGCCCAGCGCGGCCGCTCCGAGCAGGGCATCGATAACCGCATGGATCAAAACATCCCCATCCGAATGGCCTTCCTCTCCCAGCAGGTGGGGAATGTGTACTCCGCCGATCATCAAAGGGCGCTGTGGAATCAGGGGATGGATGTCCCAGCCTGTACCTATTCTCATTGGGGGAGCTCCTTCGGATTGGCGGGGATGGGCTGTTGTCCGCAAAGATCCAAAGATGTGGTGATCTTGCGGTTTACCCACGAACCCTGGCTCACAACCACCTTGCCTCCGGCATCGGTGAATATCTCAGTATCATCCAGATATACCTTGCCTGATACAGCTGCCTGGCGGTGGGCTTCGAGAATAAGCGGGTAACTGAACACCTGGGGGGTCTGGATGGCCACCAACCCATCACGTGATGGATGGGCTACAACCATGCCTTCCTGATCGACTTTTTTCAGGGCATCGTGGACTCTCACCCCGGGAGCGGCACCCCCGAAAACCGAGGCGGTCGCCAACGTATCTATGATGATATCGCTGGTGATCCAGGGCCTGGCTCCATCGTGTATCGCCACAAATTCAAGGTTGGCCCCGCTGTGGTACAATTCCTCCAGTGCCAACCGAACCGATTCCTGGCGTGTCGCACCACCTTCAACGAGCATTACCGGCACACTGGCGGTATACAGAAGATTGTCTAGCGCCAGCACAGTCTCGTCATACTGGCCTTTCCCATAGGTCACCACCACGACAGCGATACCGGGGATGGAGATAAAAGGTTCGGTGGCATGATAGAGCACGCTGCGGTCATCCAATAGAACGAATTCCTTCTTGCCGGTATACGCTGAAGACGATTGGATGAAACGGAGACTCTCTCCGGCAGCGGTTATGATGACGCCATGACGGGGGAATGGCACTATGCCTCCTTCGGGTCTTTCTCCAGTCTACTGAAGATGAGGAATTCTATCTCGTCTTTGGTGCGGTGAAGCGCAAGCGAGGTTTCATCCACAAGGGTCTGAAGGGCACTGTCATAGAGTTTCCGTTCTTGAACCGGAAGCTCTTTGATTTTACTGCGATGGTATAGAATCTGCACTACTTTGGCGACGGAAGCGATCGAACCCTGTTTGAGCAGGTCGACATTCATCTGGTAACGGGCTTTCCAATCCACCGGAACCTGTTCCAGTTTGTTTGAGATGGAGTCAATGGCAAGAGTAGCTTCCCCACTTGAGACAATCGCCCTGATCCCCAGATCGAATGCGCGGTCCACTGGGACCATCACCGTCATATCGGAGACTTTCAAGAAGATTTCATAATACAGGGTATTGGCACCACGAAGTGCCCTCTCTTCGATTTTATTGATGATACCCACTCCTTGAAGGGGATATACAACGTGGTCTCCAAGTGCGAATGAAATAGATTTTCCTGCAGAATTCATAGAGTCATTATACCCGAAAAAACGCTTTGAAACAAGTGTAGGCAAAACTGATTAATTGCGCTATATTTTTTCAATGAACAATAAGATACGTTCTTGCGGCATATTGCTTCACCCTACATCGCTGCCTGGCCGGCAGGGTATCGGCACCTTGGGAGATGAAGCCCGTGTCTTTGTGGATTTTCTCGAGAAATCAGGAATCGGTCTTTGGCAGATTCTGCCCATCGGGCCGGTCGGGTTTGGCAATTCCCCCTATGCCGCCCGCTCAGCTTTCGCCGGAAACGAGATGCTGATAGATCTGGATCAACTGGTGGTTGAGGGGTTGCTCGACCTTACCGATGTGTTCAGACCGCTCATGTTTCCCTCCGCTTCGGTCGATTTTCCGGCAGTAGAGGCCTTCAAGCGTCCCATGCTGAAGAAAGCCGCTGAACGGTTCCTCCAGATGGATAACCCTGGAGAACAGCGTTCCTTTGAGGATTTCTGTCAGAAAAATGCCGATTGGCTGGATGATTACTGTCTATACATGGCCTTGTGCGACCATTATCAGGACTCCCGGTGGTACTCCATGTGGGAAAGCGGACTGAGAGAGCGTCAACCAGCTGCTATGGAAAAATGGACGGTATCGCAGGCCAATGGAATCCGCATATGGAAAGTTCTCCAATATCTGTTTTCCAAGCAATGGAAGGCCTTGAAGGCCTATGCCAACGCCCACCAGGTGCGGCTTGTGGGGGATATTCCAATCTTTGTCGCCTATGACAGTGTTGACGCATGGAGCAATCGCCGCTATCTGAAAATCGACGCGCAAGGACGATCCACGGCGCTTTCAGGGGTCCCGCCGGATGCCTTCAGCCGTACCGGTCAGCTGTGGGGCAACCCGGTATATGATTGGGAAGCCCTGCGCAAAGACGGTTTCTCCTGGTGGGTGCGCCGGATGGAGGTGGCTTTCCAGCTTACCGATATGGTGCGCATCGATCATTTCCGGGGTTTCGATGCCTATTGGGAAGTTCCCGCCGGAGAAACCACCGCTCAGAACGGTGTATGGGTATCGGCACCGGGTCCGGCTTTGTTTGACACCCTGTATAAACGGTTGGGAAAACTGCCTGTATTCGCCGAGGATCTGGGAGTGATCACCGACTCGGTGGAAAGCCTACGGGATACCAATGGATTCCCTGGCATGAAAGTAGCCCAGTTCGCTTTCGATCTGAAGGCTCCTGGAGTGCTCGATGCCTACAACAGATATCTTCCCCATAATTATGACTACAATTGTGTCGCCTACAGTGGTACCCACGATAACAATACCACCCAAGGATGGTACGATTCCCTGGATGATGCCCACAAAGATATTGTCAGAAGGTATCTGGCGTGTTCGGACCACGAGGTGGTCTGGCATCTGGTGAGGGCGGTCATGGCTTCCCACGCCCGCTATGCGATATTCCCCATGCAGGACTTCCTCCACATCGGTTCAAGTGGAAGGATGAATACTCCTGGAACCTGTGGGGAGCCCAACTGGTGCTGGCGGATGGAAAGAGGTGCGCTCAACGACGGTTTGGCCGATTCCATCCGATCGATGGCCGCATTGTTTGGGCGTTTGGCACAAGTCACTGGCCTGGATTGATGTGCCGGTTGGACAGGTATTTCAGCGGATGGATGTTGAGTGGGTTGTCAAACCACCCCCGGACCCTGGCGGTATTGACGATATTGCTGGAGAATCCGTGGGCGATGGGGATCACTGCGGCTTCATCGAGTAGCAGATCCTCTGCCATGCTGAGGGCCTGGGCGCGTTCATTCTGCTGTGTGCTGGACATTGCCTGAGCCATGAGGCTATCGAACCGGGGGTCGCTGTAATTTCCCAGGTTGTAGCTGCTGTCCGCAGTCCACATGTGCAGGAACGAGAATGCATCATGGAAATCTCCAATCCAGGTGATGAAAGCGAAATCATAGGGAGACTGTGAAGGTCTTTCCGAGTAGATATTCAAAGGAACCACATCCAGCACCACGGTCATACCCAGCGCATCGCTCCAGGTATCGGCGATGAAGTGGGCGGTCTGAAGCAATTGTGAACCCCGATGGATGGTCATGTTGAGATTGGGAAGCCCTGCTCCTCCTGGATACCCGGCTTGTTCAAGATAGGTCTGGGCTAAGACAGGATCAGTGGATGGCCCTTGCATTCCGACCGGTGCCGCAGGCTTTGACGAGGGAATCAACCGGTCGGTTGGATATATCTGGCCGCTTAGGTCCCGCACCTTGTCCCAGGGAACTAGCAGCTTGAGGGCTTTACGTACCCGGGGGTCGGCATAAGGCCCGGTGGCGGCGCTGAAATAATAGAATCCAGTGGAATACTCGGGATATAGATGCAGATCATTCCTGTCGGCGAGGATCTGCGCGGGAATGAAGACCTGCGACCAGTCGACACGCCCCTCTAGATAGGCCAGGGCGATTTCGGCTTCCGCTCTTCCCCATCCAATGTGGATATAGTCGCTTTCCACTCCATCGAAGTCCCAATACCAGGGATTCTTGCGCAGGAGGATTGTCTGGCCGTCAACTTCCGATAGGGTGAATGGACCGGAGGCGATGGTCTGCGTTGGATCCTGGGCCAGTGGGTTGGCTCTGTTGTCTGGATGGATAGCGGAGAAAGCGGTATGGCAGAGCAGGGAAGGTAGATAAGGAGCAGGTGAAAGCAGGGTTATCTCCAATGTCCAGGCATCTGTGGAGTGGATGGCCACTTGTGAAGCCGCTATCTTACCCTGACGGTATTCTTTGGCTCCCTGGATGACATCCAGCAGCGAGGCCATCGAAGAGCTCTCTCCCGGTTCCGATTGTTCCAGCAATGACAGCCAGGAATCGGCGAAGGTCTGGGCGGTGATGGGGTCTCCATTGGAGAAATGCAACGATGGACGCAACCTGAAGGTCCAGACCAGGCCGTCGGAAGAAACCGACGCCTGTTCAGCAAGGGCCAAGCGGGGGAAACCGGTCTGGGGGTCATACGAGTAGAGCCCCTCATACAGGCCTCCTAGAACCAGCAGGGAGTTGGCGTCCGTGGCAAGATGGGCATCATAGATGATCCGATCCTCCGATTTCTCCAATTCGATAGCGAAGGTCTTGCCGGCATCGGGTTCCCAACTGGCCGGTACAGGCAACTCCGCGGTTCCCTTGGCAGGCAGCAGAACCACGGCGAGTATCAGAAAAAGAGCACAGGACAGGATACGTCTGATCAGATTCCATTGTATCGGCCACATGCGACTATTGTACCAGTAGAATGACGAAAGCTCAACCAAGCTCTTTAACAATCAGAAGCGCCACATCGTGGGCCATTGCCTGGTGTTGCGCAGACAAACCTTGCGATCTCTCTTCCAGCCCGGCTGCAATGGATGTATTCCCATAGGCCAGTCCTATGAGGGCTTCCTGGAGGAACTCAATGAATTCCACCGAAAGCGCATCGCTGAAAACCTTCACTTGGTCGACTTTTGCCCGGCGCATATCCATATGGAGGGTTATGCCTCCCCAGGGAAACCGGCCTTTGACGGTATGGGAGAATTCCGGGGTGGTGCCAAAACGCCAGGACCAATCGGCATACTGACGGTAGGTCTGGTTGAGTTCATTCTCGACCGATAACCGTTCCAGGGTGAGTTCTTCAACCGGACAGGTTGTCCCATACGTGTTGAAAAAAGCCTGTATAATCGCAGCGCATAGGTTCTCATGGGTGATGGAGGGATTGAACTGGGTGATGTTGGCCACCCGCGAAGCCACCGATTGGATTCCTTTGGAAGCCAGTTTCTCCTTGTCCGGGGTGAGATAGCTGGGAAGTCTGGCCATGTCGGCATTGATCAACAGGGTACCGTGGTGGAAAGCCCGTGTGCCGGTGAGTCTGAAAGCGCTTCCGGAGATCTTGTGGCCATCCACCAGCATATCGTTGCGTCCCGATGGGCTGGCAACCACACCGAAAGTGGCCAGGGCTTTGATGATCACCGAGAAGTTGCGTTGTGTATCGTAGTTTTCCCTAGGCGACATAAAGGTAAAGTTGGTGTTTCCAAGGTCATGGTATACCGCGCCCCCCCCGCTTTGGCGCCGAGCCAGTTGCACACCGTCGGCTTCCATGGCTGACAGGTTGCATTCATTCCAGGGATTCTGGAACCGGCCGATCACGATACATGGCTGGTTTCTCCAGAGAAACAGTATCTCTTGGGAAGGATCGGTAGACTTGAACAACCAGTCTTCTGTGGCCAGATTGAACCAGGGATCATGCTGTCCGGCGGTGAATACCCGGATGTCGCCCATATGCGTACTCCTCGGAATCCAAGGGATCCTGTGTGGTGGATGAGGCCATGATACCTTGTTTAAAGACCTCCTGCAACTGCGCGGTCTATGGTATACTGGCGGCCATGAATATCATTCTGTTCGAGACAGTGCCTACGGATGGCTTTATTCCAGCCAATGATTTCCGAGGTGAACATATCATGAGGATCCTGAAACTCGCTGTGGGTGACAGTTTCCAGCTGGGAGAGATCGATGGCCGGCAGGGATTGGCGACTATCACCACTGTGTCTCCCCAGGGAGTGTGGTTTTCATGGAATCCCCAGACTTCCCGACCCAACATGTATCCGGTCACTTTGCTGGTGGCCCAGGTGCGTCCCATCTGTATGAAACGGATCCTCAGGGAAGCGGTAAGCCTGGGAGTAGAGCAGATCCTGGTCACCGGAGCCGATACCGCCGAGCATTCCTACCAGGACGCGAAACTCTGGTCGACCGGGGAGTACCGCAAGTATCTGCTGGATGGCGCGATGCAGTCGGCATGTACCGGTATGAGCCGGATTCAGTTCTTGAAGCGGGTCGATGATGTGGTGGACGGGACCTGGGATTTCCCGGGTAAACTGTTGCTGGACAATATGCTTCCCGGCGAGCGTCTGGCTGACTTCACCTATCGGGGAGGGCGTCTTGTGCTGGCTATCGGCCCTGAGCGCGGATGGTCGGACAGGGAACGGGATGTTTTAGTCGAAGGTGGTTTCCAACCCTATACCCTGGGCGGGCGGGTATTGCGTACTGAAACCGCCTGCAGCGCGGGTGTGGCGGTGCTGCTTGCCCGTATGGGGTTGCTTTGAAAGGTGTTTCCCGTCTTGCCGGACTCTTTGGTTTCATGGCATTATTGACCGGCCTGCCTGAAGTGGAATTGTAGGAGGAATACATGGCCCATTGCATCGTACCTGAAGCAGAATTGATTCTTGATAAGGAATTCCCTGTTCTGGACAAGGGTTTCGTGCGTCTGGTGGATTATCTTGGATCGGATGCCCGGGTGGTCCAGGCAGCCCGCGTCTCCTATGGTGAGGGAACAAAAACCTACCGTCAGGACAAGGGGTTGATCAATTATCTGCTCCGCAATGGACACACTTCGCCTTTTGAGCAAGTGAATTTCACTTTCCATATTAAAATGCCGATTTTCGTAGCCCGCCAGTGGATACGGCACCGCACAGGCCGGGTGAATGAGATTTCCGGACGCTATAGTATCATGCCGGACGAAGCCTATGTGCCCGATGCGGCGCATATAAATCCGCAAAGCGATGATAACAAACAAGGCCGGGCTCCTGAACAGATGGAGAGCGCGCTTCAGAAAAGCGTCCTTGAGCTTCTCCAGCAGGACCAGCAGAGGGCTTTCGACACCTACCATGCCCTGCTCGATCTGGGAACTGCCCGGGAACTGGCCCGCGTCAATCTTCCTTTAAGCCTGTATACCCAATGGTATTGGCAGATGGATCTCCACAATCTGCTGCATTTTCTACAACTCCGTCTGGACGATCATGCCCAATACGAAATCCGGGTGTATGCCCAGGTGATCCTGGAGATTGTCAGGAAAGTGTGTCCGAATGTCTGCGAAGCCTTCGAGAACCTGATCCGCGATGGAAAGACTTTCTCCGGTACAGAGCTGTCAGCCTTGAAGACGATGCTCGCCGGTGGGGAATGTCCTCTGAAAGGTCGGGATCTTGATCTGTTCGAGGCAAAGCTGAAGTAGGTTCCAGCCCCAAGATGCTCTTCTCTTTCTTCTCCCGCAGATCCTTCTGGTCAAGCTTGGCTTTTTTCCTGGCTGCCAGTTTTTTAGCCTTGACCTCCCGTATGGTCAGCGGGGGAGCTGGAAGCTCGGGACGTTCCAAGAGTCTTTCCGGGTGATCCAGGTAATCCTGCAGTATCTGGATGGTCTTGATGAAATAGAAGCCATCGGCGATCCGTTCATCCAAAGTCACGCCGATATCCATCTGGTCGATAAATGAACGCTGGTTGTTCTCATTGATCACCCGCCGGCGTCTCATGGTTCCCATGGTCACGAATACCGAAGTGGTTCCCCACTGGTACAGATGGTGGTGCGGACTACCCTCAAGCCCGATACTACCCAGATTGGCCACAAAAGCGGTGGCATGCAGACCATCGGCATCCCGGAGGGCTTTCGGAGCGATTCCATGCCAATCCAGCCAGCCTGCCAGCATGACGAACATCCGGATGAACCATTTGGGGAAATGAAGGAAAAAATCGATGGCACGGTCGGAATCATTGTCTGTTCCCCCATTGCGGGCATTCTCAATGGTTCTATTGATGATGGAGGCCATTTCGGGAAAAGTCATCTCCGGTTGGAAATAGACGATGGAACTGTGTTCAGGGGCTTCGTCGGAATAGTCTTCTTTCACCACGAAATTCAGGGAAAGCTCATTGCGTTGCCAGATCTCATAGTTGGCCAGGAATCGGTTGAGCTGGGGCCGCATCGCGATGGTTCGCATCATCGCGGCCAGAAACAACTCGAAAACCCGGTACTGATGGTCGCCGGGATTCTGATGGTTCATATCTTTGATGAACTGGACCCCGCGGGTAAGGTCGATTTTGAACTGATGGTACACAAGGGAGTCATTCCGTCGCTTCATTATATAGGGGAAAATCCTCTTATAAGGGTCAAGGTCCGCTACATAGGTGGCATCGTTTCTTCTTTTCATATCTTTCCTTACAACTACGTTGTTTTTGTCAATTATCTATATCTCTGGATAAGTTGTCAACCTGAAGATCACACCTACCCTATGATTTGGTACGCTGCCGCTCGATTTTGCCCAGATAGGCGGTATGCATGGCGGCCTCGAACGAGGCATTGTCCACATAGGAGCGATAGAAAACCGGTTCCCATAATTGGGGCAACTCCATGCAAAGATAAAAGAAAGGTCCATTTTCAAGCCGCCATTGCGCGGGGAATCCTCCGTAAGCCAAGCTGAACATTTCCTGTTTGACCGGTACAGGATAGGAGTACTTGCCTGCTGTTTCGACCAGTTCCATTTCCAGAATGCGGCTGTGGAGCCCGGAGGAACGCAGCTTTCGCAGTACCGGCTTGGTGAAAGTAAGGGTGCCCAGGGAGACCATGGCCACTTCCTCGGGTTTGAACAGCGAGCAGATGGCTTGCACCACTTGCGCATATTCCTCGCGCCAACCCTTGAAATACACCATGGGATGTAGATGGAATCCCACCAGAAGACCGCTATCCGCCGCTTTGCGCGCCGCTTGTAGGCGTTGCTGGAGTGTGGCGGTGAGATGTTCCTCTTTTTCAATGATGGTCGGAGCATTGAGCGACCATGTGGCGATGACGTTCCTAGGGATATCCACCTGTCCGATCCAATCGGTCCGTGCCGATTTGGTTTTCAGTTCCAAAGCGATACCGGGGTGTGTGCGGGCGAAGTCGGCCAGCGCGCTGAGTACGCCATGGTCATCCCCCCACAACAGCGAATCCGAGGACTGTCCGGTTCCGATATGCCAGGTGGACCCATCAATCTCCAGCTGTTGTAGACATTGGTTCAGGTTGCTGGAGAATATCACCTGGTCGCCATGGTAGAAGGATTGGATGGAGCAATACGAACAGGCAAAAGCACACTGTCTGACAGCATCCAGGGTCTTGAGATTGCAGCAGCGGGTTTTCTCACCCGAAACAGGGCAGGGACACCGTCCCAGTATCCTGTCATGGGTGTCGGTCTCCATCACATGGATGGGTTTGCGGGGGAGGATCTCCTGTGTGGGAAAAGTAGAGTAATCTGTCTCGCTTTGGCGGATATCGTTCACTTTTTCCAGAACCGCATCGACTATGGCCTTGGCCCGTTGTTTCCCCTGGAGACGGTCGGCTATACTCTCATTCCAGAGTTCCGACAAAGGTCTCTCCAGCCAGAGGGCTAGATCGGCGGCTTGTTCCACCAGCATCCGCATCTGCTGGTAGGTCAGATGGAGTTCCTGGTGTTTCAGGGCCAGGAAAACCTGTTGATCGGCAGGCAGGGAGCTGAAAATCGGATGTTCTATGGCCAGATCGCCGGTGGATGCGGTATTCACGTTCCATATTGTAGCGGCCATCGGCATACGGTGCAAGGTACTGCCAGAAGCGTATCGCCATTGTTTTTTATTTCCACTGGCGGTATGCTATGCGGCATATGGATATCTCTCCAAAAGACCAAGCGAAAGGATTTCCGCATCTTCCCGGGGTGTATATGATGAAAGACACCTCGGGCAAGATCATCTATGTGGGGAAGGCGAAAGACCTGCATAACCGGGTCACCTCGTATTTCCTCAGTGGCCGGGATGTGAAAACCAGCTTTCTTGTGAGTAAAATCGATACCATCGAGTTTATCATCACCGGAAACGATTATGAGGCGCTGGTGCTCGAGAACAACCTGATCAAGAAATACAATCCGCACTACAATATCTCCCTGAAAGATGGGAAGAGCTATCCATTGATCCGTATCACGAATGAAGCGTTTCCCAAGGTGTTCAAGACCCGCCGGATCATCCAGGATGGCTCAGAATATTTCGGGCCCTATCCCGATGCCGGCCGGCTTACCCAGTATCTGGATCTGGTGGACCGCCTGTTTCCCCTCCGCAAATGCGGTATACCTTTGCGGAAGCGGTATGCTCCCTGCCTGTACTACCATATCGGAAGATGCTGCGGGCCATGTGCCAATCTGGTCACCGAAGAGCAATACCGCGCCTATATCGTCAAGATCCGGGCTTTTCTCCAGGGAAAGGACGATGAACTTATCAGACAGGTCAAAGATGATATGATGCAGGCCTCCAAAGAGATGAAGTACGAACAGGCCATAGAGAAACGCGAGCTTCTGGTAGCTTTGGAATCGGTGACCAAGGCCCAGCAGGTTCAGGATTTCGCCACGGAGAGCCGCGACTATGCTGCATGTGAGATGCGCATGCATCTGGCCACGGTATCGATCATGCAGATGCGCGACGGAAAACTGATGGGGCGGGCGCTGTACCGGGCCCAAACCTTCGGTGATGAAACCGAGACCCTGCTCAATTTTCTTGTACAGTATTACGCCGATGGCTCAGATCTTCCCCAGCAGCTCTATGTCTCGCATGAAATCGATATCGAGCTTATCCGTACCTTTTTCGCCCAGGAACTCAAGGTCGGGGTGGAAGTCTCCATCCCCAGGGAAGGCAAACATTTCCGGGTACTGCGGATGGCCGCCGAGAATGCCTCCCGGGATGTGGAGAAGCGGCTTAAGACCCAGGAGAATCCCGAAGCCCTTGAGGAATTGCAGGAGGTGCTTGCTCTGGAGAATCTGCCGCGGCGGATCGAGGGTTTCGATATCGCCCACCTCGCCGGCAAGTACACGGTGGCCTCCCTTATCTCCTTTTGGGATGGCAATCCCGATCAGAAGAACTACCGGCGCTTCAATATTGTCGGTCTGGGGGGGAAAATAGATGATTATGGAGCCATCCGCGAAGCGGTGACACGCCGCTATACCCGGCAGATCCGCGAGAAACAAAGCCTACCCGATCTGATCATGGTTGATGGTGGAAAAGGGCAGGCGGATACCGCCAGGGAGGCGCTTTCGCTGCTGGGTTTGGAAGAGCTCCCTGTGGTTGGTCTGGCCGGTGAGTATGAGGATATCTATTTTCCCGATGATCGGCCGCCTTTGCGTTTACCGGAGGCCAGTGCCGCGTTAAAGGTTCTCCAGGCTGTCCGGGATGAAACCCACCGTTTCGCTACTTCGCTGAATCAACAGCAGCGTTCACGCGAGGCAACCTTCTCGTTGCTGGAATCCATCCAGGGGGTAGGTCCGGTAAGAAGCAAACGGCTTATGCAGACTTTTGTCACTTTAGAAGCTCTGTTGTCGGCTCCGGCTGGGGAAATCGCCTATCAGGCCAGCATTCCTCTGGTTCTTGCACAGCGGATTCTTAAAACCTTGCATCTGTAGCGAACGAGGCACGTGGAAGGGCCGCAGGGGCTTCCCCCTGTTTCTCCATGCACACATAGAGGAACTCCTCCAGTAGCAATTGCTGGAAATCGGTTCCCATCTCCCGGGTGCGGATATCGTATTCGCCTAAGCGCGCTATGATGCTCCGTATCTGCGCCAAGGTGTAGCGCTGGGCGGCCACAGTGTAGGTGTTCTGATCCTTTTTTCGCCGTAGTGCGGCGCTTTTTCCCAAAACAGTCGTGTTTTTATAGGCCTGGTCGGTCCCGCTTCCCTGTCCCAGCAGCTCGGTGAACGAAGCCAGCCGCCGGAACTGCCAAAGCAGTCCGGCTAGAAGCGGTACGCTGTCACCTTCGCCCGACCTAAGGAGAGTATGCAATACCGCCAGCGCTTTCTCCAGTGTGCCTGTGGCTATCTGCTCGAACAGGGAGAACACACTCTCCTGCCGGCTATGGAACACATAGTTCTCAATATCGTCTTCGGTTATGGGATCGGCGAATCCCGTGTGGTTGGCCGCTAGGAACTGGATCAATTGCGAACAGGTGTTTTTCAGTTCCTGGGTATTGTTCTCCACAAGTTCCAAAAGCAGCTCGATCGCATCGTCTTGGATCGCCATGTTTGATTTGCGGAAAAAGGCACGCACCCAATCAGGCTTGCGGTCATCGTACATCTCCCAGAACACTTTGACCTGATCCTTGGGCAACGCTGATGAGAGCTTGGCTGAGAGCGAGGTCTCATTGCTCACGATAAGCAATGTCGCGCTTTGTGATGGGTGTGCCAGATATCCTGCCAACTGGGTTATCTGTGTGGCCGACAGGTCCTCAGCCTGACTGAGGATGACCAGACGGTGGTCGGCGAACAATGAATTGTTGCCCAACGCGGTGAGGACCTCACCATTCTCGGTCTCAAAAGGATAGAACCGGTGGATTTCCGGGTCCGTGCCGTACTGTTCCCTGAGCCCGGCACGGCATTCCTTTATCCACTGGCCCTTGTCTCCGCTTTCCGGACCAAGCAGGAGATAGGCCGGTTGGATCCTATCGCCCATAATCCCGGATGATCATCTGGAGTTTGCCAATGATGGTGACGTTCTTGGAGAATATGGAACCGTATTTTACATTCTCAGGACGGAGTTCGATGGAATTCTGCGTGACATAGTAGCGTTTGAGGGTGACCCGGTTCTCTTCTCCCAATCTGGCGACCACGATCTCGCCATTGTCCGCCTGTTCAGCCTGTTGGATGATCGCTAGATCCCCATCCATTATTCCGGCACCTTCCATGCTGTCGCCTTCCACATGCAAGGCGAAAAACGGACCGCTGCCGCGTACCATGGAACTGGGGAGCGAAAGTTCATATTCCTTGTTTTCCTCGGCAAGTATGGGATACCCGGCGGCGGTGGATCCCAGCACCGGGATACTGATAGTCTCAGCCGTGGGGGAGGAGCTGAATCCAACCACACCTGTGGAACGGGAAATACCTTCAGAGCTATGGATCACCCCTTTGCGCTCAAGGGCCTTCAAGTGGTCGAACGAGGCTTTGACAGTGATATTGAAATGCCTGGAGATGTCACGTACAGCGGGGGCGTAGGAATTATCCTCGATGTACTGTTTGATGTATTCCAGTATTTCCTGTTGGCGTTCGGTGAGAGCTTTCACAGCTGTTCCCCTTATTCCTCGAACCTGTTGAGAAAAAGCCGCTCAATGGCATTGGCCGCCTCGTTCTCCTCAGGACCCTCGGTCAGAATCGTGAGCCGCGATTTATAGGCGGCTCCCAATGTGATGATACCCATGATGGACTTGCCGTTGATTTTCATCCGATCCTTTTCCATATAGAGATTCGCGTCGAATTGATTGGCGACTTTCACAATCAATGCCGCTGGCCGTGCATGTATTCCCGCGCGGTTCAGCACTTCAACTTCCCGAACAACCATGGCTAGAAGGTCTCCTCGTTGCTGTAGTATAGATTTCGCGCCGATTCACTTTCAAGCCATTTGAGCACACTCTGGTCGAATTCTTTGGCCGAGTAGTATCCGAGTTTCTTCAACCGTTCGTTTCTGGCGGCAGTCTCCACGATGATGGGGATGTTTCTTCCTGGCTTGACCGGCAGCTCCACCCGGGGGACGGTGATGCCCAATATGGTCTCGGTCAGTTCCCCACCCACGCGCTCGTAATTCTTGTCCGGATCCCACTCCTCCAGATGTACAATCAACTGGACATTTTTCTTATCCCGGATGGCGCCGACTCCAAACAGGTTCGCCATATTGAGAATCCCGAGCCCGCGGATCTCCATATGGTGTGCCAACAATGGATTCTCACCGCTGCCCATGAGATAGGTTCCACCTATGCTCCGCAGCTTCACGGCGTCGTCGCTGATAAGCCGGTGCCCCCGCTCAATCAGTTCCAAGGCAGTCTCACTTTTTCCCACTCCACTTTCACCGGTGATCAGCACGCCTATGCCATACACCTCAATCAATACACCGTGGATGGTGATGGTTTCTGCGAAAATCTCATCCAGCAGCTGGTATAGCCCACGGGAAAAATCGGCGGACCCTAAAGTGGTTTGCAGCACTGAGCATCCTGATTGTTCCGCGATTTCGATAAAACGGTGGCTGGGAGCGCCTCCATCGCAGAATATGCAGGTCGGAATAGGATATGAGAACAATTTCTCCAATGATTCAAGTTTGTTCTGGTTTTCCAATTGCCCGAGATAACGCTGTTCTCCGCGTCCGAACACCTGGATGCTTTCATGGCTGAACTCATCGAAGAAACCACTGAGAGGCAATCCCGGACGGCTGATCTTGGTGGTGGTCAGTTTCCGTGAAAGACCGGAACGCCCCGCGATGCAGGTGAGCTGCAGGTGGTTGTGCTCTTTGAGATCGAGATCAAGCAGATCCAGAATCGAGAAATCAATCATAGACCCTCCGGTTGCACTATATCATATGATACGTCTGTATGTTAGCATTTGTTAAGTGGTTTTTCCATCGGAAGGGGAAAAAAGACCCCGGATCGCTCCGGGGTGGTATTGGAAAGGGGAGCGGTGTCCCGCTGCCCCGGTATCAGTGTTCCTGGATTCTGCCTTTTTCCTTGCGGGCGGTCGCTTCGATCTTATCAACAAGCAGTTCGATGCCTTCATACAGCTCATAGCAGTCAGTGCTTACCAATTTGATCAATCCCCAAGCAAAGTGGATCTTGCCATCGAGGTGGAAGCCTTGTCCTAAAGTCTCCCGGGTCACGGTGATGGATAGATCATGGATGAAATTTTCGGCAAAAGCCAGTTTCTGCAGCTTTTTATCGAAGAATTCCCTGGTCGCATCACTCACGTTGTAACGGATTCCTCTGATTTCTAGATTCATAGGTCCTCCTTGAAAAAGGTTGTATGAAAAGGATACGACCGGGCAATGGAAAAGTCAAATACAAACCCTGGAGAGGTGGCCAGGGGGGATCAAGGAGAAAAGCCCGACAGGAGCTGATGGCCGGTGTATTGTCGGAGAAATCCTGAATCGGTAGGGAATTGCTTCCATATACATGGAAATCGGCAGGAATACATGCTACACTTGGCGCCAAGAGGGAGACAACTTGAAAGGCTTTGGAATCATCATCAAGGTTGTGATTGTCTTTGGTGTGGTTTTGGTATTGGTTTTCACCTTGATGGATATCGGTAAAATCCAGTTTCCCAGCATTTGGGGGGAGCCTTCCAGAAATCTAGCGGAAGGTTGGCGCCTTACTGTGGATGGCAGTGAGGCGCGGTCTTTGACCTTACCCGTGGATCTGGGTGAAAAGGGACTGGCCGGAGAATGGACAGCCATCTCCCAGACCATTCCCAATGACCTCTCCAGCACGGAAAGCCTGATGATGAGGACATCCCAGAAACTGGTGAGGATCTATGTGGACAACCAGATGGTTTACAACTACGATGCCGCTTTGAATAAGCGTGATATCAAAATCATCGGCTTGATTACCCATTTTGCTTGGCTACCGGACGATTGCGCTGGGAAAACGCTCACCATCCGGACCTATGCCTGCGAGGATGCTGGTGCCAATACCTTCTATGAGGTGTATATCGGCACCCGGATATCCCAGGTGATCTCACTGATCCGGTATGATGGACTTTCGACCCTCATAGGAATGTTGCTGCTTATCATCAGTGTTGTTTTCTTCTGTCTCACCTTCATCGTGTTCCGGCAAATCGATATCTATCGCAGTACCTTGTTTTTCAGCGGGGTGGAATTCTGTGCGGGACTCTGGGTTTTCTGCGGTACGCAAGCCACCCAGCTGCTTATCCACAACCAACTGTATCTTTTAACCGGTGGGGTGGTGGCCCTGTTCTTTCTGCCCTTCTTTCTCACGCTGTTTGTCACCAGCACCTACAACATCCCTGGCAGCCGGATAATGGACAGGATCGCCCTGGTTTTCCCTGTGGTGTTCATCGTGGTCACCACGGCCCAGCGGTTGGGATTCATAACGTATTTTCAAGTTCTCACTCCCGTAGCGATCTGTCTTTTCCTGGATGTCGGGGTACTGGTGGGGTTGTCGGTATCCGCGTACCAGAAGGGAAACAAGAATGTGAAGTTTTTCCTGGTAGCGGTTTCCAGCCTTCTGTTCTCCATCCTGGGCGAGCTTATATTGTTGCTCCTACCCTTTGAAACCTTTCTGAACGCATTGTTCCTGAATCTGGGCATCATGGCATTTGGCTTGATCCTGCTGTATCAACTGCTTTCCCAGTTCATGCGGTTTGTTGAGCGCAAGGGGAAGGAGGAATATCTGATTTCCCTGGCGCGTATCGATGCGCTCACCGGGATAGGAAACCGACGGGCCTATGATGAGATGATCGACCAGATCAGATTACGGGGTAAAAACAGCCTTCCCGTGGCTCTGTTTCTATTCGATGTGAACAATCTGAAGAAAAAAAATGACCAGTTCGGCCACGCCGCGGGCGATGAACTGCTTAAGGATGTCGCCAAGGATCTGGTGACCTGTTTCCTTAACAGGGGAGACTCATTCCGTATCGGAGGGGATGAGTTCTCCGTGGTGGTCACCCCGTGCGATGCGATTGCCTACAAGAGCATGGTCCAGCGGGTGGAGAAGAATTTTTATTCAGATAGTAGTCGGAAAAGCTATAGTCTTGCCTTTGGCTCGACGCTGTTCACTCCCACGGGATCCGGAACAATCGATATGGCTTTCAAGTATGTCGATGATCTGATGTATAGGCGGAAAAAACTCCAAAAACAGATGGATGCTAAGAAGTCCGCATATAGGAAGAATCGATATTGAGATTCTGGCGGTATTTGGCTACCGTCCGTCTGGCTATCTTGATGCCTTTTTGGGCAAGAAGATCGGTGATCTTCTGGTCGGAGAGTTTTTTACCTTCCGTATTTTCAGTGATGATCTCCTGTATGATATCCATCACCGCACGTTTGGAGAGGTCCTCGCTTTCGGGATCCAGAGTCTGGACAGCTGAGCTGAAAAGGCTTTTGATGGGCAGAATGCCCCAGTCGGTATCAATATATTTGCCCTGGACAGCCCGCGAGACAGTTGTTTCATGGAGCGACAGGTCTTCGGAAATCATCCGGTAGGTAAGCGGCTTGAGCGAACGGGGGCCTTGCATGAAAAAGCCATGTTGGAATTTCAGGAGTTCCAGTCCGATCCGTCTCATGGTATCGCTACGCATCTTGATCTGGGAGATCAGCAGATTGGCTGATTTCACCGCATTGTTGATATACGTGCTGGTCTCTTTCTGCGAGGCTGCTTGGGGAGACTCGGAGAGCTTCAGGAATTCGGAATCGATGGCGAGGGTGGGTAGGTTCTCATTGTTCAGCCACATCTGTAGCTGCCCATCCACTTTGTGCACGATAAGATCTGGAATGGCATATTGGGTATCGGTGGATGAATACTGCAACCCGGGAAAGGGGTTGAGGGATTTCAGGTACGCGTAGAGGGTTTCCAGTTCCTCCTCGGAAATCCCCAGATCCCTGGATACTTCTTTGGTTTTATTCAGCCGCATCCTCTCCAGGTGGCTCTCCACCAGCAGGGAGAAGTGTATGAGATCGGTTGGCGACAGAAGAGCTTCATACTTCGCCTGGAGGATGAGTGACTCGCGGAAATCGTTGGCGGCGACTCCTGGTGGATCCAGGCTTTGGATAATGGGGACCATGGCGATGAGCATCTCTTTCTGATGCGGTTTCACCAGCTTCTCCACAGGCATCCGGTGGAAACCGTTCTGGTCAAGATTGGAAACAATCAATGCGCCAAGCTGCTGTTGTTCCTCAGTAAGCTGAAGACATCCCAGCTGTTGCAGCAAGTGTTCCTGAAGGGTTTCAGAACGGGCCAGCGCACCTTCGATATACTGGGAGTTCCGATCAGCGGCTTCCTGATCGTAGGAACGGGATTCGTGGATATCACCGGAGAGCCGGTAGCGGTCAGGATCATAGACGGTGGAATCTCCATAGTCATCATCAGCCAAGGCATTCTCTCGCTCGCTTATCCCTTCAAGTGAGACAATATGCTCATCAGGTATCTCCAAAGCGGGATTCATCTCGATTTCAGTGCGGATCTTTTGCTGGAGCTCCAGGGTGGACATGGCGAGGATCTCAAACGTCTGGATCAATTGCGGAGAGAGTGTGAGTTGTTGTTTCAGCGATTGGTTCAAACCCATCGAGGCATTCATCATCGGATCTCCTCGATGAATTCCTCACCGAAATAGATCCGTATCGCCTCGGCATTTGCCAGAAGATCGGCCCGTTCGCCCGAAGCCAGGATCAGGCCTTCGTTGATGATATAGGACCGGTGGGTGATCGAGAGCGTGTCCCGGACATTATGGTCGGTCAGCAGAATACCGATGTTCTTGTTGGAGAGTTTCTGGATAAGCAGTTTGATCTCATAGACTGCCTTGGGGTCGATACCAGCGAATGGTTCATCAAGAAGCAGGAATTTCGGATTGCACCCCAGACAGCGGGCTATCTCGGTACGCCGGCGTTCTCCCCCCGAGAGGGTATAGCCATATTGTTTGCGTATATGCTGGATACCGAATTCCTCAAGCAATTCATCGACCACCGCGAGTTTCTGGGACTTGTTGAGATCCTCGCGGGTCTCCACCACCAGTTTGATGTTGTCCTGCACACTGAGTTTGCGGAAAACCGAAGGTTCCTGGGGAAGGTAGGAAAGCCCCAGACGGGACCGCTGGTACATGGGTAGATTGGTCACATCGCGGTGGTTGAGCAGGATGCTGCCCTTGTCGGTTCTGATAAATCCGACAATCATGTAGAACATGGTGGTTTTTCCCGCCCCGTTGGGACCCAGCAGTCCAATAATCTGTCCAGTTTCCATGGAAAAAGAGACATCCTTCACGACGGGCTTGCGTCCATAGATTTTCGCGAGATGCTCGACCTGCAGGGTGACCGCTTTCACAGAATCAGCCATGCAAGGTTCCTTTGATTGTCCCTTCCATCATGATTTCCTCGGTTTCGAGGTCTACTGTGGCACTGGACGCTTCATAGACATCGCCATTCCAGTATACCGATGAGTTTCCATTAAGGACAAGCCGTAAGTTCTCCCGATCATACCCGATGCTGTCAGAGCGGCAGACCATCGGTCCCGAGTCGGTATGCCTCACCAGCTTGGCACAGATCTGGAGTATCATCTGTCCACTGGACTGATGGTAGGAGAGATAGGCTCCCTGAGCGATAATCTGGTTCTCAAGATCCTGAATCTCCACCCACCCATCGATAAGGATGGTCTCTTCCTGGCGGTCGTACAGGATATTGGAGGAAGTGATCTCAAGTGATCGGGCGCTGTCGACAATGCGCACTTCTCCGGTTCCGGTAATATTGCGCGCATTCGCACCACTTATCTCAATGGTATCTGCTGAGAAGGTCATGGTATCGATTTCCACCACGGCTCCTTCCGATAAGACTATCGTTTCCCGGCCTTCTTTCAAGATGGCCTTGGTGTAGCCCCCCGAGAACCGGATAGTGCCGATGGTGTCAGCCGCCAAGGGAACCATGCCTATGAAAGCAAACAGGAGAACCAGGGTGCAGCGTGACAATGGAATGGTTTTTCTATTCATACCGCAGCAAGCCCTCCCCAACCGATTGGAACTCGTATAGCGCATGCGTGAAATCACCGGTGAACCCGAGACCTTTCACCAGATTGCCTTCATCATACTCGATGGAGACTATCTGGTCAGCACCACTTTCGAGAATCTGGGGGCTGTTGTACCAGTTGAGGGCCTCTGCGGTGATAGCCATGTTGTCCCGGTGGTTGATTATCTGGACATTTCCGGAAATGACCGCATCGTTGGAACCGGTGTCGATAATCGCCGAATCGGCTTTTCCGGTGAAAACCGGATTGTCCAGCGCGTCCTTCTGGATGAAGTCGATACCGTCCAGATAGGCTTTTCCCGCAGTCTGGTAGATCCTGATAGTCCTGGCTTTGACCAGGATCGGATCCCCCCCCGCGATACCCATCAGGTAATCGGCATTCCGCAATATGAAATCGGGGTGGTCGGCGGGTTCTCCAGCCGCGGCGCCTTCAGCGGGAGCGAAAGAACACGCACAGAACAATCCAGCCATGGCGAACATGAGGAAAACTGTAAGGACGCTTTTTTGCCCTGTTCCCACTACTTGTCTCACTTCTATCTCAATTTCCTTTTTCCCCGATGACCCGGGTAATGATGGGTAAAAGCTTTTTGCCTTTTTGGTTTGAATACAGCTTGATGATGGGAAATGACAAGGCAATGGCCGCGACTCCACAGAGGATCTTCACTTTCTCGGTGGGTTCCCCGCTAAAAAGGAGCGGGGCATAATAGCCGAGAGGGAAGAGCATCAGGGGAAAAATCAGCGAGATAAAGCCAGAAAAGATGGTTTTTCCGGGGGGTAGGAATAATTCGACACTATCGCCGATTTCCAATGCCAGACCATGTTTGTTGTCAGCCTCGAAGATTTTGCCTTTTGTTGTGCAGAAGGCACTGCCTTTGCAGCCTGCACAGGCATCCAGATCACACATCACCGATATTTTCCCATCATCACCTATGGAGGTGACTTTCGCTAGCTCATACATCGGACTTCTCCTCATTCTGAGTTGTATCGGCCACATCGGGGGAGGCGACCGGGTACCGTACGGTTTCGATGGAAAGCGCTTTCCCTTCACCATCTATCTCCACAACCACCCCTTGAAGCTCCAGTTTGTCCCAGCATTCCTTTGACCGGGAGGGAATCTGGGTGAGGAATTTTCTGATCTCGATAGCTGGATCAAAGCCGCCCACACTCTGGGTGCTGCCGCAGCGGCCATTATCGGTGACCATGGCGGTTCCTCCCGAGAGTATGCGTCCATCGCCGGTGAGTACTTTGGTGTGGGTACCAATCATCCCTGAGGCTTTTCCATTCAGATGGTAGGCCATGGTGGCTTTCTCCGCGGTGGTTGAGGCATGGAATTGCAGGAATATGGACGGGGTTTCTTCTTTGACCTTTTCCAGAATGGTATTGATCGCCAGATAGGGATTGTACAAATGGGTATGCGGGAAATCGGTATTGCCCAATAAATCGATAAAGGCGATTTTCTGTCCGTTCACTTCGGCGAAACGATAACCTCTTCCCGGATCTCCGGCGGGATAATTGGCCGGTCTGATGATATAAGGGTTTTTGGAGATGTGTTCGACCATGTCGATTTTGTAATAGGTTTTTTCACCGGTGGTGATAAGGTTGATTCCCAGTTTCTGCAGCTGGAGCGCATGGTTTTTTCCAATGCCGAAGCCATTGGTCGCGCCTTCGCCATTAGCCACGGTATAATCTATTCTCTGAGCTTCTTTCAGCGCTTTCAATCCATTTTTAACCGCGTGGATTCCCGGCCTGCCGACAATCTCGCCAAGAAACAATATACGTATTCCCATAATTCCACTTTAGTTGTCTTTACAACCTTTTTCAAGTTTCCTTGCCGTAATTCTCAACCGGGCTTATCATGGATGGAAAGATACAGGGGTTGAGGCCAATGTATTCCAAGGTGAATCGCTATCAGGAGGTATCCATGCTGGACCAGCTTCTCCGTTGTCTAATCCAGAATACCATGAACCAGAAGATGCTCATTCCCCGGCTTCCCGTCAAGCCAGGGTCTTCCGATACAGACCCTCCTGTATCAAAAGAGATGACCGACGGACCGGTATCCGACAGGGTGAGAAGGCTGGTGGCCTCCTTGACGACCCGTGAAAAGCTGGAATACATCGGAGGAACCGAAGAGTTCTGCATCAGGGCGGTGCCCCGATTGGGAATCCCATCCATCTGGACCAGCGATGCGACTAGCGGGGTACGTGGAGTGGAAGCGCCGGTGACCACCTTTGAGGCTGCCATTGCCATGGCGGCCAGCTGGGACAGGAACCGCATAGGGCAGGTTGCCGCGATAATCGCCGAAGAGTGCCGGTCGGTAGGAGTCTCGATCCTTCTGGCGCCCGGGGTGAATATCGCGCGCATACCAACCTGTGGGCGAAATTTTGAATACATGGGAGAGGATCCGTATCTTGCCGGCGAGATGGCGGCTTCGTATGTGAAGGCCGCCCAACAGCGGGGAGTGCTGACCACCGTAAAGCATTTTGCCTGTAACAACAGCGAGTATGACCGGCATAAAACCGATTCGGTGGTGGATGAAAGGACCTTGCGCGAAATATACCTGCCGGCTTTCCAGCGGGTGGTTGCCGCAGGGACGCTGGGGGTGATGACCGCATACAATCCAGTGAATGGAACCTATGCCAGTGAGCACAGTTTTCTGATTGGAACCATTCTCCGCTTGGAATGGGGCTTCAGGGGTTTGGTCATCAGCGATTGGAATTCCCTGTACGGTACTCTGGGAGCTGCCCGTCATGGGGTGGATCTGGAGATGCCTGCGGGCAAATGGCTTTCGGTAGAGCGTCTGGAGGCGTTGCTGGCATCCAACCAGATCTCCATGGAACTGATCGATCAGAAGATCCTCCATATTCTGGATAGCTGTGAACGGCTGGGTATCCTGGATCGTCCAATCGCGGATGCAAGGGCTTCTATCGGCACTCCTGAACACAGACATATAGGGCGCATGATGGCTCAGGAATCCGCCGTGTTGTTGAAAAATGATAGCCATATGCTTCCTCTGGATGCCAAAAAGATCAGAAATATTGTGGTCGTGGGGCGTAATGCGGCGGTGTGTCCCTCGGGTGGCGGTGGTTCCAGCTATATCCTGCGCAATCTTCCAGGCAAGGCACTTGCCCAGAGCCTCATGGAACGGCTTGAAGCGGAATCCTGTGTGACGGTGCTACCGGGTTTCTGGTGGTTGTCTTCCAGGAGCCGGAAGCTTGTCCGCCAAGCGGACGCAGTGGTGGTCTGTACCGGTTATGACCATGTGTATGAGAGCGAGGTGTATGATCGGATGTGGAACTTGCCTCCGTTTGAGGTCCAGGGAATCGCGCACGCCTGCCGTTTGAACGCGCAGACTGTGGTGGTGCTGCACTGTGGAGGAGCCTGTGAGATGGATTCCTGGGTGGATCTGCCCAAGATGATTCTGGATGTGTTCTATCTGGGTGAATTCTCAGCCGATGCGATAGCCGCTCTGTTGCTGGGAGAGGCCAATCCTTCTGGGAAACTGCCGTTCACGATTGCCCACAGATTCACTGATTACGAATCCACAAAAAACTATGCCCGGCATTATGCGCGCATCTCGCCCATGCGGGTCCAGGGAGGGCAGGGTAATCCCAATAGACGGAGTATCAGGAAAATGGAATATGCCGAAGGTTTGATGGTGGGCTATCGGCAGTTCGACACCCATGATCTGGTACCCTTGTTTCCCTTTGGATTTGGACTGTCGTATACCAGTTTTGCATATGGTGCGCCGCAGTCAGCATGGAGAAACACCCCGGGAAAACCGCCGGTTCTTGAAATTTCCTGTGAGATCTCCAATACTGGCGAGGTCTCTGGCGCCGAGGTTGTCCAGCTATATGTACAACCGGTGGAACCCACGGTTTTCCGTCCTTTCCAGGAGTTGAAGGGGTTTTCCAAGGTGTTTCTTGCCAAAGGAGAGCGGCAACCGGTGGTCTTTGAGCTGACTGTGGAGGATTTTTCCTATTTTGATGCTTCGGGCTCACAGTGGAAGACCGATCCAGGACAATATATCATCCGACTTGGCTCCAGTTCGCGGGATATCAGAGCCGCGCTGCCGGTCGATTTGCGGCTATGAAAAAATCCCCGGAAGAGCTGGTCTTCCAGGGAATAAGGTAGATAGATGACCTAACGGATTTTACCGTAGAGTGGCCAGAGCTGCCTCATAGTTGGGGTGGGTGCTCACTTCGGGAACATACTCGACATACTGGACTGTGTTGTTCTCATCCAGTATGAAGATAGCCCGGGCGAGTAGGCCGACATTGGGAAGATATACGCCGTATTTCATGGCGAAATCACGGTCTTTGTAATCGCTGATGGTGATGACCTTATCGACTCCCGCGGCTCCACACCAGCGTTTCTGGGCAAAGGGCAGGTCCATGGAGATGGTCAGGATGGTGGTGTTTCTCAAGGCGGTGGCTTCGCTGTTGAACCTACGGGTTTCCAGATCGCATACCGAAGTGTCCAATGAGGGCACGGCTGAGATGAGCTTGCGTCCTTTTATATCGCTGAGCTTGAAGGTGCCCAGGTCGTTTTTCACGGCGATGAATTCGGGGGCGATGTCTCCCACTTTGACTTCTTTGCCTGACAATGTGACCCACGTACCGGCAAATTTCACTTTCATATATTCAATATCCTTTTCTTTATGTTGTAGACCTGTATGGAAGATACAAACAAAGCGATAGGACGGCAACTATGTTGACAAATAGCGGGTTCCTACGGTATATTCTCGGATGCGCCCAGATGGCGGAATTGGTAGACGCACTAGGTTCAGGTCCTAGCGGGGTCACACCCATGAAAGTTCGAGTCTTTTTCTGGGCACTCGAGGCAAGCCTTTTACTACAATGAAATTGTAAGGGGCTTGCCTTTCTTTTTTTCATAATCCTCCTTTCAATTTCACGTCCGGATTTGAGCACTGTGCACAGTTGTGTGCACAGTAAGATGGAGGTTGAAGGGATATGCGAGCAAAAGAACCCTTTACATTGTACAAGCGGAAACTGGCTGACAGGCCAGTCTTCTATTACGTCGTATATGATGAGCAGGGCCAGCGGAAAAAGTTCTCCACGGGGTGCACCACCAAATCACAGGCACTTGCGTACACGATGGAGTTGTACAAATCCGGCTCCCTTATCCCTGAGAAGAAGGAGCTGCCTGCGGCTCTGACATTCGGTGAGTGCGCCAGGGGCTGGTGGACCCCCGATTGCGAATACGTCAGGGCCGAGGCGCTCCGGGGAAGGAAGCTCACCGAGCAATACATCAATACAAACAAACGGCTGATGGATCTCTATATCCTCCCCACCTTCAAGTCATCCGTATTGGCCGAGATCACGTCGGCCAGGATCGAGACATGGCAGCGATACCTGATTGAAAAGAAGAAGCTTTCTCCGAAGTCCGCAAACAACATCCTTTCGATATTCTCCGTCATCCTGGAAGAAGCCAGGAGACAGGGACACCTCCAGGCCAACCCGGCAAGGGAGGTCAGGTCCCTTGCCAACAACAGCAAGCAGCGGGGCATCCTTTCTTTCGAAGAGGCCCGCGATCTTCTGACCAATCTTTCCTATTGGGACAATCCGGTTGCATATACCGCATCGCTGCTGGCTGCATGTACGGGTATGAGGTCGGGCGAGATCAGGGCGCTACGGCCTTGCGATCTTAGGGACGGATATATTCACGTCGAACACAGCGTGGACCTCAAGGGAGCCCTCAAATGCACCAAGACAGGCGATACCAGGGATCTTCCCCTTCCCCGAAGCCTGATGGAGGCGTTGGGGAACCTTGCCATGCATGCGGGAAAGCAGGGACGCATTTTTTCTGTCGCAGGCGTGCCGATGGGATCATATGCCATCCGTGATAGTCTCTACAGGGCCCTGGCAGCCAAAGGCATCAAGGAGGAGGAACGGGAGAAGAGAAACATTACCTTCCATTCCTGGAGACATTTTCTGAACTCTCAACTGTTGGCAAATGGGGTCAACGAGGCAAAGACCAGGAAGATTACCGGCCACTCCACTGCTGCCATGACAGAGCATTACGCACATTTCCTGGTGGATGACTTTGCGGATGTACTGAAGATCACCAATGGCATTGTCGAAGTTCCAGGCAACGAGGGGCCCGTTGAAGGGCCCCTCCCTAGCTTCTAGACTAGATTGTTGTAGTAGCCTTGTTCCGCACGATAAGCTGCATGGTACAAAGCACCACTCGACCTCTATGAGCCAGTTCTAGCAATATACTCAGAATGTGTTCAACCCTTGGAGAAGATCACAGAAGGCCTTCGGGGCATACTTTACTCCGGTTAAAATTACGCAATTTATGGCTTCTCTTTTCCCCAAGAGACGGCTACCGCTGGAACAATAAAGGGTATCTATTGATACTTACATACTACATTGTATAGATAAAGTATTATACTACTTATCAGGGGTGGTATCTGTTTAAGGTCGGTTTTGGTATCAATCTTTTCTGTAAACCTGTAAACAGGTGAACAGATATTGTGTTTTAGAAGGATAGTCAAGGTCACATGGTTGACATGCATTGATGTAGACATTGATGATTGTTAGGGGATAAATGCATCATTTGAAATATTAAAAGCAAATAAGGATCTAATTAATTAAATCTTTATTGTAAATTACCTATAATATAATATACTAAATTGCATTATTAATAAATCTTTTAGTGGAGAATATGAATGAAGCCGATGAGTTGCTAGATCAAACAAGTACTGAAGATAAATATTTATTTGTAGGTTAATCAATTTTAAAGGTCTTATTTTAAAGACATTTTTTAAAGTGTTTTCCTTTGGATGATAGATATTTTTTCGTACATTATTTTTTTGTGAAAAACATCCATAATTTTTTATGTTGTTCCTGTTTAATTATAAATAGAATTTTGGAGAAACATTAATGAACATCTTGCTTGTGGAACCAGATTATAAAAATAAGTATCCTCCCATGGGACTGATGAAGATCAGTACATATCATAAAATGAGAGGGGATTTAGTTACATTTTATAAAGGTATTATGAAAAAGGAGGAATTTTATGAAGGAAACTTTGACCGAATTTATATCACCTCTTTATTCACTTTCTATTTCAAGAAAACTGTAGACACGATTATTAGGTATCAGAAGTGGTTTGAATCAGAACGTATCTATGTTGGTGGAATATTAGCGTCGTTGATGTCTGATAAACTAAAGGATGAGATCGGTCCAAGTATTACTATCCTAAAAGGACTGCTAACTGACTCCGGAAGAATCGGATTTGATGATAAGGTAAATATTGATACGCTACCTTTAGATTATTCAATACTGGATGAGATTAATTATGAGTATCCTGCTGGAAAATCAAATTTCTTTGCTTATGTGAGCCGAGGATGTACGAATAAATGTAAATTCTGTGCTGTCCCAATTCTTGAGCCGACTTTCCATATGACTAATAATTTAAAAACCCAGATAGAGTCCATTCGAGGGTCATATGGAGATAAGCAGAATTTATTACTATTAGATAACAATATTTTGAGTTTTAATGCTATAGAACTGAGTAAAGTCGTTGAAGATATTCAAAGCCTTGGATTTAATGGCACAACTAAATATTATCCAGAGTTACCAATAAAAGCATTTATACTAAAATTGGATCGCCTATCCCCTAAAAGTGCTGGTTTTCAGCGAATATTGGAAGATACCACAGATTATATTTTTGCTAATGAGAAAAAACATAAATCGCCAGCGTATGCAAAGAAGTATGCTGAAATTTTAAATGCCTTGGTATTTTCGACGGATCGATACAATACAATCAAGAATTATGAAAAGGAACTGATAGAAATCCTTGGACACTATTATCGACCAAGAGGAAAAAAGCGGTATGTGGATTTTAACCAAGGGATTGATGCTCGGCAACTTACTCAAGAAAAAATGGTGATTCTAGCAAAAATTCCTATCGAACCATTCCGGCTGGCTTTTGACAGCATTGAATATTCGGAGATATATTCCAGAGCAATTAGACTTGCAGCGAGCTATCGGGTAAAAAGTTTTTCCAATTATATTTTATTCAATTTTAATGACACTCCAGAAGAATTATGGGAAAGATTAAAAATTAATATAGATTTATCTAGGGAGTTAAAAGTTCAGATATTTTCTTTCCCAATGAAATTTGCACCAATTGATAAAACTGATAGAAAATATGTGGGGAAATATTGGAATCATTTATTCTTAAGTAATGTCGCAGCAATTCTGAATGTTACAAAGGGAATAGTAGCTGATGGTGAAGAATTTTTTTATCGGGCATTTGGCCAGAATCCAGATGAATTTATGAAGTTGTTGATGATGCCGAGAAATTTTATTATTTACCGAAAAGATTTTGAAATGAATGGGTTGGCATTAAAATGGAGACATGAGCTGGATTCTCTTACTGAAGAAGAGCATGCAGAATTATTAGACTTTTTAAATGGTAGGAAAGAGGTTTGTTCCAATAAAAATGTTGGCAGAATTCTTTCGTATTATAATAAATCAATAAAAAAGGATGGTACAATGGATTATGAAAGCTCCATATCGGGTAGTGGCAAATATTCAGGACTTGAGATTGGATAGCGAAAATCCTCGATTTGCATCATCGTTGGAATTAGGAGAAATTCCGTCCCAACAAAAAATAATTGATTATCTTTTTATGAATTCTGACATTGTTACTCTTGCAAATGAAATTAATGATTATGGTGGAATGTTTCTATCTGAATTAATAACTTGTTATAAAACTGAAAACGGAATGATCGTATTAGAAGGCAATCGAAGAATTACTTCATGTAAAGTGTTATTAGATAGAACACTAATTCCAAATAATTTTGAAAACCAAATTGATTTTATTAATCCGGAGACAAAAAAAAATATTCAGGAAACATTGGTATCAGTTTTTCCCAATCGAGACTCTGCTCAAATTTATTTGCGAAACCGACACGTAGAAGGACCAAAACAATGGGCTCCGTACGAGAAGAATAGCTTTTATGCGCAGTTGTTTACTAAACATGGAGATATTGAGAAGGTCATTGAATTAACAAAAGCAAAAACGATAGAAGTTAGGGAGTCTCTTGAAAAATATTTTTTCTTTAAGAAGGTTGTGAGGACCTTAATTACCAAACATGATTTGGTGGAAATTGAAAAAATGAAATATTTACCAATGGTAGATAGATTTATGTATTTACTAGTAGGGGATGATCCTGATGTGGGGTTAGATCTGTATGAGGATAGCATGTATCAATTTCAACCTGCTAGCGGGAAAGAGGTGATATATGATCAAATTTTAATACTGGTTGGAGAAGCATTTTTAATCCGTGGCAGAGCCAGTTCACAAGTTCCTGCACAGGACGGGAAGATATTAAGTAGTGAAGTTTCAGGGCGTTTACGACAGATTAATCTTATAAAAGAAAATAAAAGAATTCCTGGATTATATGAGCTTATTAAAAAATACAAAGGACAAAATTATTCTACTATTCAAACTGCAGAACCTAACACAGATGAATCCATTTTCACTACAGCAGTTTCCAATTTCCTAGAAGAACTTGACGACTTACATGAAATTACTGATGATTCAGAGCTATTGGGTGAGAGATTCATTCCAAAAAAAGAAAGAAAGGAACTAGAATTTAATCCGGGATTCGTTTATTTTTCCTTCAACCGTTTAGAGATAAAAACCTGGAGGGTTTTCAGAAAACCGGCATATCTTATAAAGATTACTGACTTAATAAAAGAATTGGCAACTCTTCGACTCTCGGAATACCCAAATTCGTGCGCTCTCATTTTTAGAAATCTACTTGATATTGCGTCTCAGTATGTCCTATCTTATCATTCAGAATATGACACTAAAGATAAAAATCTGTCATTAATAATAACTGATATCACTAAATTGTATTTATTTAATTTTAGCGATTTACAAAAGTATACTGTATTAAAAAAATCAATTCACGATTTAGTTACTAATGAAAATTTTATTAATATTCTTGATACCTATATTAATTCCGTGGGGGGTACCATCAGTCCGTCTCTAATTTATGAATCATGGAGCATCATGAAACTTTATATTTCCAGTTGTCTTGAATATGAAATTTCTAATTAGAATTTTTTGTTGTAACATTTTATATAAGGACAAAAAACAATGGATGATAACGAAGAAATTAATATTGACACTAACAGTGAACAATGTGAGAGTATGGACAATAAACTTGTTGAACCAAAAGAAATAATTACTCCAGTTATAAAAAAAGGCTTGTTGATTGGAATTATACTACTTTTTATTGTCATGTTTTTAATATTTATAATTCCTGCCTTTTCTTGGTCATTCCAAGTAGTTACTGGTAGAGCAACTCTTGGGACGGCTCTTGGTTTATCAATAGAAAGTGTAATTACCTTTTCAATTGCAATGTTGGCGTTATTGGTGACTATCATAACGCTTGGAGTTGGTTTTATAGCGGTAGTTGGGTATCAACAGATAAAAAATGATTCTCACCGAACTGCATTTTTCAAAGCTAGAGAGGTTGCGGAAAAAATTGCTAAAACTGAAACAGAGCGAATAGCCGCAGAAAAAATGGCTGAATTTTTCAACCACTTAACAATGACTGAAAAATATAAACAGGAGCTTCTGAAGACTAATAAATCTGATATTGAAACTTTCCTTTCAAACGGTAAAAGAACCTCTGATAAGCGTTCGGTTAGTAACAATCAAAAGAGTATTGTTGAAGGCCCCTCGACAGTATCACAAGATTCAGATATTTTAGATACAACAATGGAAGACCCAATTCTCTCCGATGATGTGTTGAGATAGGAGGCAATGTGATGAGTAATCGACCTATTTCGATAACTGATTTTTCTAAACTATTACAAGGATATAGAGGCATTTTACCAATTCCTATAGTTGAGATTGCAATCGCTCTTGGTTTGAAAGTTTATAGTGCTACATTGCCCTCTGATATTTCTGGTTTTATAAAAAAGGAACCAAAAAATGATGGTTATATGATTGTCGTTAATAAAAATCAAACAAATATGAGGAAGAGATACACAATAGCCCATGAGATCGCCCACTTTATATTGCATTTTGATAAAATAGAAAAAGGGATTGTTGATCGTGAAGATAATAAAAGCGATGTTATGTTTCGTAGCGAATCAGTCTCATCAAATGATGAATATGCTGCGAATAAACTAGCTGCTGATATACTGATGCCAATACCTGAAATTACTAAATTATTGCATGAACACAAACCCAAAGACTTAGCTTCAATATTTCAAGTATCCGAACAAGCTATGCGAATCCGCTTAGAGCAATTATAGGCTTATATTTTAATTTGAACAGATCTTCTACTCTAGCACTATTTCTTCCTTGCGGTTTTTATAGTTGATGCATAATCAAGGCTAAGTTATGGTGGATGTACTGATGAAGTCAGCAATATATTCATGCATTTTTTTATACCAAAAATCTGCAATTAATTGAGGACTTATATCTTTATCAAGATGTTTATAGATTTCATGAAAAATTATCTTATTAAAAAGAGAAAATAAGTTCGGAGATGATTCAGCTACGGGGTTTAAGTAAATCATTGATTCTTCTTTTTTACTATTATATAAATCCAAGATTTTCGTGTAATCAGGTATTTCAGAATGATTGATTGAATAAGAATAAAAGCTTACTAATAAGTCAGCTATTTGGATCCCGCAGTACTGTTTTGAAGATACAGATTTTGGTGAATCAGAAAGATTGAAGTTGATGCGCTTATCTTCTCCATTAATCTTTAGATTTATTATTTTATCTCCGGTCTTGCTCATTGCAGAGAACATTTCTTGCGCATATTTTGAGTTTAGAACATCCAAATCATCATGGATAAAATGAAGTTCATATTCTGGATACATCGTATTCCATTGTGCCAAAAGGGACTGAATACTTGTAACTGAGAGTTCGAATTGAAAATTTGAAACACCAGAATCGAGATAATTTGGAATGGATTTGATCTCTGATATGATAGTATTCCTGTGATGGTGAGCAAATTTAAGAATTTCTTTAATTGGCGATGTCGCACCTTTAACTGATTTTTTTTTAAAAAGAATTGTTAATTCTGATTCCTCTTTCAATTTAAGGAGATTATAAAAATCTTTAAAAACATCATCTGCATATGGGTCGTCCCGTTCAAGTGATTGGAAAAAAAAGTCTGCAAGATATAGATGAAATGAATGAAAATAGAAAATTGAATTATAGTCCGCAAAAACAGGCTCGAAAACGTATTCAAATAGTTTACAACAAATAGCATACTTTTTATTGATAACAGACAATTTAAACCTATTTCCAATTTTTAAGAATAATTCATCAATGATTTTGAAGGCGTCCTTTCTTTTTGAAAGATCCACACCTTTCAATTCTTCTTTATTTTGAAAGTTAAACCTAGCTCTTAATGATTGTATTATTTCTTTTGCTTCATCCTCTTCTATAGCAACCGTACAATAACAAAAAAAAGGTTGTTCTTCGTTTAATAAGTCTGTACCAGTATTACCGGATTCATCTCCAAATATTGTTTTATTCATAATATTATTTGGATCGTTTCAGCATTGCATTTTTCTTATTCATGTAGTCTAGCTCCATATTTCTTACTGACAGAAGCACCTAGCCTGGTAAATTGTGGATTCAATTCAGCACTCGTAGTGATTATCACCTCACAGGCAATGATACCACATTCATAGAAAGTTCTAAATGCAAAAAGATCCCTATCGAAAGTCTGGTCTTTGCTGCTCCTTCTCCTTTGAAGCTTCACAAGCAAATCGCCGAAAATCTTAGTTTCTCTCCAACCCTGGGGGTATAAGACAGCGGCCATTTTTTTGGGATTGCAGATTCATTCCCTCCGGATTGTAGAATATCCTGGATGGATATCGAGAACTGGGAAAGGGCATCCATAATGTTATGGAAATGTTCCGGATATGCCTGGAATAAAATCTCCACAGCGCTGTTGTAATTGTGAAGCTCATACTTCTCTTTAATATCCTCAGGAATCAATTCCGTCCAGTGTTCCATGTTTGATACCCCGATTTTTATGCGTTGTCAACAATAATAAGAGATATCCAGCGTTAATACAATGCACCACAGAAGGTAGGATTGAAATTAGCAAAATCAATGTGAATGGACAGAGAGATTTTTATGATTCCTCAGAATTATCACGTTAAGTGATGATATCATGTCAACTGACGATATTTTGCCTATCCTCTTTATAAGAACCTTTTCCAATTGTCGCCCTTATCCGATTGGTTAGTTCTTCCCTCTTTTTTGCCTCTTCACCGATTTTCCACTTGATTATATTTATATGACTAACATCAAAATGTACCTTCATGTTTTTTTTAGGATTTCCATCTAGCCAATCCTCCCGACATAGGAGAATGACCTCTTTTCCCAATCCCGCTGCAAAGCCAGCTTCATAATACACACCACCACGGTATCCCGTGAGATCCGCGACTAGGAATCTACTTTCTCTGATACCAGCAATTATCTCATCAACAATATCGCCATTGAAATTTCTATCACTAACCCGTCGAGGGTCATATCCTGCAAATTCACATCCAGGTTTTATTATTTGATCCCATAGAACATCCATTGAAGGATCGAACCACATTGCTACAAGACATTGTTCGATTTTCTGTGATTTTTTATGATCTTTGATGTATTCAAGTCCTTTCATTTTGAGAGATGCAGAGGGATTCTCTGTGTTATTTACGTTAGTATTGATAAAGTATTCTTCGCGGAGTACTGTAAGTAGGTTCTCCCTTTCCTGGTAATTATCAGAATAAAATGATGCTAAGGGAATGGGAATAGGTTCTCCAAAATATTTATTATTATTATCTATGTAAAGAAGAAGCTTAAGGATTTTATCCGATGAACTTTTTGGGATTAATGGTGAATTGCTTATATTCTTGACCATTGGTACATCAATTTCGAAAAATGGTCCCCTGTTATTTTTTGTTTCAAGTAGATAACCTGTGATTATCTTTTTTTCCTTAGCTGCAAGTTTCTCCGCGGATTGGTAGAGTTTATATTCTCCACATTGAGGACATTGATAGAATCTATGTGGACCTGCGATTGTATCACCAGTGATATAGCCTCGCCCATCAAAATCACCTTGGTTGATACTTGACCCACAAAAAAAACATGTTCCCATTTTTACCTCCATTTTATTTTTCATAAGGATGAAAAATATCCACTCCGCTATAGTTTAATTTCCTTTTTTTCTTTGACTATAGCTTGAATTTTCTTGAACCGTTCTTCGCGATCATGCTTTTGCACATACCATGTTTGGAAAAGGTCTTCTATGAGATTGATAAGTAGATTTGCTTCCGAAGGCTCTATTTCAATGATTGTGTTTACATCTTTCTCCATGTGAGCACCAATATTTCCAATTTCCCTGATCGCATCAATTGCTTCCCATGTTAGAGGTTCAATAATAGGTTGAAGGGCCTCGATTTCATCGATAAGCCGGGGTTTACGTATACCCCAGAAGTCCCTTATCATTCCCTGAAGACATCTTCTAGACAATGTAGCTGATGCTTTTGGACTGAGGTGTAGAATAGCGCAAGCTTCCTCGTAATCATTCCGTATAACAGAAGGAATATATTCAGGTTGTGGAATGGCTGAGGACGCAGGTCGTAAAATCCATTCTAAAAAAGGCCCCTTATCTGGTATTATTTCCTGATGTCCTGCAATATTTATTCTTGCTGAATATAGTTCGGCTATAATTGAGTATTCCGCGCAAGTTTTATTAGGGCAGACAATTATCTTTGTCAGTAACCCAAAATAGCCAACTTTAGATCTTGATTCATAATAATGAATACTTGTACTGCAGTTAGTAGAAGGAACAATAGTTGTCTCTCTGTGACAATACGGACATACCCAATAAAATGAATCTTTGACCATCTTATCCCCCTGTTATTATCAATACGGATGGCAATGTATCCACCCCACCACCTTCCCCAGGATCTGCAGATTCTCGCTGTCCATAGAGACCACCTCCATCGTATACCTTGCGTTCTCACTGTGTATGAATATCTGCTGCTCTCCGGATCGGAACTCAAGCCTTTTAACTTTCAGATCCCCGTAAAGCGAGATGATGTAGATCCCGTTTTCGCTGATGTGGTCCCGGGCGAATATCACCACATCCCCCTCGAAGATCTGCACCCCGGTCATGGAGTCCCCCTTGACTGTGACAGCCATCAGGGTGAGAGGGTCTATCCCCCTGGCCATGCGTTCCAGGATGCGGACATACCCGATGTATTCGGATGAGGGAAGGAACTCCTCCCCCGGGCCAGCGGATATCTTCTGTGGCGCAAGTGGTACCAGTATGGTCGGCTCCTCGCAATCCTGAACCAAAGGACCTTTTGTCGTTACGAGGACAGGGGAGGGTTCGGCTAGATAATCATCGTCCGGTAATGCCAATTCTTCACCGGTCACAAGGAATTCCACAGATGTTGAAAGCAGAGTTGCGATTGCCACACAGATAGCACCATTAGGTAAATAGTTTCTAAGTTTCCATGACTCAACAGAGCGTAGGCTGACTCCAAGCTTTTCAGAAAGCTTTTGCTGGGTCATGTTCATTTGTATCCTTAGATTATCAACGCGATCCCAAAAAGTACTCATGTACATATGTATACTCCTATCTTTGTATGTGTACTTATTTTAGAGTGATAAATATTTATTTTGCTAGCTTTTTATTGACAATCACTTATAAATGAGTATAGTATTGGCATATGAATACTGAAAAATGCGTAGTGATAGGGATGAGAATTACTCAGGATACGGTTATTGAGGCTAAAAAGTTTGTAGCTGAACGACCAGGACTTACTCTTTCCAAGTTTTATGAGCAAGCAGTGATTGAATACCTCACTAACCACAAGGATCAACCTGATGCTCATGTCTGTCATTGACGCCTTAAAGCGCCTTGAGGCGAACAGCATGACGGTGATCCCCTGGATACACGTCCAGAGACTACCCGGATAGCAATCACCAGAAGAATAGAGGTGATCCTATGGTTCGGATAACCAACATCAAAGATAGAGGAGCTAACTATGGAAATGCCTGATCGTCTCATCACAGTAAAGGAACTGTCCAAATTTTTGAACATTTCCGATCGCAAAGTACGGGATCTTATTGCGCGGCCAAAGAACAGCAAGGATTACCTGCCCAACCATCGAATCGGATACAAGGTTGTCTTCTATCCCGATGAGATCAAGGTTTGGCTTTCACAACGGTAGAGTACCGGTTCTCCGGTTTGATTTTTCACATACAGGTTTGCCGGGGTGTGGGTGACCCACCCCAAATTTTACTGAGGTGATGCAGATGTTGGTTGTCATAAGAAGGAGTATCCATGAAAGCAAAGCATCTAACGGAGGCTGAAAGAACAGCCGGGAAGACCTGCTGCTTCGAGATCGCAAGGAACGGGGTGCTGGGCCAGTGCCGACTGAAGGCCGTGGCCAAGCTTGGTGGCAAGTACCTGTGCCTCGAGCACTTCAGGTACGCCAGCTCGATAACGGATGGCTGCGAGTACGTCCTGGATGGGAAGAACACCGTGAAAAGTGCCGCGTTCCTGGAATCACTTGGACAGGCATCCCCTGATGATAGTGGCGATCACCAGGGAAAAAAGAAACGGATCTATGGCTCAAGAGGACGGTAAGCCGTCTGGCCGGTCCTGAACCCCCCACCTTTGATGGGGGAAATTGAAGGAGGTATGGGAATGTGCATGTTGGCAGCAGCGGTTTTGATCATCTGTGCCTATGGGCTCATCGAGATCGTCCATGTAAGCGGGATGACTGATGGTATGCGTAAATTCGTAACCCATTTTAAACGAATGGGCTGCGGAGTAAGCTGTGTGCATGAAGCGTGTGCGGATACCTTGGCTACTGCCTCTTTCCTCTAAGGATATACGGCTCCTTTCTGTTGGGA
>Ga0247841_10002371_pt1 | contig 38036 bp, 23 predicted proteins | sample LaCruzMarch2015__2_FD_192410 | JGI IMG/M metagenome (GOLD analysis project Ga0247841, IMG submission 192410) | Freshwater microbial communities from meromictic Lake La Cruz, Castile-La Mancha, Spain - LaCruzMarch2015_18m | ecosystem: Environmental > Aquatic > Freshwater > Lake | place: Spain... | reverse complement strand
AATGATAGAAAAATAAGGGATAATCAAAGAATTTCCCAAATAAAACGAACTGCCCAGAGGCAGTTCTGGGCAAAAAGCCCAGAAAAAAATCCAAACCATAAAATTAAAGGGTTAATCCAACCCCTCAATTGAATAACTTTTTCAGTTGGTCAGTTTTCCTATAAACATTATCATCAGTAACTAATTCAATAACAAATTCCTTCTCGATTTCATTTGTTAACTCTTTAAAATGCCCATCAGTAGTTACAAACCAAAGCTCTTGAAAATTAAGTGCTTTTGCAAGAATTACAATATCAGAGTCTTCTGGCATGGGGGATGAAATTTTTTTCTTTTTCATTAAGTTTATCATTCGTGCATCCGACACATATTTAGCAAAGAATGCTTTGACTTCCAAATATCTTGTGTCTGGCAAAGTGGAATTAACTTTCACTTTACTTAAAAAGTTTTTTATTTTCTCTTCTGCAACTTGCATTACTCTTTCAATAGACTTAAAACTAAACCTTTGTGCAAGAAGCTCTCTCTTGTAAATCAAACGATATTGTTTAATTTGTCTATAGACATCATCGCAAGTAACTAATGGTATTGTCCGACCCAAACAGAACAGCACAAAGTCTCGAATTATTATTGAATTAACTGGTGGCTTTGAGCCCAGCTTCTCCAACAGAGTTGGTTTTATGTAATTCAATATCGCACAAGAATCTAAAAAGATGGTGGGACTTGAATTTTCTCTATTGTCTGAGCTATCCGTTTTCTCTCCCCCTCAGGTATGTCACTTAAATCATCGTTTGTAATTGATTCACAAATCTTTTCTTTTGCACAATAGCTATCAAGATAGTCCAGTAACTCCATAGTATAAGCTGTTGGAACATACTCGCTTTCTTTCAAAGAGGAAAAAATATCTTGAACAGTTGATAATACTTGCCCTCTTTTCACAGCATCTTTAACCGCCCTCATATTTATAAGTATCTCTTGAACATGCTCCAAATAACCAAGTGCAGAAAATACTTTATCCTCAATTTCCAAAACTTGAGCTTTTTCAATATTCTTTTGTATCAGATTTATAAAAACAGGAATATTTTTTTGAGCCCCTTCAATCATTTCTTTAATTTTCGTTGTATCCACATAGTCATCAACATATTTTGAATGCACATAGTCAAGAATTTCAGTTCCAGTTTTGCTTTTATATTTGTCAATTATCTTATCAGCTTTTTTTATTTCTTCTTTAGTCATTAGTGGCAAGCACTGGTCGTCCAAATATTTTTTTCCACTTGGACTCAAATAAATAGAATACATTGTGTAACCAAAATTATTTTGAGGGTCTTCTTTAATCAACCCATTTTCAGTGCAATAATTAATTGAAAGATAATCAACTGGGCCAAGAGGATATTGATTTATTGGCATATCATACTTAACATGCCCTTCTTTTTCTATCAAGTAATGTATTTTATAAAGTTGAATTCTACCCTTGGCTGGCTGAATCTTATCAAGCGCATACAAAAAGAATTGAATATTCTTTGTTGGATTCTTTAAACTTCCCATAACAACCAACTCTCCATCTAAATAAGCGAAAACGTTATATAAATTACTTCCCAATCACAAAGAACCCGTTAAACTAAACTTTTGAAACAAATCACAAAAACGACCCTTTTTGTCAACATAAATTGAAATTTACTTAATTAACTAACATCCACACAAATTCACCGCACAGCAACTATAATAAAGCTATTCAGACCATTTTGCCGCTCTTAAAAATCACCCTCACTAAAAGTAACATATTGTCACTTTTTAACTTTGGCTTGAAGTGATGCGATTTGCTTTTCCATTTGTTGCATTTTTTTGAAAAAGTCTTCTGGTGATTTCATGTATTCAACTAAGCCCTTTTCTTTGACTTTGTTTTCAAGTGTTTCTTTTTGTACTGTTTCTGTATCTAATGGCATTGCGCATTTGTAACAATAAGATGCATTAGGAGGATTTTGTTCGTTACAGCGGGAGCATACTTTTGGTTTGAGCTTGCTTTCATTTACTTCTTCTTTTGTTTTTAATCCATTGAGTGTTAGAACTGCATCATCTACATTTCTTCCAGATAAATGAACGTAGCGGCTCGCCATGTCACTTGATTGCGTCCAACCAAAGTATTCTTTCATTTGTGCTTCAGTGAATTTGTTTGCTAATGAAGTTGCTCTTGCGTGTCTAAACTGGTGTGCGTTGTGTTTCTTTTTTACGCCCGCTCTTTCAAAAGCTGATTCAAGGATTTTTTTTACTCCGCTATAACTTAATTCTTGTACCATACTAAGGTCAGGTTTACCCCCTTTGACTTTTCTTGGACGATTCATTAGTTTAATCCAAACTGGGGCATTAGGATTGTCTTTCAATGGGTGCATGTTTAACCAAGTTGACAAATATTTTGTTGAAGAAACAAGTGGGATTCTGCGTTGACCTGTTTTACCATTAACTTGAATTGAAGTAATTTGTTCTCCAAAGTGAATGTCTTTAATCCGAAGCGGTAATATTTCTCCGATTCTTCCACCCGACTCATACAGCATAAATATCAAACATTTGTCACGTGGGTTTGGTGCTGTATTGACTACTCGCATTAATTCTTCTTCAGTAATTAAATCTTCAGGAAGCTGAGAACCATTTGGACTCTTTATTTTCAACCACTTAATACAATCTGGAGAATATTCATCTTTTCCAAGAAGCCACTTATAAAATCTTTTCAAAACTGTTTTGTAATCAGCTTTCGTCCAATCAGAATAATTTTTATTATTCTCAATTTTTGCAATCATTTTTTCGCAATCTTCTTTTGAAGCTTCTCTGAAAGGTTTATTATTTGTAAGTGAAATCATGCGGAGGACAGTGACATTTTTTATCAGTCTGATTTTTTTAATGCCTAAAGCTTGCATTGATGCGATGAAATCAGTTATGTCTTTCTTATCTGTTGAAGAAACTTTACTTTCACTAAGAATTTTCAAAGCTGAAACTAATCCTACGTCAGTGTAATAGATGTCTCTTCGTTCAGCCATATTTAGTTAATGTGCCACCCACTTTATAAAGGATGCGGAATGGCACTCAACTACCAATCCCCCCTCCCAGACTTGCACCGGGGGTATCTCGGTCGCTACTTATCGCGAACTCACCAGAGCGTATTTTTGGCGCTGGAGTATTAGATTCTACAGCCGAGCGTTTTAGCTACTAAACTAAGGGGGGATATTACCTTGTTTGTTTTACAAACAAGTTTGATAGTTAAGTTGTGTAAAGTGTGTTTTTTAAAGCTTTAGTTTTGCTCTATTGCGCAACAGTGACAGTAGCAAAGCAAGTGCTTTGCATTAAGTAGTAAATTAAAGAAAGTTATTTCTTTTTCTTTTTTTCTTTGTGTTCTTCTCTTTTTGATACGTATTTGTGGATTACTACTGGCCAGAATACTGTAACAAATAGTCCTACTAAGAAATATGTGCATATTTGTTCTATTCCTTGTGTTTTTGTTGCTAGGTAGTATATTGCGCCTGTAAAAAGTGTTCCAAATAGTACTATTACTATTGCTTGTTTTTTTGTTTGTACTGGTTTGAGGTCAATACTAGAATGTCTGTATAATGCGTATCCTGCAAAGTATCCGAATAGTGCGAATGCTTCTGGATATGCGCTTTGAATGAACATGTAAAATATGACTGCTGCTATGAAGAATCCTACTATGAGAAATTCGTCGCGTATTTTTGTTATTTTGAAGTGCATTTTATTTATTTTTGCTTCGGTTTTGATTACAACCCATCCAATTAGTATTCCTATTAAGAGTCCTACTATTACATCACTTAGGTAATGTACTCCTAGGTACATTCTGGATATTGCTAATAGGATTACTGCGATTAGTAATAAAACTTTTAGTGGTTTTTTTAAGGTTTTTTTTAGCCACCCAAATGTTGCGAATGCACTTATTAGTGCTGTGTGTGCGGAGGGCATTGAATAAGATGCTTCTGTTTCCATTAGGATTATTCCTTCTGGTCTTGGGCGCATGATAAATATTTTCATTGCTCCAGCTATTGCGCCTGTGAATAATATTATTGACATTAGAACGAAGCTTTTTCTTTCGTATCCTAGCCAGAATAACCATGCTGCTAGTAGTATCCATGGTCCCGGGTGTCCTAAGTAAGTACTTAGTTTAAAGAATAAGTCTAGTATTGGTGTTGAGTAGCTTTGTAGGAATTGATTGATTATTATTTCTTCAAAAACCATTTTTAATCACTTTTATTTCAATTTTAATTATATTTTTATTTCAATTTTGATCGATTGCATTTATTTCAATTTAGCATTTGCTGCCATTAGCGAAACGTAGTTTGTAAAAGCATTTATGTTTTTTACTTCTTCTTTTGTCCCTCTGCCTGATACTATGTGCATTGTTAGTCTTTTTCCATCAGGGCTTGTTATTACTAATTTACTTTGACGATATGGGGTTCTTTCAAGCACAAATTCTCGTCCCCTAACAAATTCAGCTAGTTTTCTTTCTAAAGCTGGGATTTGTGTATTGACAGGTTTTTTTGGTTTTATTACTTTGTTTTGTTTGGCAAGGTTTCTTTTCCCGATTGTTCGTGCTTTTTTCATTGCTTCTTCGCTAACGCCAATTGGTAGAACTATTTTTAATCCAGGAAATTTGGTTACGTTTCTTTTTGAGAACAAAATACCTTTCCTTTTAACAACATTTCCCATTTACAACCACTAATAGATTATTTTCTCTGATTTACCATTTTTACTCCATCAACTTTTTTTTCTTTAGTCTCCCCATTCCTGGTATGTCTATTTGTGAGTAGTCAACCATTAGTCCGCATGCTTTTAGACATTTTCTTGTTGCGTATGCTTTGCAAAAATCCCCTACTTCTTTTTGTCTGTTTTTTTGTAGTGTTGGGATATTTGATATTTCGTTTATTACGGAGGATACTTTTCTTGTATTTATTTCTTCCATGGCTCTTACTGCGTCTCCTTTTGCTAGTCTTAGTTCGTCAATTGCTTTGTCTAGTTTGTCAAGTGCAACTATTTTTCGCAGGTTTGATTCTACTTTTCCGTCAACGCTTTTTGTTAAGCTTGCTAAAAATTCAATTACTGTTAAAGGATCTGTTTTTTCTGTTATTGTTTGTTTTTTTATTGCCTTCCAGTCATCATAATTTGCTATGAATTGTATGCTTCCTTCCATTTTCTTCTCCCCCATACTACTTAAAATTGGTTGTAAGAATTATTTCATTCATTTTGTTTATAAGCATTCCTTCGCATTGATTTATTACTGAAAATTATTAATTATGGGGTATTTTTATGAAAAAAAACGAGTTAATTAAGGCTTTTGAACATAAAAAATACGGTTTTTTCAAAGATGCTAGTATTCAGATTTGCGAGTGGAATAAGAAGTCTCTTCGTGGGGATGGTAATTGTTATAAACAAGATTTTTACGGCGCGGATACTATTTCTTGTCATCAAATTGCTCCGACTACTTTTTGGTGTAATAATTCTTGTGTTTTTTGTTGGCGCCCGATGGAGTATATGCATGGTCTGCCAACTGAGCCAATTAATCCAAAGGAACTTATTAGTGGTTTGATTGAGAAGAGGAAGAAGTTAATTTCTGGTTTTGGTGGCCATAATAAGGTTTCAAAGGAAACTTTTGCTAGGGCTAATAAAGTAAAGCATTGGGCGATTTCTTTGAGCGGGGAACCAACTTTGTACAAAAAACTCCCTGAATTAATTAAGTTAATTAAAGAAAGACCTGAAACTGAGACTGTATTTTTGGTTACTAATGGCCAGAATCCAAAGATGCTTCTAAAGTTATCCAGTAAGAATTCTCTTCCTACTCAGCTTTATGTTTCGATGGTTGGTCCAAATAAAGATACTTGGAAAAAGATCACAAAAAATTCAGAAAAAAATGGTTGGAATAATTATCTAAAATCTCTTGCTTCACTCAAACTTCTAAATACCAGAACTGTTATTCGTTTGACTGTGATTAAGGGTTTAAATGATTCTGATAAATTAATAGAAGAATTTGCTGAATTACTTGAGGCTGTCGGAAGTGATTTTGTTGAAGTGAAATCCTATATGTGGCTTGGTTTTTCACGCCAGAGACTTAAAGAAGAAAACTCCCCAAGTCATGAATATACTAAAAATTTTGCATTAAAGCTGTTAAGTAAAATGCCTTCTTATAAATTTGAATCAGAGAAAATAAATTCAAGAATTGTTCTTTTGAAAAATAGGTCTTCTAAATATAAGACAAAGATTATTGACCGGAATTAATTTCCCAATTTAATAGAAATTACGCACCAATCTATTTTTGCATTTAGTATCCTAAATTTTATTAACTTAATTAAAACTATTTTTTAAGTTCATATATTTCGTCATGGTGTCCAAATTTGTCAAACAAAATAAAATTTTTGTTTTTGTAGACTTTAAATAATAGTACAAAAGATTTCAATATGTGGACTCTTTTGTATTCGCTTAAATCATGTCGTAAATTCTTGTAATGATTTATTGTAAATTCATCTGATTGGATTATTTGTTTTATCTTTTTGTTTATTGCTTCGGTTATTGTTTTATCTTTTTTTGCAAGCACAATTATTTCAGCTTTTAATTCATCAGAAAGAGCAAACTCAAAAGGCATTTTTTATTCGCCTCTACAAAGTTCGTCTAATTCGTTAATACTTGTGTTTTTGAATCCATGTTTTTTAATATGCTTGTCACATGAAGCAATGATTTCCTTAATGACGCTTTCTTTTACTTCACGATCAACAAATTCATCTCCAAACATTTCAACAAACTTATTAAGCGCCTGTCCTTTATCAGTCAAACCATATTTCTCTTTAACTACACCTAAAACTCTACTTGTATATTCAGTTGCTTTTAGGTTCATTGTAACAGTTCCAGCCATATAACTTCACCTAACATAACATTAGTTTAAGTTATTTTAAACCTTTCTGTAAGCATTCAAATAGAAAAACACACACTTCAACTCAATATAAATTACTTGTGAAAGTCCATTTGTTTTAGTTATTTGTGCATTGTGATTTTAGTGCTTCTTCTCTTTGGTAAATTGATTCTTTTCCAACAGCATTTTTCTTAAATAATTTGTCTTCGCTCCACCAGATTGTTTCTCTTGCGCTTGTTCTTGTTATGCATAAATCTCCTTTTTCGACGCTGCTAAACATTCTTTCGAGTGTGTTTGGTACTGATGCATTTGATTTGTCATTATTATACAGTCCCATAATTCCGCCTAATACTATGGGGTTAGTTGCTCCGTTTGGTTCACTAGGAGTATAAATTTCTCCATTTTCGGGTTTTTCTAATGCATACATGTCTTCAATTGGGGAATAAATAATTGTTTTTAGTAATGTTGAACCATTTTCTACCGCTCCAGGTAGTACTATTGCATAACTTCCACCAAGTAGTGAGTCTGGTGTGCGGTTATAATTTTTGGTTATGCTTTGTCCTGATAAATTTGTACAATCATTTACTCCTGTCCAAAGTAATAGGTTTTGTGTTCCTGGATCAAATTCGCTTCCGTTAAATATTAATGAGTAAGGGTAAATTGCTCTTCCTTCTTCATTTGTATTAACTTTTGCAAGTATTGGTGTCCCTACTACTGGTGTGTAAAGGAAGTATGAGTTTGAGTCATCAAAGGTTTTTGTGTTATAATTATATTGCAAAGTTATTACTTTTCCTCTTAAGGATGGCGAATAATTTTCAATTGCAAATCTGCTTTGTTTTGTTGAAGTTATTTTTACAAGTGAATCTTTTTGTCTTGACACTAGAGCTATTGAATCAGCGCCTGTTACGTTTATTGGTTCAGGGTTTGTTCCAATTAGTGAAGTTCCGTATCCGTATCTGTTATTGTTTGTTTCGCTTCCAACAAATCCATCTATTGGCGTGTAGTAAAATGGGCTATAGTTTGAGTTTACTGGTTCAAGTGAGTATAGTTCTATCCTAATTTTTGCTGAAGGGGTTGAGCCTCTAAATATTGCTGGGTATCCGTCAAAGTCTATTAGCATTTTTACTCTATATTTGCCTGCATCAGGAATCATCCAGGATCTTTGTGCTAAAAAGAAATTTGCTTCAGAGGTATAATATAATCTGTCTTTATCTAGGAAGAATTTTTTTGCTCCGGTTGAAGAGTCAAGGAATGATGGTGCTGCTACAAGTATTTTTCTCGAATAACTATCTGCGTAATCGTATTGCATGTCAAATCCATATCCGTCTCTCATTAGGTTTGCTTTAAAATCAACTAGTCCCAAGAACTCGTCTGCAGTGCTAACATTTTCGGCATCACTAGTTCCTTCTAAATCTTCAGTTAGTGATGAGGCTTCTAAGTAATAGTATAACGCTGGTTTTCCATCATATGTTTTTGTTGTTAGTGGTAAGAAGCAATCAAATTCAATATTATTAAGTTCTCTATCAACGACTTGTCCTTCTTCATCAACAATTAATGGTTTCATTGCTGCAAGTATTGCCCTTGATGGGTTAGTTGGGCATTCAACATTGTTTTGACTTAAAAATGAGTTTAGTGAACCAAGTTTTTTGCTTAGTAAAATGCTTAGTTGTACTGCGTCAATAAATGGTTCACCTTCTCCAGTTCCTATTCTTGCTGATTTTATTGTATTTTGTTTAATTGGATTTTTTTGTGTTCCAAGTCCTTGTACGCTGTTCCAATCCCATGAAAATACTACGTTTGGAAGTGCGGTAGTTCCGCTTTTTCCTCTTAATAATTCATCTGTGCATTGATTATTTTGTAGTGTTACAAATGTGTTTCCTTTTCTTGGTTCAACATTGAATTTCATGTGATACTTATAAGTTATTTCTCCTTGTGTAGTGTCAGGAATATTAAATGGACCAAATGCTCCGCTTGTTATTGTAGTTGTTTTTTCGTGTTCATGTGTTACTGCAGAGAGTTCTACTGTTGCGTAAGAATTTTTTCTTAATCCGGAACTAGCAAAGACTACTCCAACTTCTTGTTTTTCAAATACATCATATACTTTTGGTTCGTCAAAGTTCCATACTGCATTTACTGTGTCAAGTGATATGTTAATTGGTTTTGCGTCTTGTATTAAATTTACTCTATAATCAGGAAGTGTTAAATTAACCATATTTGCACAGTTTTCTTTTAATCCGAAATCATTTTCTTCAAAACTAATCTTATCTGAACCAAATTCTTTTTCCTTTGCTTGTGTATATAATGCTGAAGCACTTGAATTAAACACTGTATCATTTGTGTTGTATACTCCACCTATGTATGCTCCATTTACAAATCCATTTGTTAATGCTGTTCCAATTAATCCTGTAAGTCTTTCTTTATTATAATTTTCTGGCAAATTAATTATTTCTTCATACCCTGCTGCTTTACTTGCTAGCTCTTCTTTTTCGCTTAGCCACTGGGCTGCATCAATTCCTTCGGGCAAACTTTGTAAACTTTGTTTAATTAAATCCTGCATACCATAAATTTCTTGTGTGTTTCCTTGAAATTGTTCGTTTACTTTATTAAATTGGTCTGTGTAATCATTTGTCATTGATTGGTACATACTAAATGCTGAGTACACCATTTGAACTGCATTAAGTATTGATAAAGCACTTGCAATTGAAAGTGCTGAATTTGCTTGTAATTTTGCACTTTCGGCTGTGGCGGCTTCAACAGTTGCTTCCATTCCACAACAATACTCGGCTGTGTATGGGTTTGAACAACCTGCCTTTACTGCTGCAGAAGTTGCTACCATTGCTCCGGAAGTTTCAGTTATTGCTTCTTGGATTAGTCCGCTTTGAGTATGTATTACTCCAAGCATTGTTGCAAGGCTAAATACTAGTTGAACTCCTTGGATAATCATATTTCCATTTCCTGGAAGTTCAGGCAAAACAGTAGTAATATTGTCATTTGCTTTCAATTGTTCTTTTAGTGCGTCATCAATAAGAGTTTGTGCATCCAGCATGTCAGTTCTAGCTTTTGTTAAGAATTCTTGAGCCATAGAATCTTCTTTTGAAGCATTACTTAATGAGTTAATTGATGCAGCATTAAGTGCGAGGGAAACATTTTTGTTGGCGCTGTCAATTTTTTCTTTCGCTTCATTAATTTTTGCTTGAACTATTTTTGATTCATTAAGTGCTCCTGTTGCATTTATTTCATCTTTTTCTTGGGTGAAACTATCAATATTGTTGTACACTGAATAAATATTGCCTATCACTGTTGCTCCTTCCGCCACTGTAGCAATAGTTATTGCATTTGAACTATTTGCTCTTGCAAGTGCTTGAGTAGCTGTTAGTGCTGGGGCGGTAGCTGTTGGGCAAGCACTTATTGCGCTCATTAGTCCTTGCATAGTAGATAAATCAATTTGAAGTATGCTATATGTTGTTGCAAGCCCCGCAATTGAACTTGTTGTTGATACTATTTGACTTGCCATGTTTGCTTGCGCTAGTTCATTTGCTTCATCCATTTTGTCTTTGAGGGCTTGTGCTTTTGTTGCTCCAAGGTTTGCTTTTTCGGTTAAGGTTTGTGCTTTTTGGGGCATTCCTTTTATGTCCATGTATGCTTTTTTAATTAAATAATTTTTTTCTGATGAGTATGCTTGTGCGATGTATCTTAAGTAATCAATTTCGCCTAAGGTGTTAGTGAATGCTGCTTGGTATTTTCCATCCCCTGCGTATCTTTTTTGGTTTGTCATTAAGTCTTTCCACCAGGATTGTGAATATACGCTTATATTATGGAACCCCATTCCGTAGTTGCTTCCAGCTTCTGTGTCGGTAATTGTTCCTAGTGAATTTTTGTAAATTGAGCAAATTGAAGCGTTGATTGGAACATCTTCTGCAAGAATATTGTTAGTTATTCTCATTGAGTCTTTTGCTCCGCCCATTAAGGATATCACAAATTTGTCAGGAACTAGTTCTTCGTCTCCATTTGGTTCTACAGTTAAGAGTTCTTCTCCGATTAGAATTTTTTCTGCTTTTGGTGTCCTTGCATGAATTGTTATTCCATATGCTCCTGGTAAGTCAACTCTTGAGAGGGTGATTGTTTTTTTGGAATTTGCTTTTGGGTTTAGTATGAACATTTGTTGTTCAATTGAAATTTGTCCTTCACTTGCTCCACCAGTGCATCCAGGATCTCCATCACAAACATAAATTTCGATTGCGCTTGAGTGGCATGTTGAAACATCTATTGTTAATTTTGTATCATCTTGTCCGCTTGGGATAACTAACTTTTCTGGCGTGATTTGAATGCATTGTTCAAGGTTGTCATTTGCTATATCAAATTCTATTTTACCTTCGCTTGCCCCATATTTTATATTGACATTGAATTGGGCTTTCATTCCAGCGTATTCTTTAAATGGGGTGTAAATTATTTTTGGAGTGTAAGTGTTTTCTTTTGGTGCAATTATTGGTTTGTCATATTTTTCTAACAGAGTTGATGAGGCGTAATTTCCGAATACTATTTCTACGTTTCCCATTCTTTCGCTTTTCCAGTCAATTGATGCTACTATTTCGCCTTGTAGTTCGCAGGATAATTTTATTGTTGTTGGGGTTTCTAGTGTTCCGTAGTGAGTTACGTCTCTTACAAGTGTTTTACTTAATGAAAGGCATCCGTTTTGTTGGGATTCAAATAGGATTAAATCTGCTTCTAGTTCAACTATTATTGTTTCATTAGTTTCTTCATCTTCTATTACGTATTCAATTACTAGTTCTAGGTTTTCTTCATCAATAATGAATTCTCCAGTTTCTTCATCATAGTGTCCTGGAATATTTAAATCATCAAGTGGGCTTATTGTTACGTGTAGTATTCCGTTTTCGTCAACGTATACTTCTCCATTTGCGCTTGTTTTGACAACTATTTTTCCGCCTGATTTTAAGTTAACTATGATATTTTTATTTGCAAAGCTTATTCCGCCTGGTTTTATTGCGATATCAATATCCCTTTTCGGGTTTCCGATTAGGTGTAGTGCTTCTCCGCTTGTTTCAAGTGAATCAATTAGCGTCCCATCTTTTGAAATATTTATTTTTGCTCCTATTAAGTTTCCAAATTGATCATAAAATAGTAAATTATTTGTTTGTCCTAATAGGTTTAGTGCAAGTACCGCAATTATTATTACTACTAAAACTGCACCTGCAATAGCACCTATTTTTTTTATTGGAAACCCTTTTTCGGTTTTGTTTTCTATTGCACTTTTTTCGTATTCATCATACTCTTCAGTGCTTTTTTTTGCTTTTGCCATTTTTTATTCACTTTAATATAATATTTACCTTAATTCACTTTAATTAACACTTCTTATAACTCTTTAATTACCACTTTGTATTACTCTTCTTTACTTCGTATTATACTCAATTATCACTATTAACTTGTCTATTCTAATAAAAACCAATTTTGTGGTATTTACTCTTCAAACCTCATTTTTTTAATTGCAGGATTCTACATTCATTCCTGTGCTTTCTAATAATGTATCAAGGTATTTCGGGTTCCACCATATTCGCATTTCGTTTGTTGAGTCTTTTGTCATGCACATATTTCCTTCTTTTACTTGATCAATTACCCATTGTAGTGAATCATATCCTTGTATTCCAATTGTATCATAATATGTTAATTTTATTGACGGACCGTTTACTAGCCCTGGCGCATTTCTTGCTGTTTTTAATTCTATTATTGTAGTTCCACTTGGTCTTGTGATACTGGTTTCTTTATTTGGTGGTGTGAAGAATACTGTTCCTAAATTTACTTTTCCGCTTTCGCTAACATTTGTCCAAGAAATTGTTCTTTTTGAACCATTAACTGTATCATTAAATAATAATTTTCTTTCTCCAGAAAAGTCAGTGCAATTGTCTTCAATGGTTGAAGATTTCATAACCCATTCTTTTTTCATAGAACTTAATCTATCCACTCCAAGTAATTCATATTCAGCAGTAACACTTGGTGGTGCCCCATTAACTGTCATTATTATTGGAGTTGGTTGTTGTGGGTAAAATTCAAGTTGGTTTGTAGTAGAATTATAATAAAGTACTGAACCGTTTTTTAGTTTGTCAAGTGCTTCTGAAGTAGTGTAATTAATTGATTTCATTGGGTTTGCTGCGGGTAGTGCTAGTACTCCGCTATTATTTAGTTTCAAACTTAAATTACTTATCCCAATCCCATATTCTCTTCGCCCGTAAGTGTTTCCAACTTTTCCAAGTTCGCCATCAAATGGAAGTTCATAAAATGGATTATTTATTTGTGGGGAAGCATGTTTAGAAAATGTAATGGTTATTTTTGCATTAGGACCATCATTTTTCATTAGTGCATTAACATTTTCGTTTTCAAGGTTAAAATCAATTTCTACCCTATAAAGTCCGCCTGATGGTAGTTGTCCAGTTTCTCTAACATTTCCAGTTTCATCTCGTACTCTAAAACTAATCTTGCTATCAGTAATAAATTTGTCAAATCCTAAATTTTCTCCGATTGTATTAAATCCAATTGTTGTGAATGCTTCGTTTGAATAGTATTCATCAAAGTCTTGAAGTAATCCTTGTGAATAATTATCTTTGATTAAGTATGAATAAAATCCTGTTAGGGCGGGAATTTGTTCTCGCACACCAGATTTAAGCAAACTATCTATTTGTTGTAGTTTCTTAATTAAACTTATACTAAATTGTGCTCCGTCACAGTAAGTATAATTTGCATTTCCCAAGTCGCATTGATTTTGTGTAATACTATTCCAGTTCCAATTGTACATTAATCTTGTTTGGTATTCTGGTCCGCTAACTCCTTCGTATCCTTCAGGAGAATAACAATTTGATTCGCTTCCGACAAGTCTTACTTGGAAGTTTCGTGTAGCTTTTTCATTTCCATTAATCCAGTCAGTTACTTTAATAGTAGAATATTTTGATCCAGTAAATTCAACTTTAGTAAGATTAAAATCAATAACATTACTATCTATAACTTTGCTATTGTCAATTACTACTCCTTGTGGTGTTTGGTTGTAAGTTCCAATATATTCTGCATAAACGTGTCCGTTGTTTAAAAATAATCTTACTCCATTTGGGAAATCTCTAATTTTGCTGTACTTCCAAGTACCACTTCCATACCCTTGTCCACTTCCGTAATATTCAACGTAAGGAAGGTTTGCATCAGGAGCAGGGTAAGCTACTCCATCTTTTTTTGCCCAATCAAATGGTATGAATCCATCATTTATTGAACCAGCATAAGTTACTCTTGTTGTTCCTTCTGTCCAAACAGCTCCAGGACTTCTTCCATTAAAAGTAATATTACTAGGCCATTTTGGGACCAAGCTATTTGCGCTTTCACTATATGTTCCAAGATCAACAACTTTTCCTTCTATTGGTTCAATTTCCACATCTTTTTCCCAAGTAACAGTTCTTTTGATTACAGGAGTAATTATTCTGATTAATTCGTGTCTTAGATTTATTGATCCGGGCGCGTCTGTTTGCCACCCGTACCAATTTTCACTTACACTTCCATTTGTTGCAATAACAGATGATAATGATTGGCTATTAAAATATCCAAAAGCAAGTATGTTGCAATTTGAACATCCACTTATTGATTCAACGTACAATCTTCCATTGCTGTCTTCTATTATCGTGTTCCAATTATTTACAGTATCATAATCAGGCATTTGAGGCATTGGTACTAGCGACCAATTACTTCTTACTTCATAACAATTTTTTGGAGTTAAATTTGGTACACCAATTACATTCGGATAAGTTTCATATATTGCTCCAACTTTTGGATTAACTGGAGCAGTATTATCAGTAAGTACAATATCTTGGAATGCAAATGAAGCGGTTTGTACTTTTTCATTTGTTTCCATTCGTCCGCTTCCAGTTATTGATTGAGTCATTCCGCTTTCGTTGTATAATTGTGAAACTATATCGTTTTGAATATTTTTTGGCAGTGAATAAAATGGGATTCTTGGATCTCTATTTGCTGCTTTCAAGTCTGATTTTGGAGGATTTGGTTTTGATTGGAATTTTCGTGTAACTCCACTCCAAACCTCGCTTAATTCATTCCTTAATTTGAAATATTGACTCTCATTTGCTCCTGGCGCATAGAATTGTCCATAAGCACTATCCGAACAAGTATTACCAGATTTTGTTTGTGTTAATCCTTGTGATATTAAGTATCCTAGTGTCATTGCTTCAAGCGCGCTAGTGTCAACTGTGACTTTGAAATTAATTTTTCTTGGAACTCCATTTTTGTTATAAGCTAATTCAATTCCTGCTTCATCCATTTCTACTTTTGGTAAGTATACATCCATTCTTCCAGCGTATTTGTTATTCACTATCTTGCTTGTGATTGTTCTATTTTGTCTGAAATCATAAATTGGATAGTTTATGTCAAATGGTGCTTTTTTGTCTCTTACAATCATGTCCACCATATCTACTTGGTGGTATTTTTCTTCTTCGAAGGCAATTACTTGTACAGGGTATACTCCTAGTGTTCCATTCCTTGTTGTTACGACATCATTTGCATCAAGTAATATTGAGTACATTGTTTTTGGTTGTATTGTAAATCTTGTTGGGCTTATTTGTAGTAAATCAGTTAATACTCCAACGTCTCTAGCTATAGTGCAATCAGAGTATACACTGATATCTGACCTAGTACTTACATCCATTTCTTTTGTTGGGAATTCAATACCTGTAACATCTTTTCCATTTACAATTATTTTCAAGCACTCCGCTTGTTCTTGAACTGGAGTGTTAATTGGTGCTTTTACTATAACAGTTAGTTTAACTGGTATTGAATTGTTTTCATCAATTGCTTCAAATATTATTTTGTCTCCTGCTTTTAGTGTTGATGCGTCAAAACTAGTTATTTCAATTCCATTACTATCAGTTTGTCTTGCACTCATATTTGGTAAATATGTTGTGCTTCCTTCAATTTTTGCTGACCAAGTAGCTCTTACTGGGTGCCCTGCTCCTGCCAGAGTATCACTTTGGATTGTTTTTACATAAAAGTAAGGATAAACTCCGCCTTCATAAATAGTATTTTGGGTATTTGTTCCAAATATCTTTATTTGAACAAATTTTTTATTTTGTACTTGTAGTCTTATTCCAGTATCAGGATTTCCTTTTAATGAAAGCAAGTTTTGTTCTGTGCCAGTTCTTCTTAATGTTTGTTTTACCCCTATTCCACTGCCTGATATTTTTTTTAGGTTTAGTATTGCAATCACTGGTTCAGTTACTTCAAGTGGTTTTATGTTCACTACTTTTAGCACTTTGTTTTTGTCAACTCTATTTTCAAGAAAACCAAAGTATTGTGAATCATTTCCTTCTATTTCTTCGTTTAGGTTTGCCACCCCTATTTCTTTGTCGCTACTATTTTGGGCTATTGTTTTTATTGCATAATTATCACCAATTTGAACTTTTCTAGTTGAATTATCAATTAACTCCCATCCTCTGTTATCCCAGTTTAAGTAATTCAAAAATGTTATATCAGGGCAGGTTGTTTTGTTTGGCATGCAAATTGCTTTGTCAACTTCAAATTCTTTTGAGTATTGTAAACTTTCTTTTGTTCCTTGTTTAACTTTCCAAAATAATTTTTGTTTTCCAATAGCATTTATATCAAGTGAAAATTCTATTAGTACTGGAACTACTTTTGGTCCGTTTACATCAGGCAAGAATATATTTATTTGTTTTGCATTAGTGTCAACAATATTAGAATCAATCAAAAATGCTCCTGTTTTTGATGACATTATTGTTGTAAATCCATTAATTGAGTACCCGCTTTGTATTCTCATTCCACTTGACAAGGGGGTTTCGTTTGGTTCAACATAAGAATTAATTGTAACTGGTAAATTTTGACTATTGTTTAAAACAAGATCAAATAGTAAATAATATTTTTTGCCTTTTTGTGTAATGCTTGCTACTGTTTCTGAAGTATTAATTGGATTACTAGAATAAATTTCTCTTAATGTCATTTGGAGTTCGTTGGTATTTGGTAAAGATGTTCTTTTTTTCAAAAACAAGGTTTTATCTTTTCCAATTGAAGAGGTTGTTCTGTTTATTCTATAAACAAAGCTTTCATATGGTAAAAACCCATCTTCATTAATTTTTATTCGTACTTGACTGCCTGCATTAATTAGCGAAGTATTTCCATCCCCATTAAATGTAATTCCATTATAAATTTCATTAAAACCATCGCCTGTTTTTTTCTCAACAGAGTAATTTACTTCAACACCAGCTTTTTCATATTCATCATTTATTGTTAAATCAAGTCTTCCTTTTGCATTTGAAAGAGTAAATACTAATTCAACATTTGTTCCATTTATGCTAAATAGAATTGTTCCTTCTTCAATTAGTGTACTTGCAGTAATTTTATAATTTCCATTTGGTAGCCCGCGGTATTGAGTTATTCCATCAACCCCAGTTGGCAAGAGTAAATCAAAAACTCCATTATAATCAGTATAAACTATTTTTGGAGTTATTTCTTTTATTGGTGCGTTTAAATCATCCACGATTTTTATTTTTAGTGTTGCTCCACCTTGTTGCATATTCACAATTTGTGGACCTTGTAAGAATAGCCTTGCTTCAACGTTGATTGGTTTTTTCTTATACCCTTCAGCTTTTACTAACCCGCTAAATGCCACTCCATTAGTATCATTTATTGGAGATGGCTGGATTATTCCTTTTGAATCAGTTTTTAGTAATCTTAATTTATTAGAATCCCCATTTTTTGTTACAAACACTTGTAAATCAGCAGGATTTACACCAGTATTCCCATCAACTAATTTTAAATAAAAGCTTTTTATTCCAGGCATTACTGGATCATTGTTATCTTCATTAATTAATTCATTAAAATATATTTCTACTTCAGTTAGTTCATCAGCTAAAACAGTAAATTCTCCGCTTTCAACAAATCCTTTTACTATTGCGGAATAAGTATATTGCCCTATTGGTAGAGTTGCTTCAACAGAGCCATCAATTAGAGTTAATAGTGTTCGTTCATAATTATTCTCTCCGCTTATTGTTATTTCAGTTCTCACTTGTGGTCCTATTGGAGAATCAGTAATAAAACTTGCGGTTCCATTTTGAACTATTTTTTCAAGAGTAATTATTTTTGTTGTTTCGCCATTTAGTACAGTAACTGTTTTTGTTTCAAATCCCATTGCAATAGTTTCAAGTCTTACTCCTTCGCAATTTCCATTTATATCAATTTCAAATCCATTTACTGGCTGGCAATTGTCAAGCATGGTTGTTTTTACTTCAGTTTTTACTGCTGTTCCTCCTCGGATGCAAGATAAGGATAATTTTGCTTTTGAGACCTTGTCTCCTTCGCTATCAACAACACTAACTTTTAGTTTTTTATCAACAAATATAAGTTCAGATAATTTAATTGTTTTTTTTTCATCTTTTGATAAAGAAATAGAGCCTTCAAATTTTGTGTAATTTGTTTTTGTTACATTTATGTCAACAGCATTTGTACAGGGTTCAAAAAACGCTTTTCCTTCTTCATTTGTAGTCATTGCCAAGTTATTCATTTCAGCATTTTCACATTCTTGTTTTAGTTCAACTAAAGCAGAATTTATTGGTTCGTTATTTTTGTCAAGCACTGTTAATTCAAGTGAATAATTGCTAGTAGCTCCTCCTTCGCCTAAAAAGAAGAATAATCCTAAAACAACTAGTATCAACACTATAATGAAAAATAGGAAGCTAGGCACTATTTTCTCTATTGGATTAATTATTGCATAAATAGGAACCACTCGATTAATCGAATCAAGTAAGTTGTACCACTCATTTTCTAGCTTAGAATAGAATCCCAATTTGTATCACTTGGCTTTTTCACTAAAAAAGGGCTTTTTCGTTAATAAACCTTGCGCGAAGGAAAAATTTACCAAGTTGTTCTAAAAAAAGTCTCGTTTTTTACTAAGAAATTGGACTTATTTTTTTGCTATTAAGTATACGCCTACTGCAATTAAAATAAATGCTAAAAACATGCTAAATCCTTTATCAAACACTTCAATTCGTAGTACATCAATTCCTGAAAGGAAAAAAAATGTTGCAAAAACAACTATTATTACTCCTAATTGTATATCTTTTTCAGTCATACTATCCCAAACACAAATTGATTTCATTTTGTTTTCAAATCACTATAATTAATTCTGAAAAAAACCTTATAAAAATCTTCCTTTAACTGTAAAGAGTTATTTAAAATTGGCAAATAAAGACCTTTCCAAACATTTATAACCCTCACCACCCAGTAATTTTCTTACAGAAAGCAAGTAATAAGGTGGAATGCTTCAAAAGTTGAACACTGATTTATGTGCTTTTATTAAATATAAGGTGGAAAATAGATGGATAATAGAAGAAGTTTTGGAAATAGGCCTAGCTTTGGTGGCCCAAGAGAAATGCACAAGGCAATATGCTCTGATTGCGGAACAGAGACTGAAGTTCCTTTCAAGCCAATTGAAGGAAGACCAGTTTACTGTAGAGACTGCTACCAGAAGCACAAAAATGACAGACCAAGAAGACCTGATTTTAGAGGCGGTGGCGGAAGAGGCCCAGCTGATTCATCAGACTCTAGCGATTCTGGCGAAGAACAGTAAAATTCTTATTGATTTTATGATTCGGGGGTAAAACCCCGTATTTTAATTTTTCAATGAGTTAGTAAAGAAGCCTCTCAAAAAGAGCTTCTTTCAATCTTTTTTTATTTAAAAAATATTTAATTTTTAATAAAAGATTTTTTTAAATCAAATTCTGAATTAGTTTATAAATAAAAAATTATAAAAAAAGATTAAGCCTCTAGTGGGATTTGAACCCACGACATCCAGTTTACAAAACTGGCGCTCTACCAACTGAGCCATAGAGGCATTAGCCATATTAGCAACTTCGTTGCAATTACTACAAAACCATCAGTACTCAGTTTTTTCGATCAACCCTTTTTCAAAGGGTTGCAACTGAGCAATTAGGCACCAAGCCACATTAGCAACTTCGTTGCAATTACTATAAAATCGCTTAAGCGTATACAAGACATGCGTTTAATAAACTTTTAAAGCCTTCCCTTCACAATCAAAAACAGATGATTAAAATAAAAACACCTAAATTATCAAAAAAGGAAGAATCTGCGCTTTGTCTTGAGTGCGGGGAGTGTTGTAAGAGGTATTGGATTACTGTTCTTCCTAGTGAAGCGGTTAAGATTTCAAAGTTTTTGGATAAATCAAAATCAAGGTTTTTGGATAGCGATTGTGTTTTGGATGTTAAGGTTTATCCTAAATCAACTCAAGGAGTGTTAACTTTTTCTAGTGCTTTATTTCCAAAGAGGGTTATTGATTTGTTAAGAAAAGAAATTAACCCATTACCTGAAAGTTTTTTTGTTGTTCCGCAGGTTGTTCTAAAAAGAGAAGAAAAGAATACGTTTACTTTTTTTGATGGTAAAACTAATATGCAGAAAAGATTTGCGTGCAAGTTTACTAGCGCAAATAATTCTTGTGATATTTATCCAGTAAGGCCAGAGCCTTGTAAAGAGTTTCCTTTTATTGCGATGCCTGGTTATAGGGAACAGTATCCGTTTTGTGAATTGTTTTCTAGTACTTTTAAGGATTTTTCTATTGAGTCGAGGATTTATTATAGAAAAATTCAACAGTACTTTAAGGATGTTGATGAAAAAGGTTTTAGTAGAGTCTGGCTTAATCCTCCAAAAAAAGGTATTTTTTCTTTAGGGGATAAAGAGCTTGGACAAATCACGCTAAACGAGCTTTTAGAAATGATACCAAAACAGAATAAATAATTAATTGATTTCTGTAAATAATGCAACAAAACAAAGAGTAGACTTTCTTAGTTTCTTTATTTTATTAAACAATATTTTTTTATCAAATAACGCTTGAATTAAATTTGAAGTTATTATTCAACGTAGTATTGTGTCATCCAGATAAGTTTTCTTGCTTCAATATATTTTCTTTCTGTTGAGCTTGATATTTTTATTACACTTATTTTTGAGTTAAAGTATTCTCTCCAAAGTAAGTCAAGTTGTTCAAAATAAATTTTTTTATCTGTTTCTGTTGGAAAGGTTGAAGTTATTTCTTCAGTTGTTAATAATTTTAGTTGTTTGATTTCAAGTGTTAGTGCTTCGTTTATTTTTTCGTTATAATTAGTTTCGCCTGTCGCTAGCATGTAATCTGAATTTACTTGCATTATTGCTTGCACCAGCATTGTTATTGCTACTTCTTTTGAGAATACTTCTGAGCGCGGGTTTGATGAGTAAATATTTTTTTCTTTTTCCATTAACCATAATACATCATCTTTCATTGAAGCCGTGTAATCATCTTCAAGTGTATCATTTTGATCAAGTTTGCCTACTTCTTCAATAACACTTAAATAATCAGTAAAAAGAGTTGTGTTATTTTCGTGTATTTGTTGTGCATAACTTGCTTTTTCTTGGGATAAATCAAAGTCAAAATTAAGGAAAAAGAATGCAATTATTATTGCAATTACAACTACTAACGCAATTGTAAATCCTTTGTATTTTTTGAAAAAATCAAGCACATTTTTTTCAGTTCCAACATGGTTTTTGTGTGAAACCCCTGCTTTTTCATGTTTTTTTGTTTCTTTCATATAATCACAATCAAATCAAAGCTTTTCATAATTAAATCAATACTTCTTATAAACCTAAAATTTAATCAAAATCATTCGAGCAATTGTTTTTTGCTTTTTATTAGTTCTCCGAGCTCTTGTATGTTTGAATAATAGTAAAAGTTCTTAATTTGTTCTGTAAATCCTTGGGGCAAATCAGTTTTTACTGTTCTTTTGTCAAAAAACAAGTGAATGTTCTTTAATTTTGGGTTTTTATATGCCCCGTATGATTGGTGATACTTAATATATGCGGCTTCAATTAATACGCCTGGGCTTATTCCAAGGCAAACCACAGTAAGCGCTTGTTTTGTGAGGTCAGCGTTTAATTTGTACCAATCGCCATCAATCGGTCGCAAGTTATATTCTTGGAAGTTTTTTTCTATGTGTTTTATTCCATAGTAAGTATCTTTGTCTGGATAATATGCAACTGGTTTTTTGTCTTTTATTTTTCCAAATTTTATTGCAATATCTGTGTATACTCCGTCATCAGGAGTAACTATTACATTTTCAAAGTTTTCTGCAAAGAATTTTGCATATTCGCTGACAAATTCACTATATTCTGTTTCTTTGATTTGGCCAGCACGCCATAGTAAGCTTCTGTCTGATACTCCAATTAGTACTGCATCCAAATAATCCCCTTTAAATAATTAACAACAATAATTAATTAACAACTAACAATTATTACTTCACTTGTAAAAACATTAAATAAAAAAAATAAATATATTTTTCAAAAATTTACCATTTTATACTCCGCTGTATGCTAAAAATCCGCCGTCAATTGGTAGTGTGATTCCGGTTACGAATTTGGCTTCGTCTGACATTAGCCATACTAGTGCGCCTAGTAGGTCTTTTGGTTCTCCAAATCTTCCCATTGGTGTGTGTTGCATTATTTTTTTTCCTCTTGGGGTTAATTCTCCTTTTTCATCGGTTAATAGGAATCTGTTTTGGTTTGTTAAAAAGAATCCTGGGGCAATTGCTACTACTCTTATTCCTTTTTTTGCTAGGTATACTGCTGCCCATTGGGTGAAATTTGTTACTGCTGCTTTTGCTGCTGAGTAAGCGCTTATTTTTGTTAAGGGTCTATATGCATTCATCGAGGAGAAGTTAATTATTACTCCTTTTTCCATGTTTTTTGCAAATACTTGTGTTGGCAAAATCGTCCCAACAATGTTGAGATCAAATACAAAATCAATTCCTTGTTTGTCTATGTCAAAAAATGTTTTTGCTCCTGGGTCTCCTAGTTGTTCGTCATCATTTGTTGCTTTTGGGCTGTTCCCGCCTGCTGCATTCATTAGTATGTCAACTTTTCCAAAAGCACTAATTATTTTTTCTTTTGCTTCTTCTATGCTTTGTTTTTCTAAAACGTTACAAATAAATGATTGTCCTTCTCCACCAATAGCTTTTATTTCGTTAGCAACTCTTTTGGCGCTTTCTTCGTTTAGGTCAAGAACTGCTATTTTTGCGCCTAGTTTTGCTAGTTCTACTGATAAGTAGCTTCCTAGTACTCCTCCAGCGCCTGTGATTACAATTACTTTTCCTTTAATATCAAACATGAGAGAAATGAATAAGGAAGTTTTAATAAACGCTTTTGTTTGGAAAAAATAAAAAGAATATTATTCAATTTTATTGTATTTGTAATAAGTTTATTGAAAATTGGTTTTTTCCACTAATTTGTTAAAAATTTATTTTTGAGTTAATTTATTAGGAAGTCGTTTTTTCATTTTGTATTTTATTATTTCAATTAGTATTGGGACTAGTGATAGTACCACAACAACGGCTAAAACTATTGTTAGATTTTCTTGGACGAATGGTATTGATCCAAAGAAGTATCCTGCAAATACAAATAACCCTACCCAAAATACTCCTCCAATGATGTTGTATCCTAAAAACTTTGAGTATTCCATTTCACCCATGCCTGCTACAAACGGGGCTATTGTTCTAATTATTGGAACAAATCTTGCAATAATTATTGCTTTTCCACCGTATTTTGCATAAAAATTCTTTGCTTTGTCTAAGTGTTTTCTTTTAAGTAATCCTTTTTTTAAAAATACTTTTTCTCCTAAGTATCTCCCAAATGCATAATTAACTGAATCTCCTGCTATTGCGGCGAAAGATAAAATGAAGAATAGCACAAAAATGTCAAGGCTTCCTTTTCCTGCAAATGCTCCTACAAGGAATAATAGTGAGTCACCTGGTAAAAATGGTAAGAATACTAATCCTGTTTCACAAAAAATTATGGCTAGTATTACGATATATGACCATGGGCCAAAAGAATCAATCAATAGCCCGATATTGCTGTCAATATTTAGGAATAAATCGATTATATTAAACACAATAATTCCTTCAAGCACCAGTTTGAATAGTAAATACAAGAATTTTGAGTATTAAAAAAGTATCTAATAACCACCTACTCAAAAGACATCTAAATAACAACTTACTCAAATAACACTTAGATAGCCATTTACTCAAAAGGTATCTAATAACTACTTACTCAAAAATTATAATAAAGAATCATCCACTTTATTTTTTTTAATAGTTTTCTGTAGTTATGCTTTTTTTTGCAAAATAAAGTATACTATCCCGCCTATTATTACTAGAGCTACTATTATTACTATTATCCATGTTGAATCAAATGGTGTTGTGCCTTCTCCATTTTGACCGTAATTTGTTCCTTGTGTGTCAGTTTCACCTAATTTTTTATTGGTGTCTCCATCGGTTCCGGGTGTATTTTTGTCCAAAATAGGGTTTGTTGTTTTTAGAATACAATTTCCTTCATTGCATACTTTGTCTGTTCCGCATGTAGTTTCATTTAATGTATTTACATATTTGCATGAATTATTTGTGCATGTATCAACTGTGCAGGGGTTATTGTCATTGCAATTTGAGTCAGAAGAACAATCCCTTACATGGCCTCCAACAGTATTTCCTGTAGGCGTAGTAGGACTTGTAGTGCTTGTTATTGTTATTGGGCATGTTTGGTCAGTTGGATCATTTTTTGTTGAAGTTATTCCTGCTGTTATTGTTGGTGTGCCTGCTGTTGTTGCTGTGAATACGTATGATTTGCTGCTTTGTGAGCCGGCGCTTAAAGTGGAGCTTGAGGATGCACTTCCTGAAGTAAGAGTAAAGTTGCTTGTGTAGCCGCTCATATTAATTGTTACTGTTGCGGGGCTGCCTCCAACATTTTTTACAATAAAATTCATTGTAATTGTGTTTCCTGTGCTTGTTGTAGTTGCACTGCATGTTTTGTTGCTGACTTCAATAAAGGCAGCTGTATTTACTATGAGGGATGCATTTTGGAATGTATCGCTAACGCTTGTTCCTGATGCTGTTACGTTAAATGTGTAGTTTCCTGCTACATCTCCTCTTATTGTCCAGCTCTTTGATGAACTTTGCCCAGAGCTTAGTGTTCCAATTGTTTGTACTAGTGAATCAGAAGTTGCAGTTCCTGCGGGTAAGGCTCCTAATTGTAAAGAAGTGTTTGCTACTGAATCTCCAACTGCGCTTACTGTTGCTGTTAGTGTTATGGTGTCCCCTTCTGAAATTGCTTCAAGTGAATTAAGTGAGAGTGAGAGGCTTGCGGCACTTGCGGTGCTAACTATTGTAATTAGAACTAATAATATCAACAAAAGTTTTTTCATATAATCCCATCCAAGTTTTCATTCTAATTTAATTTTAACTTCCTCTTACTTCAAGGTTTTCGTATTGTGTTTGTAGTGCGTTATTAATATTCACATCAACTGCTAGTGAATAATTTGAATCTGATAAGTTACCAAAGTTAATTCTTCCTATTCCACTAGTTATTGTTCCAGTGTATGTTCCTGGCATTGGTATCATTGTGTTTTGTACATTCTGTCCTGGCCGCATATTTGTCCTGAAGAGCTTTGCACTCATAGTTCCTGAAAAATTTAGTCTTATCCCTTCAAGATTTTTAAAGATTGTCCAAGTTATTGTGTTTGCATCAATATCATTATTTGTTTCATCTTTTATCATCCAGAGACCCCAATCATTTCCGCTGTTTCCTATAGCTCTCCAAGTTGTTCTATTAATTATAATTGCATTGTTGTCATTCACATTAGTGTCATTGTTTGATACTGCATAAATTGCTTCTCTATTCCCACAAAGTGTTCCTTGCATTGCATTTGGAGTTCCATCTTGAGCATAAGGGCATAGGAATAATCCGCTTGTGTTATCAAACCAAGCTTCGTTTAACCCGACTTCAGCATGAGTATTTCCATCACAATTATCTGCATTATTATCAGGCCCTCTATACAATATATCACAAAAATTTGTGTCATCATCAACTAGTATGTTTGCGTCTTGCCATGGATTTGCTGTGTGGAATGCGCTCGTAAGTTGTATAAAGTAAAAATTCTTGTCTCTTGATCCATCTTTATCTAAATCAAAGTTTCTTACGCTCTCATCAAATATTCCATAATTTGTATCATACCAACTTGGATCAAGTCCTCCACCATTATCTTCAGGTACATCACCACCCTCATCATTTTCAATAAATATATTGCTTCCTGCAAGTACTTGATTAAAATCAATTGTTATATCCCCTACTTGGTTTACTAAGTACATTTCGCTTTTGTATTCTTTTGCTTCTATAACCATTCCTTCCCATGGTTTGAATATTTGTGATCCTTGCGTGTTTGTTGCTTTGATTTCAAGCATGTATGTTCCTGGTTTAGTTACATTTAGTACAACTCTTGCAAATCCTCGGCTGTCTGTTATTCCTTGTGTTGTGCTCCATAAATTTGCTGCTATTTCTTGTGGGTTTCCCATTCCAAATGATGGTAATAGCATTGCTCTGTTTATTGTTACATTAACGTCAGCGATTGGTGTTCCGCTTAAATCTTTGATTATTATTGGTACTCCAATGTTTTCGTCAACTGGGTATTGTCCTATATAAGTCCCTTGCATTTGACCTGAATTATTAAAATCATACGGGCTTTTCATGTATGTTAGTGCCATTGATGTAATGTCTGTTACAAGCATTGCGTTTAGGTCAATCATATTGCCAACATTTGTGTCTCCAACGTGTCTGTTATTTTCAGAGTCATTTAAAAAGTTGCAGTCATTGTTATAATCTATCCACATGTTTTGGTCTGTTGTGCTTACTAGTATTAAGTGGTTTAGATCATTTTGTGCCCATTCAGTGCCTGCCATTATCCATCTGTTATAACTTATGTTGCCTACGGTTACGCTTCCGTTGCAGTAATGGTTGTTCCATTCAGATAAATTTCCATTTGTTGCGTCATCTAAAATGTTTGTGTCATATGCTCCTGTATTTGATTGTTGGTATTGTAGGCTTTGCATTCCAAGATTACTTGGTACGGTTAAGTCAAATAAACTCATGCTCAAGTAAAGGTCTTGTTCTGCTTGGTTGCCTAAACCGTCATCAGCTATAATAATTAACGGGTATTCTGATAATGGGACATTTGACGGGATTTGTACTGATACCGTTGTAACTTCTTCAGCGTGAACTGTGTTTCCTCCAACAAATCCTATATTTGAGTTTATATCTTGTTGTGTTTTGTCATCAACTAGAATTGCATGTAAGTTAACATCCGCACCTGATAGTACATTAAAATCAAATGTTGAGCCTGGTGTTGCGTTTAGCATTTTGTCTCCGTTAGAGTTTGATGTTAGGGGAATTAAACTAAATCTGAATGGTTGTACTCTAAAGAATCCATCTCCACTTTCTGCTCCAAGTTCAACTGAACTTCCTTTTATTAGTACTCTATAATTTCCAACTTGCCAGTCAGTAGCGGGGTGGGTTACACTAAGTGCCATGAATGTTTGTTCTTGTCCAGGAGGCCCCATCATCCCAGCACAATTAATATCAATTAGTGTCATTGTTGTTGGTACTTCTGTTGGTTCTTTGAATTCTTCTTTATTACCCATTAAATATATTTTTGTATTTGCTGTGCTTGGTACATAGTCCCCTATTGGCATTCCTAGTGCTGGGTTCATTGCCATTACAAGTAAATTAAAGTCACTACTTGAGCCAACATTATCTAAATATCTGCACTCACTTCCTTCTACAACTATTGGTTGTGCAAATACCATGTAGCTTTTAACCATTAAAAAGAAATCTCCATAATCTATTGTGCTTCCATTTGTTACTTTTACTTGCCCAAAATAAATTCCTGAACTCAGTGTTCCAAGTGAGAGTTGTGCGATTCCACTTGTATTTGTAAGTAAGTTGTTGTTATCAGCGAGTGCGTTTATTGGTTCAACTGATATTTCGTTCCAGTCATCAATATTTCGCATTGAGTAAAGTTCTACAGTAGCATATCTTATTGCTGTTCCACTAGCATTTTTTGCGTTAATTGATAGGTAAACACTTTCAGTATTTGAACTGAAAACTGGTGGTCCGAACATGTCTGATTTTGGAGTTCCATTTCCATCAACTGGTGTGCTTGTGATATTCATTTTTTTGTATCTAAATGCACCAAATCCACTGATTCCGTTTGCGTCAAGTGAAGTGTTATTTGAAATTGAGTCAACAGTGAATTCTATTGGAACAAATCCTGCAGAAATATTGTTATCAGTTAGCGCTGTGCCTAAAAGTGTTAGTACTTGTGTTTGGGTATTATAATCAAAATATTCTGTTCCAATTTCTATTACTTCATTGTCTTGCACTATGGATGCTTGTGTTACTCTTAATACGTTTGAATCAGCTAGCGAATTTAAGTCAATTGTATTAACAACAAACCCAATATTTTCGTCTTGATAGAAAGTAAATTTCCATGCATTGTTTGGATCTGAAAGGTATGCGCTTGGGTCAACAGCATCAAAGAAAACTATTTGGTTTTGAACTTTTAATCCTGTTGAAGCAGTTAGTGTTTGGTCTGTTCCTACAACATTTAAATCAGTTCCTTCTACATTGTAATAATATTCACCTACACTCGTTGGGGCTATAAAGTTTAAATCACATTCAGCATCTGGACCATTATCCAAATTATAATCAACACTGGTTCCAACAGTTGAGCCTGTTTTGTAAGAAGTTAGTGTTATTTTGTTTTTGTCGCATGCATTGTTTAAATCTAATCCATTTAATTCTGTTGAATTATTCAAATCAATTAATCTTAGTTCTAAAGTAACTAGTGATCCTGTGCTGTATACTCCTTTCATCCTTTCTTTTTTTCCTGCACTGGCATTCTTTTTTGGTTGTAGTGTTAAGTCATAGTTTTGTACTGAGATTTTTAGTTCTTGTGTTTGTGAGTAGCTTAATGCATTTGAATTGACTCTGATAACATATTCACCTTGGGTATTTAGCACCCCAGTATTAGCTGCAAAGTAGCCCCCAGTTTGAGTAAAGGTTAGCGCTATTGGTGTAGTGCTTGTTGGCGCCGTTATTGTTCCTGTTACAGTTGCTGTTTGTATTGGTACCCCGCTTGTGTAACTTAAAAATACTTTAATATTTACGTCTTGTCCACTTGCAAATGTTTTTTGGGATTCTCCGTTTGTAGAATTATAAGAATTTACAAATAAATTATATGCTACTACTGGAACGTTAAATCCAGTAACCCCGTTATCAACTACTATAGTATAAGTGCCTGGTAAAGACAACACACCAAAATTATAATCAACGGTTCTGTTTTCGCCTGCTTCTTTTGGAACATAGTTGTTTTGGTCAACTACTACAGTTCCATTCGAATCGACTAGTTTTAATGCAATATTATAATCAGCAGTTACAATATTTTCGTTATAATCTCTTAAAACAAAATTTGCTACAAGTGTTTGCCCTACATTTAATGGAGGACTGTTTCCAACAAAATTAATGTCAATGCTTGCATAATTTGTAACTGAAAAATAGAAGTTATTTGTAGCACTTGTGTTAATATCTATCACAATTCCATTGTAATCACTAGCTGCTAGTTCAGTGAATGTTATTGCATAGGCTCCGTTTGCATCTGCACTTACTCGGTTTTGATCTGTAACTACCCCAGTTCTTGCATTAGTTAGGACAATATTTAGGTCATCATTTGTGGCAGGAGAAACATTTCCAGAAACAGTTACTACTCCGCCAACATAGTATAATCCATTAACATCCACTTGAACATTTGCTGCGAGTGTTATTACTGAAAAAACCAGAATCAAAAAAATTAAACAAGTTCCTATTCTATAAAACACTTTTTATCACTTAATCCATTCTATAATTGTACTAATGCCTTGCGGGTTACTTGTATTTAAAGCTTTCTTTTTTATTTTTGGTGCCCCAAAAAGGTTTTGAAACTAATGCGATTTATCTTCCGAACATGTATCCTAGTCTTGTTACATCAAATATGTTTGCGAATTTTGCGCTTTCGCTTTCAAGATCAGCAATTTGAGTGTCAAGTAAATTAAGTACTTCTTGGTTGTCTGTACTTGATGTTGCTGCAAGTCTATCTCTTGCTTCTTTTAATTTGTCCGTTCTTTCCTTAAGTTTTTGTGCGTACCCACCGTCACCGAATAAGTAACTTGTAAAGTTCAGGTTTTTTTGGTCTGCAAGATTTTTTTCTGCTGTGTCTCCGAGTTGGTTTGCTAGTGCTGGATCTTGTTGGTCAAACATTGTTGCTAAATCTAATAATTTGTTGTTTTTTGCTTCATCACTTGTAATGAATCTTCTGCACATGTTATTTACTATCATTGTGGAAATTTTTTCAGGGCTATCTTGCATTTCACTGCATGTGCTAAAGGCTTGTCTTTTTGCTTCGCAGTCAAGTGCTGCGTTAGCTTTGCATTTTGCTGATTCTAAATTATACCTATTCATTTCGCTTAGTATTTTTGTTGATTCTTCTTTGCATCTTAGTGCATTTCTTTCTTTTTCAAAAGTTAAATCAGATTCTGTGTTGCCCATGTATTCTGCTATTATTTCATCATCAGTCATTGTGCATAATTGTTCTGGAGACATTGATGACCCCATTCCTCTAGATTGGTTTGGTTGATTTTGCCCTTGTGGTTGGTTATTATAATTTTGTTCTTGATTAAACTGCTTTTCCATGCAGTCACTTGGACAATTTTTGGGGTCTTCTCCAATTCCGACTTCGCATATTCCATTTCCGCAAACTGATTGATTTGCTGCAAACATTGCTCCGAATAGTCCAGTTATTGGATTATTGTATATTGCTTGTTTCATTGTTTCTACAATTTCTTCTCCTGTAGTAGAATCATCAGTACCTGTTGTTGCATCAGTAGTTGTTAAAGACCCGTCACTAGTAGTATCAGTAGTTGTTGATGATTCGTCACTAGTAGTATCAGTAGTTGTTGATGATTCGTCACTAGTAGTATCAGTAGTTGTTGATGATTCATCACTAGTTGAATCAGTTGTAGTTTCATTTTGTTCTTGAGTACTTCCATCACTTTCAGTTTCAGATGGGTTTTGTATTATTGGTTGTGGTTGACCATTTCGTTGGCATACCCAATTACCGTTTTGGCAAAATGGGGCTTGTCCTGCTTGACAAATTGGACCTGATCCATTACAAAAATTTTGTGGTTGTCCATTTGGTCCATTTCCTTGAGGAGGATATTGCTGTCCTTGTGGTTGATTTGGTTGTCCTTGTTGAGGGTATTGGTTTTGTTGTTGTACTTGTTGGTTTGGTCCTGTTCCAGGCGCGTATTCGCGTTTTGGGAAATTAAATGTTGGTAATTGTATATTTGGACCCATATTTTTATTTTTCTTGTATTCTTCACAATTTGCTCTAAAGCTTGAGAGTTGATCTGAAATGCTTTTCTTTGTTGCGGCAATCATTTCCACTCTGTTATTTAATTCAGTATTTGTTTGTTCAATACAAACTTTAACTATTAAATCTTTTGTAATATCCTGTACTTTCATTGTGTCAGGATCATATCCTAGTTTTTTCATTGTAGTTCTTGTTTGTGGGGGTAAAGGAATTTTTCCTGAACTCATTAATGCACAATATGTTTCAGGATTACAATCTTTTGATTCTTCACTAAATTGTTCACATACAGAAGAAGCTTCTTGTGAGCTTGATACGACGCTTGCAATTTCTTTTATTAAATCATCTTTGCTTGTTTTGCATCCGCTTGAAAATCGTGTTGAGTTTAGTGAAATCCAGTTATATGCGGTTGTCATTCCTTCAACCATTTTTTGTTGAGCAACATATTCTGGGTCAGCATTGCTTGATTGTGTCATCCCAAAATTGAATTGGGGTTGCATTACCATTCCTTGAGTGTAATTTGCTTGTTGTGGTTGACCATCTTTTGATTGATTATTAGAAGATTGTTGAGATTGACTATTTTGCGGTTGAGTATTGTAAGGTTGTTGAACTTGACCATTTTGCGGTTGAGTGTTGTATTGTTGAGGATTTTCATAAGTTTGTTGGGTTAAAGAATCATCTTGTGTACTAATATCTTCTGTTGTTTGTAAAGAATTTGTATCAGCGAATGCGAATAAAGAAAATACTAAAACTAAGAATAATACTATTACAAATTTACCATGTTTCATTTTTCAAGTAAGGGAGCGGTAGTATTTAATACTACCGTTTTAAATTTAATTGGTTTTTTGACTTATTAGCAAATCAAAAAATCAGTTTTATATTTAATAAATTTTACGTTCAATGAAAATAAAAAAGAAGAAAGGGTACTTTCCTTTCTTCAATTAAACTTTATTTTCTTTTGAAGAAATATAGCGTTCCGACTGCAACAAGAACTAATGCTATTATTCCAATTACTACTATTGGTAATCCGCCTACGTCTCCAAGTCCGAACAAACCAGTTGCTGGGCTCAATTGTGATTCATTTGAAGTTGTTTCTGGTCCAATCATAGCATTTTCTTTGGCTTGAGTTGTTCCTTCATTTATTGCATTATTATTATCTATTGGCTTGTTGTTTGTTGAGGAATCATTTTTTTGGTTTACAGAAACATTGTTGTCAGTTGTTGTTTGTGTTTTTGTTGTTTGGGTTGTAATTGAATTTCCCGCTCCACTAGTTGAGTATCCGCCGCCGCCAGAGTATCCCCCACTAGAATCTGGGTTTGGTATTATTATAGGAATCACTGCTTGCGTATATGTTACAAATAATGTGAAGTGTTTTGTCCAGATAACGAGGTCACTGTTAACGTCCATTTTACAGTCACCGCCATCAAGTAGTGCGTTGCCATTTGTTTGTGTGTCTGAAGCACAAATTGTGGTTATTTTATGGAATTCGCCATTTTTTGAGTAACCAACATAATTTCCAGCTTGTCCGCTTATTAGTATTCTTGCGGCCTTATCAAAAGTAATATTTGTATCTCCAAACCCGATTTCTAGTACAGTTACTGTACTAGCTGTGTTTCCAGAGTCAGGAGTTACTGTTACGCTTGATGCGGGCTTTACTGTTGGAACATTGATTGTACCATTCCAATTTGCATCACCGACTATTTTTGTGCCTACTGGAATTATTAAGGAATAATTGTAATCAGGGGTTTCTCTTTTCAATACCAGTTCATTTGAAATTGTGGTGCTGTGGTTTGAATCAAGGAGGTAAGAAAAGTTTAGGAAAACTTGAGAATCTTGTGGTATGCTTAAAGGTACGTTTAGTTCTGTCATTGGTGAGTTCTCTTCCATAATAACTTCGTATTGGCTTTCCCCAATAGTTTTGCTGGGTGCATCTGCCACTATTTGGTTTGTATCTGCAATCATTATTTTCTTGTTCTGGATTGCCTCCGTATTTCCCAGGTTGTCTGTGCTGTAAAACCTCAGGTATGAAATCCCGTTTGTTGACACGGTTACTGCCTGGCTTGCCCTAGCGGGTTGGCTATTGCTCGCATTATCTGCGGTTGTTGTTTGCGCCGGCTTAATCGTAATCTGCTTGTAGCACATTGTGAGTATGCCTGGGGCATTGGAATCCCTTATGTTGAGGGAAATTTGATAGTTAATGTCCGAGGAACCCGGGTTTGAGAAGGTATGGGTGTTTGGGCCGTCAATTGTGTCTGAAATCCAACTATCTGATGCTGAATTTTCAAGATCGGCGGAATTGTCATTCCTAAGCGGATAGAAGTAAATGTTACCAGTGACTGTTTTGGGCAGTGGCTGGCCAGAGATGTCTGTTGCTGTGAACGCAACCGATTCCGAATCATTGTAGGCTGATGCCGAGGTCACAAGAACGCAAGTCAATACGGGTGGTTCATTTAGCAATATTGTTACTGGCGCAGAACAATTTCCATCGAGCCCTTCTTCGTTGGTTACTGTCAGAGTTGCGGTGTATGTTGCCTCCGCAGTTTCAGGATTAGGGTAAGTGTGTGTGATTGGCATGCCTGTCCATACATTTGCTGTTTGCCCGTCGCCAAAATCCATTATGCCCATTGTGATTGGCATGCCTGTGCTTGGATCAAATGCCTTTATTGAATTGAAAATCACGGGGTGGCCATACACAGGATTTGACTTGGCTGCTGTGAAGCTGCATGTTGGTGTGTCCGTGTCAGTGAATATTTCTGTGCTGCATTTGGCTGTTGCCTTCCGGCCTTCGGATGTTATTGTTACGCCCACATTTTTTTGCCCGGGCAAAGAATAGCCGTCCACTATAAGGGATGGTGAGCTTGTTGTTATTGGGGCGGTTTTGCCTTCAAAGTCGCCGCTCCATTCATAGCTATAGGTTTGTGCCGAGTCCGATGGAACCACTGTCCAAACAACCTGCGTTCCAACTTTTGCCATAGTTTGGTCAGGGCTGCAAATTGCGCTGAGGTTATTTTCCGCGGGAACGCATTTGTTTTCCGTGTCAACGCAGTACCTTATTTTTGATGCGCATCCTGAAGCCTTGTCATTGCAGCCAAGGTTGACAATTACCTTTGACTTGTTTGTCCATGACCCAAATGTATACCCGTTTGCTGTGCTTGCAATTGTTGTTGGAGCTAGCGTGTCCTCTACGCTTACAATTCTTGTTACAGTTTTAGCATTGTTATCATTTGCGTTCATTGCATTATAAATAACAGAGTATAACCCTACTTTGCTTGTGTTTACAGTGTTTGAATCAATTGTAATGTTGGCATCTACTGTTTCACCATTATTGTTAAGTGTTGTCGCACCCAATTCTTCGTATTTGGAGCCGGCTTCGATTATTTGAGGATTTGGTCCGATTAATTCAATTATTAGAGAATCCGTAACTGCTACTGCTTGCTCGCTTGATTCGGCAAAAACGCTTGTTGTTGTTAATACAATAAAAAATAGAGTTAATGTTAAAACCATTGTCCTTACGCCCAAATTTGCCCTCATAATAAACAGCCCCCAATTAGCTAACTCATTCAAGTTATCAAATGACTAACATATACTCTTTAAATTAGAGTATATAAGGATATATGGTGAAATGAACACTTTAAATAAGTTGTTACTGGCAAAATCCCCAAACAAAATTCCCAAGGCTACTAGTAAATTAGATTGGCGAAAATTGGAACCTACTCTAAGGTATTATTTTAGAAATTTAATTATATTTACAAGCCCTATAAGGCCGCCAACCTCAAAAGTCAGGAACACCAAACTCCCAGTAAGGCATTAGAGTTTCAATAAAAAAGCAATACTTGGGATTGCAGGGGATTTTCTCCCTTGCAAACTTTAAAGTACTCCTCTTAATTTGTCCCCAATTGACCCTCTAAAGATATACACTAAACCAAGTATTATTACTATTATTATTGCTATAACCACTAGAGTATAATCTGGTTGTGCTGGTGGTAAAGTTGTTCCAGTTCCACTAGTAGTGTCGCTCCCAGTACCTTGGGTAGTATCTGGCACGTTTTGGTCTTGTGTTGGAATAACTTTTGTTGCTGATAGTATTGCAGGATCCATGAATTTAGCATTGTTCATGTCAGGACTAGTTATGCTTGTAACTGTATAAATTATTGATGTTTCTCTTCCTGCTCCTAAATTACTTAAATTAAATTGTATTACTGGATCATTTACTAAAACAGTGAATGGTATAAATGATTGTACTTGTGAAGCGCTTGTAGCTACTTCTTTTGGTACTTCTACAACAACTACAACATCTTTTAAGTCACCAGTTGTATTATTTTTTACTGTAGTTGTTACTGTTGATTTATAGCTTATTGCGCCTGTTGTTGAAACAATTTTTTGAACTAATACATTTCTTTCAAATGTATAATTATCTGAATTTTCAATAATAGTTGTAATTTCTGTTGGAGTGAATAAACTCTCACCACCATCAGTCGTCATTTCTTCTAGTGTAGTTTGTAATTCTTCTACAGGATAAGAAATAGTTTCAGTTGTGTCCAAAACCGTTGTTATTGAAGACTCATCAGTAGTTGTGTCATCCCCGGTTCCACTAGTAGCTCCGCCTGTATAAATAGTACTTCCTCCACCAGTTGATCTGCAATCATTTGAGCAATTTGAAGTTGTTTCCCCATACACAGACTCACATGTTCCATTACTATTACAATAATAACTATTTGAAGAACATACTCCTGTTGTTCCAGGATTTACACAATAAGCTCCAGAACAAACTCCTGCGCAAGTACAACCAATTGTTCCATTTGCTTGTAAATCTACTGAAATATTTAAATCGTGAGTACCTGAACTAAATGTACTAGCCTCTGTATTTATTCCACAAACTTTAAAATTAATATCTGCCCCTATACCTGCTTCAAAAGCTAGAATATAAAATCCATTAGAATCAAAATAATTAGCTCCTGTTTGTGTTGTTGGGGTTGTAGTTGTTTCTAAAAGAGTTGTGCCTGCATAAACAGTAACTTCTGTTCCTATTGCTGGTTCAACACCATTTATATCAACAATTCCTTTCCAATCCCCTGGTAAAGAGAAAACCAATGTTGTAATAAACAAAAATATTATTAATACTATTAAATATTTTTCCATACCCATTTTTTATAACACCCCATAATTTAAAAAATATAATAGATGTTCACATTTTGTGAACATCCACTTTTTATTTTAATGTTTAATCGAGTTGAAATGTATCTGCAACTGTCATGTAAATCCAAAATGGATTTTGTATTGCTACATTCATGTCAGTTAGAGTTCCAATTCCTGTTGCGCTGTATTGAACAAGCCAATTGCTTCCATCATAATGGTACATTGTTGTCCAATTATCTCCTGCTCCTGAAGCCCAGTGATTATCATAACCATGGTCTCCCACAGTGTATCCCAAAACTCCAGCTACTGTTGTATTGTTGTCATTTATTTCTGCTAAAGTTGGGGGTAACCATAGTGCATCCCAATACTGATTCAAATTTTGTTGATAATTATAGTCAGTGCCTATTGTTGTAGTGAAGTTTATATCGTCTTGTGCAACATTTCCAGAAGAGTCTCTTGCAAATACTGAGAATGTGTATGATGTATTTTCATCCAAATCTATCCACCAACTAACATTTTGATCTGAATCAATAGTTGCTGTTGATGAAAAACTTCCTTCGTCTGCATCTTGTTCAGAATACTCATACCAGATACTTAACAAGTCATTAGAGTCATCATTAAAATATGCTTGTACTATTACATAATCACTGCCTACTACGTTGCTATCAATTCTCACTGTTGGAGCTGCATCCACATCACAAGCACTTGTTGTGAAATTTTCATCACTTGTGCTTCTTTCATTTCCATTTCCATCTCTTGCATACATTGCGTAATGATATGTTGTTCCGCATACAAGGTCTGATAATGTAATAGTTTTATCTTCATTAGCAGTTACACTTGAATATGTTGTCACTAAACTGTAATTAGTTGTTGTTCCATAATGAACTTTCGCATTACCATCTTCACTTGACTGGAACACAACACCTGCACTCGTTTGAGTTATTGTTTGTACAGGAATTGCATTTGCAGTTATTGTTGGAGGAGTAGTGTCAGTTGCAGGGTCATTCGTAACAACATCATAGTAACCTAGGTACTGTGCGCTGTTTCCTACTGCATCAGTTGCTATTACTGACACGCTGTATCTTCCAACTTCTGTTTTTCCGTGTAAGAATGTGTATGTCCAAGTTCCAGCTGTTCCTGTTTCAGTTGCACTTGAACCATTTACTGTAACTGTATTTGCTGTATTATCTTCAACTATTGTAGCTTTTGCACTTGCGTCTTGTGTCATTCTGTAACTCGATTTATTGAAGTCAATATTGCTTACAACTGGTGCAATAGTATCTACTGTAAATGTTGCAGAATTATTTGCATCCATTGTATTGTTTGTAGTTACATCCTTTGCCCCTGATATATTAATTGTAGCTGTTGCTAATTCATCATTATCTAGGATTGTGAATGTTCCTGTCCAAGTAGCTGCAGTCCCATTATAATCAGATTGTGTTACTGTGTAAGGACTTGTTGCTAGCCCAGTTACTGTTACTGTTGGGCTTGTAGCTGTACTCATTATCTCACTAAACACAATTGTTATTGTCTTAACACCCGCACCTACTATAGCCGCATTCGCAGTAGCTGACCTCACCAATGGATTCACATTATCAGTAATTGTTTTTGTAATTGTTGCATCTGAATTACCATTAGTGTCCGTTACTGTAACAACAGGATTTAACGTTGCTCCACTCGCAATAA